>Ga0302127_10001748_pt1 | contig 12981 bp, 11 predicted proteins | sample CB4_SCM_MG_FD_204452 | JGI IMG/M metagenome (GOLD analysis project Ga0302127, IMG submission 204452) | Marine microbial communities from Western Arctic Ocean, Canada - CB4_SCM | ecosystem: Environmental > Aquatic > Marine > Oceanic | place: Canada: Western Arctic Ocean | collected 2017-09-24
CCCCTACCTGCCCACGGCGCAATCGAGGAATGTCTGTGTGGGTTGGGTTTTCGAGCAGGGTCAAATCAGCGCTGAGATCAATACGGTCCAGCTGATTGCTCACGCGATTGCGTATCGCCCAGGGAATATCGTTGTGGCCATCGATCAACGGCGTATCGCGCAACACGCTTGCAACTCGGTCCTCATAGGATTCCGCAAACGCGGTAGCGCACAAAATGCAAAGCAGGGTAAGACAGACGCGCTTCATCGGTTATCTACTGAGAACCCGCCTCAACCACTTCAAGATCGAAGGCAGCGGCCATCAGTGCTTTGGTGTATGCCGTTTCGGGTTCAGAAAACACTTTTTCCGAAGGGCCCTGCTCAACAACAACACCATCTTTCATCACAATAAGATGGTGTGCGAGCGCGCGCACCACTTTTAGATCGTGACTGATAAAGAGATAAGCAAGATTGTATTTATGTTGCAGATCGCGCAGCAGGTCCACAATCTGTGCCTGCACTGATACGTCCAGCGCCGATGTTGGCTCGTCCATAACAATGATCCTGGGCCGGAGGATAATCGCTCGTGCAATAGCAATGCGTTGACGCTGGCCACCGGAGAATTCATGGGGATATCGATCCTGCAGATTGGGATCCAGGCCCACCTCAACGAGTACCTCTGAAACCATAGTACGACGCTCGACAGACGTCATCTCAGGATGATGTATCTTAAGACCCGCCTCAACAATTTCGTTAGCGGACAATCTCGGTGGCAGACTGCCATAAGGGTCCTGAAATACGATCTGCATCTCGCTGCGCAGCGGTCGAAGTTCATTCGATTTCAATCCGTTGATTTGGGTTTCACCCAGATAGATATTACCTTTACTACTTTGTAGTCGAACCAGGGCCATAGCGAGTGTTGTTTTTCCGGAGCCAGACTCCCCGACAATACCCAGCGTCTGCCCCTGACGGATCTCTAATGACACCTGGTCAACGGCAGTTAACACATTCTTTTTAGCGAACAGACCTCTGGCCAGATTGAATTCGACCACAACGTTATCTGCATGCATCACCACCGGTGAATCTGCGTTGGCGGCAACAGGATCACCACTGGGTTCCGCGGCAAGTAAATGCTGCGTGTATTCGTGCTGTGGGTTGGTGAATATCTCTTCGGACTCTCCCTGTTCGACCATTCTACCGTCGGTCATGACACAGATGCGGTCGGCCATTTTACGCACCACGCCCAGGTCATGTGTAATCAACAGGAGCGCCATATTCAAACGTCCCTTCAACTCATCCAGCAAGCGCAGAATCTGCGCCTGAATTGTCACATCCAGCGCCGTTGTCGGTTCATCTGCGATGAGAATATCCGGTTCGTTGGCAAGTGCCATCGCGATCATCACGCGCTGGCGCTGGCCACCGGAAAGTTCATGGGGATAGGCACGCAGTCGATCTTCGGCATGTTGCAGCCCCACTAACTCTAATAATTCCAGTGAGCGAGTACGCGCCTCGGACACGCCCATACCACGGTGTACGTAAAGCACTTCACCGATCTGTTTTTCAATGTGGTGCAGTGGATTTAGCGATGTCATCGGTTCCTGAAAGACCATCCCGATTCGATTGCCACGGATTTTCAACAGGTCTTCTTCATCGCGACCCAACATCTCTTCGCCATCAACCAGAATTGAACCATTCGGATGGCTGGCGTACAGATAGGGTAGCAACTGCATCACAGAGAGCGCCGTTACAGATTTGCCCGAGCCGGACTCCCCCACAATAGCCACAGTTTCACCACGACCAACGTGGAAACTAACGTTATGTACGACTTCAACGCCGCGAAATTCGACTGAGAGGTCTTCGACTTCTAAAATACGATCACTCATGTTGCAGACCGCCTTGGGTCGAACGCATCACGAACGCCCTCCCCCACAAAAATTAGTAGTGTCAACATGATGGCTAAGGTAAAGAAGCCTGACAGACCCAGCCAGGGAGCCTGTATATTTGCCTTACCCTGAGACAGTAATTCGCCCAACGAGGGGTATCCCGCCGGCAGACCAAAACCAAGGAAATCCAGGGATGTCAGCGTGGTAATGGAACCATTCACAATAAAGGGCAAGAAGGTCAGTGTGGCTACCATGGCGTTGGGTAACATGTACTTCCACATAATGACCATGTCATTTTCGCCTAATGCTTTAGCCGCATTGACGTAATCAAAATTTCGGGTGCGCAGAAACTCCGCCCGTACTACCGCCACCAGTGCCATCCAATTAAACAGCAGCAATAGCAGCAGCAACGCGACCGGATTGGGCTCAAACAGGCTGGTGAGAATGATGATCAGAAACAGCACCGGCAAACCTGCCCAGACCTCCACTATCCGTTGGCCGATCAGATCTACCAGCCCACCAAAGTATCCCTGGGTTGCCCCCACGGTGATGCCAATTACTGCACTGAAAAACGTTAATGACAGCCCGAATATCACCGATAAGCGGAAGCCATAGATAATTCTTGCCGTCACATCTCGTGCGACGTCATCAGTACCCAACCAATGCCTTGCGCTCGGTGCTTCTGGTACGGCACCGGCAGTATTTAAATCAATGGTATCGAAGCTAAAGGGGATCAACGGCCAGAGCATCCAGCCATCGCCATCCTTAATAAATTGCTGGACCGCTTCCGAGCGGTACACTGCTTCGGTTTCAAACACACCGCCAAAGGTCGTTTCGGGGTAGCTAAACAGCACAGGAAAATACACATCTTCCTTATAGGTCATCACCAACGGTTTGTCGTTGGCAATAAACTCAGCAAACAGACTGAGGACCATCAGGGTCGAGATAATCCATAGACTCCAATAGCCACGTTTCTTAACCTTGAAGTTTTCCCAGCGGCGTTTTGTCAGCGGCGACATTTGCCACTTTGGCTTTTTTGTTTCATCGAGGACAAAGCCATCCGTCGGCGCTACAGTAGAACCAGCCATTAGTTTTCCCTCGTGTCGAAGTCAATACGCGGGTCAACCAGCGTGTAGGTAATATCCCCAACCAAAGTCATGATTAGGCCAATAAAGGTAAATACAAACAATGTCCCAAACATAATTGGATAGTCGCGCCTGAGCACTGCTTCAAAGCCCAACAGACCCAACCCATCCAACGAGAAAATCACTTCGATCAACAACACACCGGTAAACAATACGCCGACCAGCGCCGCGGGGAAGCCAGCAATCACAATCAACATCGCGTTTCGAAAAACGTGGCCATAGAGCACACGCTTTTGATTGATACCCTTAGCGCGTGCGGTAAGCACATACTGTTTGGAAATCTCATCCAGGAATGAATTTTTGGTGAGCATCGTTAAGGTGGCAAATCCGCCAATGGTTAATGCCGCGACTGGCAATGCCATATGCCAGAAGTAATCGGCGACTTTGCCAATGGGGGATAAATCTTCAAAATTATTGGACGTTAAACCCTTCAGCGGAAAAATATCCAGATAGGACCCCCCTGCAAACAAGACGATCAGGAACACCGCAAACAGAAAACTCGGTACCGCGTAGCCCACAAAGATAAAACCACTGGTCCACGCATCGAAACGTGAACCATCACGAACGGCTTTGGCAATGCCCATGGGAATTGAAATGGTATACACCAGTAACATTGACCAGAGTCCGAGTGATATCGACACTGGCAAACGTTCTTTGATGAGTTCGATCACCGGACGGTTCTGATAGTAGCTTTCACCCAGGTCGAGGACTAGATAGTTCTTCAACATTTTGAAGTAACGAATGTGCAGAGGTTGATCGAAGCCGAATTGTTTCTCGATGGCTTTGATAAGTTCTGGATCAAGGCCCTGCGCACCGGCGTACTGGGTTGCCGATTGAGACATCTCCATGGCCTGGGGACCACTTTGTGCGCCTGCAATACGACTGGTAGCACCGGTATCCTGCCCTGTCAGGGTCGCAATCATTTGGTCAACCGGACCACCGGGTGCTAGTTGCACAATAAAAAAGTTCAATGTGATGATGCCGATAAGAGTCGGAAACAATAAAAGCAACCGGCGTGCTACATATCTACCCAACTCTACGTCCTCTTAACAACAACATTAACAAAAGCATTTATTGCCTACTTGAACCTGCCCGCATAATACACCAACTACCCAAGCCGTCCAGAGCATAATTAAATCGTTATATTTTTCCTGAACCGCGCCAATCAGCAATCGTCTTCGCGTCGTAACCCAGTGACGCCAGAGCCCAGAGCCTATCTACCAGTAACATTTGGTTCCTGACCTAAAAGTTACTTTGTCGCGAGATCTCGGGGCCAGAGGGCAGACGCGATGTTACCTTGCGCTTTCGCTCAAAGCCATCCATGGTCGCTGCAAAAAGCCACCGAATCGTCGGATCGCCCTGGCTTTTTAAGCCGCTTCAGGCAACATCGCGTCTGCCCTCTGGCCCCTTACAATGAAACTACGACGTGGAACAGGAGTTATTTAAATGTAAATCCCTGTCCGGCAAGAAACTCTCTTATGTGAGGCCTGCTTTTTCCGGATAGCAGCGATGAGACCTGTTCACTCCACTTGGTACCATGCCCGCCACCAGTGCGACTGGCATAGTAGGCTTGAATATCTTTGTCATACTCTTCGATCAGCGGGCCGTCGGCTGAGTCATCATAGACTTCTTCCTTGAAGACGACGGAGAGCGGTAGGCGTGGCTTCACTTCCGGATCTTGGTCTGGATAACCAAGGCACATCCCAAAAACTGGGTACACATGCTTAGGTATTTGCAGTAGATCGGTGACTGTTTGCGGATCGTTTCTAATCGCGCCGATGTAGCAGATACCTAACCCTGACGCTTCCGCCGCGGCCACCATGCTCTGCGCCATCAGTGCAACGTCGACGGTGGCGATGATAAATTGTTCTGTGTAGTCGCCCTCGAACGGCTGATCATATTGTCTGCAACAATTGCCGGGCCGCTTGAGGTCAGCGCAAAAGACGAGAAACTCAGGCGCAGTTTCGACATATCTTTGCCCGCCGGTGACCGCCGCGATGGCTTTGCGCGTCTCACTGTTACGGACGCGAATGACCGTAGTGCCCTGTAGAAAACTAGAGGTAGCCGCCCCCTGCCCGGCCTGCAACAGGTCGAATAGCAGCGCCTCGTCAATGGGTTGATCGGTGAACTTGCGAATACTCTTATGTGACTTCAGTAGATCGATTACGTCATTCATTGTTCTAGGTCCTGGATATCAGGGCACGACTTAACAATGCATCGGCTGAGCTGTCAACAATAACCCAATACTTCATTTTCTTTCTTGCCATGTTGGCCGTAGGTTTGAACATTGACCGGTTGAAGACCGGCCTAAACATTGTGAGGATAGCTGGGTCAAAGAGATGAGCACTAATTCAGTATTAGATTTGATTGAAGAGACGGAGCGTGAACTTAATGACGGCCTAGATTTTCATGCGAATGATGCATCATCTGTTGGTTCGGTCAACTTCAATGCAGCCAATATGTGCCGCCTGCCGAGGGATGTGCGGGCCAGCATTTACACGCTTCAAAACAAAATCCTGCAGTCACCTAATAATCTGTACCGAGCCCGAGGGTTATTGGTTGATTTGATCAAGCAGAAAGTCGAAGAACTGCATCCCAGTGACGAAGATCTTTAATTCTCTTAGGAGAATGCCCTAGATACGCTCAAGACATTTTCGGCGAAGACTAGCATTAGTGCATGGTGAGACCATGCGCTCCAAAGACCCTCCGATGTTCCATCTATCCTTTATAATCCGACCCCAGCACAAACTCAGCGTCAGTACTCGCACACACTTCTCGGATTTCGTCCATGAGCTTGTCCGTCATCGGAATGCCGTTTGCGGATCGTTCGGCATGCACATCCCACTCGGGATCGCCCGGCACAAGCACTGGTTGCGAAGGATCGCTGGGCAACGTCTCACGAAGATAATTGGTGGGAATGTCCAGATAGTTTTCAAAATCGTGGTCCTGCTCGCCAAACACGCCTGGGTCTAAGGCAAGAAAGAAATGGCCAACATTCGTGTATTGTCCTCGTTCTCCACTCGGCAGTTCGAATCCGCCAATAAAGTTACCACCCAGCACACTCGAGAGAATTTCGACCATCACGGCCAGTCCATAGCCCTTGTGGCTGCCAAGGGTTCGCGTTCCACCCAGTGGTGTAAGGCGTTTGGGTAATTATTTTAACGCCTTAACCGGATCCGTCTCGGGATCGCCTTGCTCATCCATCGCCCATCCCTCGGGTATCGATTGATTCGCCCGTTCCGCAATTTTAATTTTGCCAACCGCTACCGTACTGGTCGCCATATCAAGCGAAAAACCGTTACCTACCTTGCCCGGTGCCGCAAATGCGATTGGGTTTTTCGAGAAGCGTGGTGCTCTACCGAACGTCGGCACAACCGATCGTTGCGTGGCGCCGGTCGTGCTAATACCGATCAGTCCTTCCCGGCGTGCCATGTTGGAGTATGCTCCGGCGACACCATAGTGGTTGGACTGTCTGACGTTGACTGCGCCAATACCCAACTCGCGGGCCTTTGCCATTGCACGCTGCATACCAAGTGTAGCGCCGATGTGCCCCATGCCGTGTCCAGCATCTAACTGCGCGACAGCACCCTTATCCTTGATGACCTCGGGCTCGGGATTGACCACCATAGCTTTGCGAATACGATTGTCTTCATAAGAGCCCAACATGCCAACGCCGTGGGAGTCGATTCCCATCAGGTCGGAGTCGAGCATTCGCGCGATACAGATATCGCGTTAATCGTCACGCATGCCCAGGCACGAAACACATGGTCGAGTTGTTCTCGCAGAGTAGCGGCTGGAATTTTGTTCAATTGACACGCACCTTAACTGGAAAATGAAGGTTTTTTAGCATAAATGATGTGGATTTAATTGACTGTTACTGAAGGAGAATAAACGTGGCTATGAACAACCCACCGCATCCCGGTCTTACAATACGAAATATGATTGAGGAGCTGGATGTGTCTATTACGGGGGCAGCTATAGCCCTCGGTGTAAATCGACAAACTTTGAATAATCTGGTTAATCAGCATAACGGGGTTTCACCCGAAATGGCGCTTAGACTGGAGACGGTATTTGGTTCGACGGCTGATGCCTGGCTACAGATGCAGGTTAGCTACGATATTAGTAAGGTTCGTACAACCCAGAATAAAATAACAAAAGGTCTCCAAAAGCTGCAGTCAGCCATTGGTAGATAATTACTTTCTCAAAGAGCGCCAATCGCCTTACCCATTTTAATATAGGTCTCGACCTGCTGGTTCGTGTTCTCGATGATATCTTCATTGATACGCCAGCGGCCTTTCTCGCCGATAACGATCACGGTTGAACCGCCAAACAGGAACATGCCCTTTTCATCACCACGAGAAAATGTCTTACCGGCATGGGTCTGTTTGATTTTGCCAACACAGGTGGCGCCAACTTCAACATACGCCAGCTTGCCAAAACTTTCTGTTTCCAAAATAGTTACCTGGCGCTCATTGAGCATGAAGATGTCTTCGCGAAAGGCAAGCGCCCAGGGATTCACGGAGTGTAGTGCACCTGGAATGCGCCAGGAGTCCAGAACCTCACCGCTATCGGGGTAGTGAAAGCGGTGATAATCGACAGGACACAACCTGGCAATAAATCCGGGGCCATCTTCGAAATAGCTGTTCCATTGTTCGCTCGCGACCAACGCGCTCGCCTTAAAGAGCGACCCTTTCACCGGAAACGACACTGAGTCGTTCAGCGCTTGGTAGGCAAAATAACGAGCATCACAGGGTGCGGGGAATTCCGAATCCTGCGCAAATGGCCTGGCCGATGCCGTGACGCGACGGGTAAAAAACTGATTAAAACTCGAGAAAGGATCGTCATCGGAACGTCCTTCTTCCGGCAGGAAGTCCGACATCCGAATATCAAAACGTTCGATAAATGGCCGTACTTTCTTCTTTGAGGCAGGTTGATCCTGCAGCCAGCCATATATCGCACTAAAAAAAGGCAGGGCAATGATGGCCGACAGCATCCTACCGAACCAGTTGCCGTATAGCAGCTTGACCCAGAAACCGCCGTAGACTTGTTCCTCATGGGTGGTACCGGTTTCAATATCGACGTATCGAATGGCTGGAATTTCTCTCAATAGTTGCCCCCTCCTAGTATCGTTTGTTACACAAGCCCTAACGCAAGGTATGAATCACCAGTAGCCCGAATGGTGTCCTCGATCGAGTAGGTTTCCAGTCCTAGTTCCTGCCTGGCAAGCAGGCAGTAGGCTCTTGGTTTATCGTAGGTCTGCTGCGCAGGCTTGTTGCCATCCATCTCTTCACCACCCATAACCGGAATCTGCGGAAACAGTTTCTGCATCATTTCCTGCATTTGCCAGGTGTAGAGTTCACCACTGCGGTCAGCGGCAGAAAGAATGTAGCGAGAACCATTTTTAGCGATGGTGCTTTCACAGCACAGACGGTGGGCGCGGCCACAATCACGTACGTCAGTGTTGTTCCACAGCATGCGACCGCCCTCGGTCTTCTTATATTGTTTACCCTTCATCATGTAGCGCATGCAGTTCTGCCAGCTCATGCCCTGGTCGTGGTTTTCGCACATTATTGGCCCAATGACGTGCAGCGGCAGTATGGCCATGGCATCGAAGGTGCCATTTTCCGCTGCCTGCTGGTAGATCATTTTCTCGGTATTTGCCTTCGCCATGGCATAGGCGGTATTGCGGTCCTCGGGAATTCTATTTTCAGTCCAGCCGCCGTTATACGCCTCAATGTTGTCGCCACACCAGTCTTTTTCGGTGAACACGTAGCCTTCTGGCCGAGGATGGCCCACTGCGGCAAATGAACTGGTGAACACGAACCGTTTCAGTGCGCCACCCTTAATCGCCGAATCGAGCACATGTTGCACCTCGGTGAAGCAACCGTCATAGACTTCCTGTGGCGTTTCGCTGTTGTAGCCAACGGTGGCGCCGGTATGGATTACAGCAGAACAGCCTTTAAATGCAGCGTCGTAACTGCCGGGTTTGAAAAGATCGCCTTCATAGAGTTCGACTGAACCCCTCAGGCCCTGGTTGTTCATAGCAAGCAGATGATCGACCTTGTCGCTGTTGCTGGCATCACGTACGCAAGCGCGCACGGTGTAGCCCTGTTCGACACAGTCCTGGACGACCCAGGAACCGATATAGCCACTGGCACCGGTGACCGCAATGGGTCCATCTGCAGGGGATATGGCTGTTGATGATTTGCTCATTGCTGATTGCCTTTTCCAAGATTACGAAGGGTGTTAAAGGTATCACAAATGCACATCACTCGAAGCAACGGGCCATGGGACAGCTCAATTCTGGGGCTTTGGGTGTGTTCAGGGCGTATACCAGATCGGCGACGTGTAGGCGCGTTCCTGAGTAATCATGGGAATCTGTTCCGGTAGATCTTTCAGGCCATAGAACTTCGCGTCGTAAGCCGTCCAGCGCGGCGTGGGGATTTCCAGTACCCGCACATAGTAGAAAGCCAGTTCTTCTCTATCGAAATCGGGGTCGGTCCACACGACGGCCAATGCCACATCGCCGATGCTGTTGCTGTAGGAGGCGTCTTTGACGTCTACGGTGCTTCCTAGAGGTTCAACCTTGCCCTGCCTGTTCTCTGTGCGCCCATCAGAGAGGGCAACGTTATGAATTCTCTCGTGCAACTCGCCACGCCCATCCCGCCAGCCCTTGATCACCTGCACACGGTCCAGATTGGCGCCGTCGGGGTCTTTCACCGCACGAATAAGGAAGCTTGGCGCTTTCCCCTCGGGCGCCGCCGTGAGATCGCCGCCCATGGGTACGCCCTTTGCGTAGCCCACTCTGGCCAGGTCCGGCAGCGCAGCATCATCTGCCGCGTATCCCCAACCGCCGAAGAAACGGACGGTCATGCGGGGCCCGGTAGACGCATAGACCTCCTTGCGGCGCATTGCGGCAAACAGCGCCTCTCGCGTGTTCTCCTCGGCCCACACTGCTGCATAGCCGGCTGCGCTGAAGGTCCATCCGGTTGTCACACGGTAGCGGCTGGGTTCGTTGCTCGAAAACTTGCCCCAGAAATTGTCCTGATCAGCGGTCGCGAGGGCGGTGTGGGAATCCGTGCTCCCGATCATGCCGAACTTGAAAGGATTAACACCCAGTGCCGTTTTCTGACCCAAACCGAGTTTCAGAGCGGAACGGGCATAGGACTGCGCCGTCAGGTCGACGGGATTCTTCAAGCCTGGTGCCGGTTGGCCCTGCGCGACGATCCACTTAAACGTCTCGTAATCGGCGAACTCATCGTTCGGCGAAACCAACGGGTGGGTCTCGCCGTCCCCTTTGATCTGGGTCACCTCAACGATGGGTTCCCAGTGGGCGCGAGTTCTCGCGTAGGCTTTCGTAAAGGGTTGGTCCTGATTGGTACTGAGCTTAAACATCTGGCCCGCACTCAGATTACCGTTGTGGGGAATGGCAAGTACTTTGCCTTCCGTCCGATCCTCGTAGTCCTGCAGGTATGCCCACAGATCCTCCGGGTCAACGCTGTCAAAGCGGGAGATTGGTATGACCTGGCGGGTCTGGTCAGCACCGCCCTCAAAAAGCACATTCCGGTGAATATTCGCGCCTGGGACCCGCGCGCTCCACTCATAACCGATAAATGCAGTGAACGTGCCCGGGTCGTTATGCCGTTCCGCGTTCGCGATGACCTCTTCCCAGACCATGCGCTGAAAACGCCTATCGACCCCATAGTCGGCTTGCCATGCCCCTTTGCCCTGCGACAGGGAGTCACTCCCTTCGTTGAATGCTTCGAATGTCTCCATGTTGACGATTTCAGACAGGGGGGCGACTTCGGCAAGAAACTGCGCCCACCGCTGGCTTACCTCGTTGATCGGAACCGACCCATCGTCCGCGACAAGGTGGGACAGCACGCCCAAATTCTCGGCGTGGTCCGACACCATGAGAAAATCCAGAGGTCGATGCAGACGAACTTCCCCCCCACCTGTCGCACGTACCTTCTCACCCTTAGCGAAACGATAGGCATCGTCAGGCATCAGTCGTGTGCCCGTGCCAAACGCGTCTCCCGATAAGGCCGTGTGCACGTGCGTATCGCCCCAATAGACATTGCTCGGGTAGGACTGGTCGACGTGAGGGGAATACGATTCCGCGGCGGACGCACCGAGCGGCAGAATGGTCAGCGCAAGAAGAAGTGGCAGCGCATTCATTTGACCTCCTCTGGCACGATGCCAAGTTCAATCAGTGAATTACCCGTGTCGCGTAATGTGTCCCGGGCGCTGTGTGTCTTGAGTCCCAGTTCTTGGATTGCTTTCGTGCAACGGGCGCGTAGACCGGCGTCGGTGGGCGCCGGTCGGTAGCCGCCGCAGATATTGTGGTTCGGAAAGAGCTCCTGCAGTGTATCGAGAAACTGATTCGCGGGTAGTTCACCCGCCTCGTCGTTTGCGACCATGTTGTAACGGGTGCCATTCGCGGCCGCATCGCTCTCCGCCGCCAGGCGCTGAGTCTCCGCGATATCGCGAACATCAATGATATTCCATTCTCGGGCCTTCTCTCGTTCCATTTGACTTTCGCCCTTCATCGCCAGACCCAGCTGATGTTGCCATACGCTGTTGTGTGGCAGACCAAGTAACGGGCCGAAGACGTGACAGGGACAAACGGAGATGACCTCGATGCCGTTTTCTTCTCCGAAGGCGTATCCAGCCCTCTCGGCATCGACTTTTCCTTTTGCGTATGCCGCCTTCTCGACAGTCCACCGCGTTGTCCCACCCCTGCCTTTGTGGCGTTCCTCAAGGGTCTCGTAGCTCTCGCCGGCCCAGTCATCCTCTGTATGCATGTAGTTGAACTCGCGGTCAGGCTGGCCGGGCCCCATGGACGCTGCTGCCGATGAGGTATAGATGACGCGTTTCACACTACCGGCTTTCTTACAGGACTCGAGGATCGCCTGGGTCGAATCGACCAGACCTGCGTACTGCTTCTCTGGCGATGGCTGCCCATAGTTCGCGGCGTCGGTGCCGATGTCGGCAGCCACGTGAAACACAGCGGAACAGCCTGCGAAGGCCTCGTCGTAGTCGCCGTTTGCGGCCTTGAACAGATCACAGGAGAATAGCTTGACACTGCCCGGACCTTTTTCATCGATGTCGAGTAAATGGGAGGTCTTGTCCTCACGGGTCGTGTCGCGCAGGCAGGCATGAACGTCGTAACCGTGCTCAACCAGGTTCTTCACCACGTGTGAGCCAATAAAACCTGAGGCGCCAGTGACGGCCACCGGTCCGTCGGAGGGTCCGGAAATTGCGGGCATAGGATTAATCCTTATCGTAATTAATGGTCGTTATGTAATGGGCAACGTAAATAGGCTAGCTGATTGACGCGCGTCTTGCTTCCAGCTCGACCAGCATCTCTTCGTGGCGCTTCTTATCAATGCTATAGAAGGCCATAAAACCAATCGCTAGCGTATAGACCAGCAGATACACGGGGCCAATCATGGTGAGTAACCCGGTGATGGTTTCCGGGGCCAAATTACCTACTTCTGCGTTTTCTGGAAATCCGATGTACTCCAAGCCAAACCCCGCTATGAAACCACCGAAACCACTCGTCGCTTTAATGGAAAAACTGCGGACAGAGAAAATGATTCCCTCGGCTCGAGCCCCGGTGTTGTACTCGTGCTCGTCGGCAATATCTACCAGTTGTGAGTCAACGATGATCGTAGACACCGGGAAGATCATAAAACCAAGCAGCACGGGCAAAAATAACCCGACGAGAAGAAAGGGTGACTCATTTCCGGGAAACCAGCCTAACATTCTCAAAATATGCGGCAACGAGATCAGGACACACATGGTTGCCGTCGTCAGCATAAATATTTGTTTTTTGTCCATTCGCTTAGACAAAAAATACAGTAGGGGCAACGCGGTCAGCACACCAGGTAGTTTTGCCAGCCCACCTATCATCATCGCCTCCGTTGAAATGCCGTACACGTAAACATAGGCATAGGTGCCTACAACACCAT
>Ga0302127_10001751_pt1 | contig 12974 bp, 10 predicted proteins | sample CB4_SCM_MG_FD_204452 | JGI IMG/M metagenome (GOLD analysis project Ga0302127, IMG submission 204452) | Marine microbial communities from Western Arctic Ocean, Canada - CB4_SCM | ecosystem: Environmental > Aquatic > Marine > Oceanic | place: Canada: Western Arctic Ocean | collected 2017-09-24
TGACAGCTCGCAATCATCTGTTCAAACGTGGTCGCTTCACTCGCCTTGGTCACCAGAAAATCCACGACAGGATGGTCGACACCTGCGACGTTACGTGAGAGCGGTTCCATCGCTGACTGAGAGTGATACGTTGCCTTCAACTCGTGAACTGGCGGCATCAGGATGTCTTGATTGCGCATGACCGCATCAAAGTCAAAGTTGCGTAGCCGATTAATATACTGGCTGCTCTCTGCCAGTCGCAGGCTGCTACTGATACCCAGTTGTTCCAACTGCTTGAAATACGGCAATAGAATACGCGAGTCCTCACCACTGTCTGTGAGGAATCTCATCTCGAAGATTTCTCCCTTTGCGTTAGTCAGTTTGCCATCGATGACGTTCCACCCTGCTTGCTCCAACAGCAGTCGTGCAGTCTCCATGCTGGCCCTAAGCTCCTCTTCGGTTTCCAGTTCCGGAAACCGAAAGGCACGCTCATAAAGTTCAGCGGGTACTTGATCCCGAAATGGTGAAAGCAGCTGCAATTCATCTTCGCTGGGTAAACCAGTCGCCGAGAGCGGCGTATCCGGCCACAGGCTATGTGCTCGTTTATGGTAACCGTGGTGCAGGGCTCTGTTCTGCCACTCAAAATCCATTGCCAGCGTCAACGCCTGACGCACTCGTCTGTCAGAGAATTTTTCCAGACGATTGTTGAGCGCAATGCCTCGGCGAACCCCAACCTCTACACCAAATTGACGATGAATTTTTTTAACCCAACCCTTTTCCAATGCAGGCGTGTCATAGGCGCTATGCCAATAGCGCACGTCTTCTTCCGTCCAGATATCGACAAGTCCCTTCCGAAAGGCTTCACGAATAACCGTCGCATCACGGTAGACTTCAAAACGCATGGTCTCGAAATTGTAGCGCCCCCGATTAACCGGAATGTCTTTGCCCCAATAGTCAGGATCGCGTTCGTATTCCACGTAACGCCCAACCTTAATATCCCTAAACTGATAAGGTCCGCTGGTAACCGGTATTTCCATGGTATGCACGCCAGTGTCTCTTTCGCGCCAATAGTGAGCCGGCATGATCGTGTTATACCGAATCATGATAATATTAAAAATCGTCAGCGGTGAGCTTAGATGGAAGACGACGTGCCGATCATCTATCGCCTCAAGCGAGTCGATAAACTCAAAGTACAAGCTACCCTGAATCAGTTCCTTACGTGCAGTATAGGTGTACACCACGTCTTCCGACGTGATAGGTACGCCATCATTCCAGGTTGCACCCTCACGGAGACGAAACACTAACGCCATCTTATCGTCAGTTACGCCGATGCCATCGGCGAGTCGTCCGTAAAATCCGCTGACTTCATCGCCCGAACGAACCAGCAGGGTATCTCCAAGCATCCCAATAGCCGATGGCGGATTTACACCGCCTTCCTGAAAAGGCGCAAGCGTGGTGAAATTAAGTTGTGTTGCCTGAACCAGCGTACCACCCTTGGGGGCATCGGGATCAACGTAATCAAAGTGTGTGAAGTCCGGGGCGTACTTTAGATCATGAAAAAATGCGATGCCGTGTTTAAGCTCGACGCGGTCTAGAATGTTATCGGCCATCACACTTTGGGCACTGGTAAAGAATGAAACCAGTGCCCATACCCAAAGCGCCACCCATGTTCTTGGTCCCCGACCACACACTATGACTTGTCCAATGCAGCTATCCGAGCCAGGATCTCGTTCTGTATTTCCTCATCATCCTCAGCGGTTCTGCTAACACCCGACTCCCCATACAGCCAGCGCAAAGATTCTGCAAACAGCGCACCACCATGGCGCCGGTTATGACCCCCTGTGCCGAATTCGAATCGGTAGTCGTAGCCCGCGTAGGCCAGCGCCTCCGTCATCTGGAGGTTGGCCATTGGCCAGCTGCCCATAGGAATATTAACGTCACCCTCACCTGACTGTAGGAATACCTTGAGGGGCTTGCGGGTTGTGTTCCTCACCATCAGTGGGAACTCGTGCCCGCCGTTGATATTAACGAAAGAGCCACAATGACTGATGACCTTGCCGTAGGATTCCGGGCGCTGCCAGGCCATGTTGAAGGCGCAGATCCCACCGCTGCTGATGCCCATCGCTATGCGTTGCGCTGGATCTCTGCTGAGGGTCACGTTCACCGTCGCTTCCACCAGAGGAAGGATTTCATCGTCAATGAACGTCACGTAGGTGTCGTCCATCGTGTCGTATTCGACATTGCGCTGTCTGGGCACGCTGTCGGATTTTCCCGGGTCGACGAAGACCCCGACGGTTGGGGGTATCTCACCGGCGTGCATCAGTGAATCGAGGACTTCAACCGCACGTACGGCCCCATTCTTGTCAACATAGTCCTTGCCATCCTGACAGACGAGCAGAGCAGCGTCGCCATCCAGGTTCGCCGGTAACGAGATCCGGATGGCGCGCTGCGTTTCCGAGTAGATAGTCGATTGATCCCAATCGGTAAGATGAGTCAATGTTGATCGCGGCACGTCATCAGATGGAAAGGCCTCTGCACAGGGGTGGTAAGGGGCATCGCCAGGGACGTTCAGGCAAAGCATAATTTCACTGTTGAAGCGGCCATTGATCGCGTTGGGGTGGGGCATTTCGGTAATCCCTCTTGTAAAGATAAATGTATAAAGATAGATGAATAAATTGGGTTCAGAGTAACTCCCACACCATCTAAACATTTATACTCGCCCCCATCTAGTTACTCAAACGGACACACACTAATTGTTCCAATCACTACGCATACCTGATTATCGCCTTCTCTGGGTATCCAGCGCCTGCGCTGCCTTCGGTACGCAAATGCTGAACATCGCACGCGGCTGGTTGATTTACGATATGACCGAGTCACCGATGGCTCTGACCTGGGTGATGCTATCTTCCATGTTGCCTGCCGCATTATTTTCTATAGTGGGCGGCGTGATCGCTGACCGGATGAGCAAAAAGCGCATCATGATCATCTCCCAGCTATTGAATGCGATGGCGACTTTCTGGCTCGCGTATATTACCTTTATCGGTGAAGTAACCTTCTGGCATTTCATCTACATTGGAATTTTTAGTGGTGCCGTGGGGTCGCTCAGCATGCCCGCTCGATTCGCCTTCGTACCGGAAGTCGTCGGTGACGAAAATCTGGTCAATGCAACGGCACTTCAAACTGCAACATACAACTTGTCACGGATCGCCGGGCCAATGCTCGCCGGAGGTATGATCGCACTCTTTGCTGCCGGTAACACCAGCTCCACCCAGGGTGTAGGATTGGTGTTCTTCATCATTTTCAGTACCTTGCTGGTATCCGCATTGCTGATCATGTTTCTCGAACATAAAGGCAAACCCAGCAGCAAACCCAAAACATCACCGCTTGAGGACGTTCGTGAAGGATTTCAATTTGTCAGAGACGAGAAGCTAATTCTTGGTTTGATGGTCATGGGATTCGCGCCGTCTGCGTTCGGCTCCTCGGTGAATTTTTTGCTACCAGCCTTCAACCAGGATGTCCTTGGCGGCGGGCCAGATGATCTGGGAATGCTGAACGCTGGGATGGGCATTGGCGCACTCCTTGGATCGATGCTCCTGGCACGACTCGGTGACTTCAGTGGTAAGGGTCGAGTAATGTTCCAGACAGCCGGTGGTTGGGCGGTGGCCATCGCCCTTTTCGCGCTGACAGAAAATCTCTATATCGCGATGTTTGTCGGGGCATTTACCGCCTTCTTTTACTCTCTGTTCGGGTCGCTCAACATGAGCGTTACGCAGATGGCAACGCCACAACACATTCGTGGCCGTGTCATGAGCCTGACGTTGATGATCCATGGTTTGATGCCGCTAGGAGTGATCCCAGTCGGTGTGGTGGCAGAACTCTTTGGTGTAAAAGCTGCATTTTTATTCAGCGCTGCGATGATGGCACTAATCGTATGGTTGCTGAATGTGATCTTTCCAGAGATCAAACGTATTGATAGAGGCCATCGAGTGTCCGAGACCAAGCCGTAAGCACCGCAAGTGCGCATGGCTGGCGGCCGCCCAAGTCCTTTCGCCGATCACTCGTCCATGATCACCTTCATACGTTCGTTGGCCGCCAGAAAGTCTTCCATAAAGTCATATACCACCTGGCGGCTGCTGAGCGCCTGGGCCATCATCCCCACCCCCTGACCTACCCAGAAAGTTGCCAGTTGCCTGGCGCCTTCATGGCCCGCGTCCGCCAGATTTGACACCTTGCGCAGGGCCGGTTCTGAAATTTTGGACTGCAACGGCATCGGTAAGCTATCCGGGGCATCCTCATTCTCCCAGGAATCCGTCCAGGGAGAACGGACCTGACGGGAGTATTTACCGGTTCGACTTGTGGCCCGCACGGTCTGGTTGGATTGAGTCGTCAGTAGCTTTTCTTTGATGTAGGGTGCCGTTTCCGATTCCAACGTAGTCAGCCATACAGATCCCGTCCAGGCGCCCTCTGCGCCCATGGCCATGGCGGCCGCCATCTGCCGACCGGTTACAATACCGCCTGCAGCCACCACGGAACAGTCATATTGCTCAACTGCTTTGCAGACTTCCGGCACCACCACCATTGTTGATATTTCACCGCAGTGGCCGCCGGCCTCAGTCCCTGAACAGATCAGGAGGTCGACCCCGGCTTCAGCCTGCTTAATGGCGTGATGTTTGGCCCCTACCAGCGCACCTGTCGCGACGCCAAATTCTTTTGCTTTGTCAATCATGTACTGTGGCGGTACACCGAGTGCATTCACGATCAGCTTGATCGGATGTGCGAAAGCGACATTAATAATGTTGGCGGCCCCCTGTTCGCCCAGGAATCCGCCCATTCCGACTGACGGGTTATCATACAGACCCTGGGTATCGATATTGTGGCGCGCCAGAATAGACGCTGCAAAATTCTTGTGCTCATCCGGCACCATGGCAGCGAGTTCTTCCGGCGTCGCGGATTCATCCTTGTTGGCCATCGTTGTTGGCGCGATCAAGTCGACACCGTAGGGTTTACCCTCAATGTGATCGTCGATCCACTTCAGTTCGATCTCAAGCTGGTCGGGGCTGTACCCTGCAGCGCCCAGTACCCCCATGCCCCCGGCCTTGCTGACCTCAACTACAACGTCGCGGCAATGGGTGAAAGCCATCAGGGGGAATTCTATGCCAAACATATCGCACACTTTCGATTTCATCTTTTTCTCCTATTGAGGATGCGTTGAATCCTTGCTCCTGTCGGCCCCCATAATACACCGCTCAGAAAAATAGCTGAATGTGATCTTTCCAAAGATCAAACGCATTGATAGCGGTCATCAAGTGTCCGAGGCCAAGCGGTAAGCACTTGGCGCACGCGAAACTAGATCAGACCATCGTAAAGGAGTATACGGTCGCCTTGCTAAACAAGAATTGCAGTCGGGCCCCATTAGCAGCAACCTTCGTCAGTTCATTCGCATCCCGCCACACGATCTCGGCGTCCGATACTGATGACGTCATTGCTTCGCTTTCCGCAATCACCCGCTGCGAATCGTCGAGCACTCGAACGATGAGACTGCCGCCGTCGCCAATATCCGCCGACACCTGCAGCGATGCAGTACCGTTATACACAGGCACGGTGGTTACACTCGCTGACTGCGCAGCGGCCCTGTACCCAGCGAATCCGTCGGGGCGCAATGTCGCCATACAGAGGAAGCCATCGCGCCAGCTTGTATGAAGTCCGTCGCTGCCACCGTAGTACAAACGAATTTCATTATCACCGAATACGGGATTCGCTGCGGCGTATGCACAACCCCAGTCGTAGTCGCCATACTCGCCGTCGTTGTCGATTAACGGCGTGCCGGGCAATACGCGGTGCCAGGTTATGGTGTCCGGGCTCCAGGTTAACTCGGTCCACACCCGGTCTGTTTTCTGGTCATGTACCGCAACGAGTCCGAGGTAGATACCACCGTGAAAGAAAACCGGCATGGCATACAGCTGTTGGTTAGTGTCCTGCCCTTCTAAAATGTTCTCGGTCTCAGACCAGTTAATAAAATCGTCACTCTCGGTTCTGGCCACTACGCGAATATGTTCATTGTCCGTATGGCGCCATTGCCGGGTGATAGCAACGTACTTGCCCAGTGTTGGTGCCCAGAATGCATTGTTGTGCGTGTCGCCGGCACTGTTTGCCGCTGGGCACGCGATAGGAGGACCCCAATGAATGCCATCCGCCGAGAACGCTACCGACAGGATCTTCTCTTTAAGAATGGCCTTGTAGCGACGCGCAGGATCTGGGTCGCGCTGGTCTTTGAAGATACCAGTGCCATGCGGTCCGCCCCAGTCTTTGTGCACGCCACCACCTCGCCACAAGATGTTATTGGCAGTGCTATCGTCGTAGTCAACCAACCCCATCTCTGGTTTGTCCCAACTAATGCCGTCTTTCGATGTCGCATAGCAAATACCCATTTCTTGCGAATGCTTGCCATAAGACTCTTCCTTGCGCTGCTGTATCGTCATGCCTTTCGTCGAATGTGACACGATAAACGGGCTGTACCAGCATTTATAAAGTGCTTCCTCCTCATCATAAATGATGTTGGCATAGAGGTTGTCAAAGCGTCGTTCCCAGGGGTTGTCTTCCTCAAACAACGGATTAAGGCTGTATTTACTAACAGCCCCGAGGTTGAGCTCGGCGTTTTCTAAGTTCTCGACAATGCGGCTATCGAGCAGTAAATGTCTTTCATTCATTATAGGTCCCAACGTCATTCTATAAATGGGTATCGCAAATATGGTTTTGGTGGATTGCGACAGCATATTATTATCACAAGTGTACGCCACTGGACGTAGTCAATTCTGATAATGTCTTAACATTGTCACCATACCCATGACATGACAAAACTCCTGATGCTCCACATTATATTTATTCTGGATATCGTCGGCTACAATTGTTGGTTACTGGTCAAGTCTTTTCACTATCAGGATTTCTCAATGTTCAAGCATCTGTGTGTCATATTTTCAGCATTCCTCATTTCCTGCAGTTCTCATAGTCCCGTTGACGATGCCCGGTCAAACGTTCTGTTTATCTCTATCGATGACCTTAATCACTGGGGTAACCACCTGAGACTGCCGATATGAAAACCACCTCAATTACATCTCTGGCGTTCCTTGTGGGCGTAATGATGTTCATCCCGGTCATGGCAGACAAACCCAACGTGATACTCATTATGTCTGACGATCAGGGTTGGACGCAAACGGGCTACTACGGACACCCCATCGCGAGAACCCCTAACCTGGACGACATGGCAAAAAGCGGCCTGCGTATGGATCGGTTTTACGCCGGCGCACCCTTTTGCGTACCTGCACGCGCCACGGTTTTGACCGGTCGAACCAACGAAAGGACCGGCGTAATTCCAGGTGGCGCGATGAATAAACAGGAAAAGACGCTCGCCACAGCCTTCAGGGAGGCGGGATACGCCACAGGACATTTCGGTAAGTGGCATTTGAGTGGCGCTGCGGACCGTCGGGACACTGCGGTTCCGGCCAGTAACCCATACAATCCCGGGGAGCATGGCTTCGACTACTGGCTGAGCAAATCCATACAGTTCAATCTAAACCCCATACTCAGTCGAAACGGGGTGATAGAACAGTTCAAAGGCGACGGTTCAGAGGTGATCGTTGACGAGGCCCTGAAATTCATCACTGGGCAAACCGCAAAAAAGAAACCTTTCTTCGTTGTAGTCTGGTATTCGACACCGCACCGGGACTTTGAAGCAAGCAAGGAGGATGTCGCCCCCTACTTCGGCCGTACCGATGACAGTTCAGCGCTACAGTTGGGTGAACTTGCTGCTATGGATCGTTCTCTTGGCACATTACGCAAAGGACTGAAAGACCTCGGCGTCGAAAAAAATACGCTCGTCTGGTTCACCAGTGACAACGGTGGCCTGCCAGATATAGCCGTTCGACCGGATCTTCCGGGCGTGCATCCGGATACCACCGGTCACCTGCGCGGGTTCAAGAAGGATCTCTATGAAGGGGGTCTACGCGTGCCCACCATCGTCGAGTGGCCGGGCACCATCGAGCACAGAGTGTCTCATTATCCGTCGGGTACCATCGACATGTTTCTGACACTGATCGATATCGCAGGTCTCGATCCGGACTCGATTAATGCCGTCAACGACGGTGTCTCCCTGGCGCCTGTATTCAATGACCAGGAACCCCCACGACGCGAAAAACCGATGGGTTTCAAGGTCTTCGCCGGTCAAGTCTGGTTGGATAACGACTGGAAGCTGGTGCGCAACTATACGAGTAGTGAGGACGACCCATTCGAACTCTACAATGTGGTTGGCGACCCATCAGAATCCAATGATCTCATAAACCAGCGACCTGACATCGCAAACCGAATGATGAAAGAACTCAGGGCGTGGAAAGCGAGTATCGATCGGAGCAGGTCCGGTGCGGACTACCGGAATTAGGTGACAGTCAGTGCGTCGCCTGCCGGTACTAGGACTAGAAATCGAACATGACCCCAAAAACCATCAGTGACGTGACCCCCACTTGGCTGAGCGACGTGCTTGGTGCCAACCTTTCGTAAGTTACTGCAACCAGGATTGGTGAGGGTATCGGGCTTATGGGCTATATCTATCGCATTGTCATCGAGTACGCCGATAAGACAGAAGTTTTTTCGAACAGCGTCCTGCCGGAAAGCGTGTTTGTAAAGCTGCCTTCATCGGCTGAAGAAAATCGCGCACATGGCGATGTTTTAGTGATTTTCTTATCACTGCTTCACGTTATGGAAACTTGGAAGGTCGGCTCGAATCAAATTGAAATGATGGCTATTAACAAAGAGGATGACCCGATAATTCCAGCAGGGGTCAAAACCCTCCAGTTTTAGAAACGATGAAGCGGAAGTTTCGTTGAATTTTCTGAAGAGTTAAGCTGAGTTGAACGGGCTTTTCTCAGCGCGGCACCGACGTGGCACCAGATTATATAGCTAGCGGTCACCTTCCGAAAAGTCAATAAAATGGTAGCTATGGGTGGACTTGAACCACCGACCCCAGCATTATGAATGCTGTGCTCTAACCAGCTGAGCTACATAGCCATATAGTTCATGGCTTGCGCACCGATACGTCGGACCGAGCGCAAACATGAACGCCGACAGGTACTTCGCAGAAGTACCGAAAGGCAACCCCATCAGCACATATCGGGGCCGAGAATCTTCCAGATTCAATTATACATTGTCAAGGCACCAAAACCGGCAGGAAAAACGTCAGAAACGATACCAACAACAGACCGACAGCTACACAATGCACCTTTATAATACAATTAAGCGCTGTAACCCGTTCCGCCGACGCATCCGATTTCCAAATCTGACTCATCATCACGTCAAGCATGATCAAGATAATCACAATCGGTGCACAGGCAGGTAATACGCCTGAAAAAAACAGGTTCCACGAGCTTTCATAGCCGGGGATATGTGCGAATGGCAATAAGAGGGCAAACAGTAGGGCTGTCAGATCGAGCATGCCACGCAAAGGCCCTATCGATTGAAGCATCACACGTTAAACCTAAAATGAACGACGTCGCCATCCTGTACAATGTACTCTTTCCCTTCGAGACGCCATTGCCCGGCTTCTTTGGCTCCCGCTTCCCCATTGCCCGAAATGTAATCTTCGTAAGCAATGACCTCAGCACGAATAAATCCTTTCTCAAAATCGGTATGAATGACCCCTGCTGCGTTGGGTGCTGTCGCTCCGCGACGGACAGTCCAGGCCCTAGCCTCTTTAGGGCCGGCCGTGAAATACGTCTGTAACCCCAAAAGTTCGTATCCGGCGCGAATGACTCGATCCAGCCCTGGCTCCTCCATACCAAGATCCTGAAGAAACTCGACCTTTTCTTCATCCGCGAGTTCTGCTATTTCAGATTCCAGTTTATTACAGATGGCCACAATTCCTGACGCCTCGGCTTCTGCAAAATCTTCAACCGCACTCAAATGTGGGTTTCCTTCGAAGCCATCTTCATCCACATTGGCGATATAAAGCACCGGCTTCATCGTCAGCAAATGCAGATCTCTTACCTCCAACTTCTGATCATCGGTAAACGTCTGGGTTCTCGCAGGGTTACCCTCATTAATATGCGCAGAGAGCGCCTCTAGAAATGTCGTGCTCGCGACGGCTTCTTTGTCGCCGCTCTTTGCGATCCGACTAACCCTGGCAATGGCTTTTTCAATGGTCTCAAGGTCCGCCAACTGTAACTCTGTATTAATAATCTCAATGTCTCGCTTCGGATCAATAATTTCAGACACATGGGTAACGTTCTCATCCTCAAAACAGCGCACCACGTGTGCAATTGCCTCTGTCTCACGAATGTTCGCCAAAAATTGATTGCCCAGGCCCTCCCCTTTAGACGCGCCTTCGACCAGCCCTGCAATGTCTACAAACTCCATACTGGTTGGGATGACGGCAGCGGGATTAACGATGCTCGCGATAAGATCGAGCCTTTTATCCGGCATGGGAACCACACCCGCATTCGGCTCTATGGTACAGAATGGAAAATTTTCGGCGGCAATACCCGCGTTAGTCAGCGCATTGAACAGCGTTGACTTACCAACATTAGGCAAACCGACTATGCCACAGTTAAAACCCACTACTGGTCCTCCTTTGGAACTGCACTAAAGGTGTGTAGTTCGTTCATGGCCTTTTGCCACTCACCTTCCGCCATCAGCGGCAGTGTTGCCAATGCGGCATCAAGGCATTCATTAATCACCTGTCTATCACCCCCGGATGCCTTACCGAGAACGTGCCCCGTGACTTCCTGTTGCGTCCCGGGATGTCCGACGCCGATTCGTAAGCGATTAAACTCCTGGCTTCCAGCCAAACACCGCGATATATCACGCAAACCATTGTGGCCAGCCAATCCACCGTTTTGTTTCAGGCGAACAATCCCGGTGGTTAGATCGAGCTCATCATGGGCAACTAGTATGCTCTGGTGCGGAATCTTGAAAAAATTTACAAACGCGCTCACGGACTTACCGCTCTCATTCATGAAGGTATCGGGAGTGAGTAGCTTAAGTTCGCGATTCTGATAATTAAGTGTACAGATACTGCCGAAGAACTTTTTCTCTTCGCGGAACTCACCACCCAAGTTGGCAGCGAGTTTCTCCACAAACCATACACCCACATTGTGCCGGGTGTCGGCATACTGTGGGCCAGGGTTTCCTATACCAACAATCAGACTGAGGGGAGCGCTCAAGAGCCACCTCCATACCAGAAAAAGTGATCGTCTTTAGACGATCCAGTCTTAATCGCCGCCAGACTCTTCTGCTGGTGATTCGCCTTCAGCTGCAGCTTGCTCATCACCTTCTGCCGCTTGCTCGCCTACTACTGGTTCATCCAGTTCTTCTGCTCGACGTGGCACGTGCACGGCAACAACAACCTGGTCGTGATCATCTCCCAATGACAGAGCCGGAATCTCCAGCCCCTCCGGGAGTACAAGCCCACTCATATGGATGGATGATCCCAGTTCAAGTTCCAGGATGTCGACCTCAATGTATTCCGGCAGATCTCCAGGCAGACAGCTCACTTCTATTGACGACATAGTGTGGGAAATGTTTCCGCCGCCTTGCTTGACGCCAACACAGTCCTCTTCGTTGAGGAAGTGCAACGGCACTTCAACGACAATTGCCTGGTCCATACGCACGCGAAAAAAGTCGGCATGAAGGATCCTATCCTTTGCCGGATGGCGCTGCAGGTCTTTTAAAATAGCTTCCTGCTTCTCGCCATCCGCGGACAGCGTAATAATGCGGGAAAAGAACGCTTCATTTTCACAGGCCTTATGCAGGTCTTTGTGTGCAATTGAAAGCGATTGTGGATGCTTGCCCGCGCCATACACTATCGCGGGTACCAGATCACCGTTCCGACGCAGGCGGCGGCTCGCACCTTTCCCTGTATCAGTACGCAGTTCGGCCTGAAGCTCGAATTGGTCTGCCATAGTTGTTTCTCCTAATAAGCTGTCATTCACTGCGACCGCGTCTGACAGCAGTTCTTATCGATACTGCCTCAAAACAAAGTAGGCTGTATCCGTTTACTAAACAGCGCACTAAGCGACTCTTCGTTGCTAATGCGCCGAATGGATTCGGCTAATTCATCGGCAACACTCAGTTGCCTGATCTTGTCACACTGAGCAGCTTCTGCGCTCAGCGGTATAGTATCGGTCACCACCAGTTCATCCAGCGTGGTGTTTTCCAAATTCTCGATAGCCTTGCCCGATAGCACCGGGTGTGTGCAATAGGCGACAACTCTGCTCGCACCGTGCTTCTTTAACGCTGTTGCAGCGGCACAAAGGGTACCGGCGGTGTCGACCATATCGTCCACCATTAGGCAGGTTCTGCCTTCAACGTCACCAATAATGTGCATCACCTCAGCCTCGTTGGCATGCGGACGACGCTTATCAATTATTGCTAGATCAGCATCATCCAGCTGTTTTGCGATGGCTCGAGCCCTGACCACACCGCCTACGTCCGGGGAGACAATCATAATATCTTTGTATGACTGCTGCTCGATATCGATCAGCATCACCGGGGATGCATAGATGTTATCTACCGGTATGCTGAAAAAGCCCTGAATCTGATCCGCGTGCAGATCAATCGTCAGTACTCGATCTATGCCTGCGCTGCTTAGCATATCTGCTACTACCCGTGCCGTAATCGGCACCCGTGCCGAGCGTACTCTCTTGTCCTGGCGAGCGTATCCGAAATAGGGGATAACCGCCGTAATCCTTGCTGCGGAACCTCTGCGCAAACAGTCCGCAAGCACAATGAGTTCCATCAAGTTATCATTGGTCGGCGCACAGGTAGGCTGAATAACGAATACGTCTTTACCACGGACGTTTTCATTGATTTCAACACTGACTTCACCATCGCTGAATCGGCTGACATTGGCGTCACCAATCTCGACCCGAAGACGATCAACCACTCGATTAGCCAGCTCCGGATGCGCGTTACCCGCAAAAATCTTTAGTTCAGCCACGATTATAATCCGT
>Ga0302127_10001753_pt1 | contig 12967 bp, 8 predicted proteins | sample CB4_SCM_MG_FD_204452 | JGI IMG/M metagenome (GOLD analysis project Ga0302127, IMG submission 204452) | Marine microbial communities from Western Arctic Ocean, Canada - CB4_SCM | ecosystem: Environmental > Aquatic > Marine > Oceanic | place: Canada: Western Arctic Ocean | collected 2017-09-24
TGCGAAAATACCGATAGAACATTAGCGTCGGTATCGCGACCGACAATCCCGCAGCAGTGGTAATCAGTGCCTCAGAAATGCCACCCGCTAGGATCGACGCGTCGCCGACACCTTGCGTCGTGATTGCCGCGAATACTTTGATCATGCCGATGACAGTTCCGAGCAACCCTAACAGCGGACTGACTGCAGCCACGGTGCCTAATGTGTTCAGATAATGTGCAAGTTCGTAGACGACATGACGGCCCACCTCCTCGATACTGTCTTTCATTACGTCTCGCTCGAATTCCCGATTAACTAACCCCGCGGCGAGCACTCTGCCGAGTGGCGACGCTGCGCGTAAGGATTCAATTCGTTTAGCATCGAGAACCCCCGATCTTGACCACTGCCAAACTTGCGCGACGAGGTTATCTGGGGTGATGCGCCGGCGTTGCAGAGACCAGAACCGCTCGATGACGATCGCCATCGAGACAATGGAACACACGAGGATCGGCAGCATCATCCAGCCACCCGCTTTTACGAATTCAAACACGTGTTCTTGATGCTCCTATTTTATTTACAATCATTGTGCGGTTCTATAACGCCTGGGCTAGCGCATTGTTCGTTCATTAGTGCTCTGCTAGCAGCCGTCCGTCAGCCAATTGCCGTGCGGCGCTGATTCACGACTCTGCGATTAGCGCGTCTCAATCCATCGAAAATTTGACAGCGCGCCGCCGCAAGTTCGAGACCATATCAGACGAGCTCAATTGCGAAAAGGCCGCAATCCGGGTGGCACTCAAAGAGTGTGCAAGCTTAGCTTGATATCTAGCCTTTAGGCTGCCGAACAAGACGTTGCTGCCAGTAGCGCTGATTGGTCGATCGGGACGTTTGCGGCTTTGAAACGCGCTGATTAATATCAGATTCTACTGCACCATCTGTTCCCGTGTTCAGCACTATTGCACGGCTTTTCAAATAACGGGAGACTATTTCACGATGAGGAAAGTCAAATCGATTCGCGAAGCCCGTTGCAAACACCACATAACTTGGATTAGCGGCAGCGATGAACTGGAGAGTAGAAGAAGTTGAGCTGCCGTGATGCGGCGCAATGACAATGTCGACCGAAAGTGCATCCCGATAGGCGTTGAGCAACTTAATTTCGGCACCCCTTTCGATGTCGCCGGGCAACAAAATTCGACCGCCCGGCGCGCTAATCAACAAGACACACGACAAATCGTTTTTAGAGCCCACACTGCCCTTTGCGGGATACAAAAACGCGAAATGGACACCATCCCAATTCCATGATCGCCCGTCCTCGCAATCTGTATGAGCCAGTGGAAAATCGTGCGCCGGGCTAACAACGAAGTCACGTGCCGGGACGACGCCGACTAATCCACCCCAACCACCGGCATGATCGGAATCTGCGTGGCTAATCACGATCCGGTCGATCTGCTCCACTCCTCGGGTGTGCAGAAACGGCGCGACAATCGACGCGCCGGCAGAATAATCGCCGAACGACGGCCCAGTGTCATAGACTAAAACGTGTTCGGCGGTTTGAATCACGGTAGCAAGTCCCTGCCCGACATCAAGTACCGTAACACGGAGTTCGCCAAGGCCAAGATCGGGTTGTCTGGCGCTTGCGATCGCAGCCAATAGGACCCCCGCAGCAACCCATCGCGTTCGCAAGACGGGGATCAATACTAGGCCAACCCCAACGAACGCCATCGCTGCTGCAAGCCACGATGGGCGCGCAGCCAGTTCGATTGGCGCAACATTAGCCGCTAACCATTGCAAAAAAAGCCACAATGGCTGCCAGACTGAAGCGGCAATTTTCCATATTAATGCTGCAGCGTCGATGCTAAAGGGCGAGACTGCGATGCCTAATATGACTAGTGGGACAATGGCAATCGCGACCACCGGCACTGCGATGAGGTTCGCTAGCGGTGAAGCGCACGGGATACTTTGGTGAAGCACGCCTAGTAGCGGCGTTAAACCTAGCGCGAGAAAGAGATGCAAGCGTATCAGGCGTAACAATCCCGACGGCTCTGCTCGTGTCGTCGTAATTAACAGCAACCAGCCAACCGCACAAAACGACAACCAGAAGCTCGCGCTAAGCAACGAGAGCGGGTCAATAGCGGCCACCAGCGCAAATGCCATGCAATAGCTGTCGAGAGAAATTGCCCGTCGGCGCAGAAATAGACTGCCCAGTGCGACAACCAACATAATCAGTGCTCGTTGTGCCGAAATGGGAAACCCGGCCAGAGCCGCGTAAGCGCCGGCGGCGCAAATCGCAACAATAATTGCCGGTCGCTGCACAGGCCATAAGCGAGCGAGCGGGGAAATCACGCCGATCATCCAATGCGATAACAAGAGTGCGGCTGCCGCTACCAACGAAATGTGTAGACCCGAAATCGCGAATAAGTGGGCCGTACCCGTTGCAGCTAGGACCCGCCAATGTTCGTCGCTAAGCGCCGAACGATCGGCGACCCCGAGCGCCAGGATAATCGCCCGTTGCTCTGAACCCGCGAGCGCGTGAGCGATTTTATTCTTAACCGCGTCTCGAATTTGGCTCGGGTGCCAGCTCGGCAGTTCCTCATCGCAAACGTTGCCCGGATGATCGATCACGTGTCCGAGCGCCGAAACACGTTCAGCGAACAGCCATTTCTCACGATCGAAAACCCCAGGATTATGTGTCCCAAGGGGCAACCTGAGGCGCACTTTCAGGCTGCAGATAGCGCCAACTTTAAGCGGCGCCTCGGCGCCATACCAAGCAAGTTTCAGCTTGGCCAGTCGCACCGCTTGGCCACGATAGGTCGATGCATCGATGTTTGTTAAATCAAACCGACTGGCCCTCTGATTACTTACGGATAATTGCGCTACCGCGCCCCGCACAGTAAGCACCGGACCGGCTAAGTGCGTCGGCAATCGAGAACCTAACGCGAGATCGGCGCGAAACATGGCCCACAAAAACCCGGTCCCGAGGAGCACGACAAAACGCGATCTGGGATTTTTCCAAGCAGATAGAAGCAAAGGGCATAGTGCACTGTATAGCGCGGAACTTGGAACGTGCGGCATTAGCTGAAACAGACCAATGCCGCAGCCAAAACACAGATAGTAATAGCGCATGAATGTCATCCTTGACGTTCCTGGCGATGGTGAGCCCGATTTCGCTGCGTTGCGGACGGCGGATCTGGCTCGAGCGATCCATCATAGCGTATGTCATTAAGCGGGCTACAATATGTCCCTATTTAATTATTGGCTTTTCTCGCACGTCGATGGCTGTTGGTCCGAAAACTTTACTCCGAAATTTTTTTTCCAGACGCAATGCGAAGGTCGCTACCCCACGATCCGGCTGGTTAGCACGGCGTATGCACGATTCTAGTTTGTGGCACTTTGGCCGCCGTTCGGTTGCCGGCGGCGTAGGGGTTGGGCTGTTTCTGTCTTTCATCCCGATCCCGATTCAAATGGTATTAGCGGTGCCGTTTGCTATTGTCATGCGGGTAAATTTGCCAGTGACTTTTACCGCAATTTGGGCGACGAACCCGATCACATTCGCACCGATGTTCATCTTTGCCTACCAAGTCGGTCGCTGGATCACAGGCGATCAAGATACCTCGGCGGAAATTCCGTTTACGCCGACGTTCGACGGACTGGCAGCTACGTTCGACATCATCTGGTATCCGCTGTTGGTAGGTTGCCTGATTTGCGGACTTAGCGCGGGTGCTATGGGATATGTCTTGGTGCGTTGGTCATGGCGACTGCACCTGGTATGGCTGAGAGCGCAGCGAAACAAAAAACCTGCCGCTAAAAATTAATTAAATGCGCACTTGCCCATCTTCAAGAACGATAATGCGATCCATTTCTGCGGCGATTTTTTCGTCGTGTGTTACAACGACCAACGCCGCACCGGTATGCTCGCGCAAATCCTGCATCGCCCGCATTGCAAGTGATGCGCTTTCGCGATCCAGATTTCCGGTCGGTTCGTCGGCAAGAACACAACTCGGATTTGTCACGACTGCCCGAGCGATAGCCGTTCGTTGACGCTCTCCACCTGACAGTTCCGCTGGTCGATGTTCTGCGCGGTGTTCTAGGCCGACCCGTGCTAAACATTGCGCCGCGCGCGCACGAGCGTCCTTGACGTTAAGCCCCCCGATAAGCAACGGCATCGCGACGTTTTCAAGGGCCGTGAATTCTGGCAATAAATGATGGAATTGATACACAAAGCCGAGTTGTTCATTGCGTACCCTGCCCTGCTCGCGCTCGCTCAAAGACGCCAAATCGCGACCGCCGATTTCGACACGCCCAAGCGTTGGCTCGTCCAATCCGCCGAGCAAATGGAGCAACGTACTTTTGCCAGACCCTGAGGCGCCAAGTACAGCGATAGTTTCACCTCGCTGGATTCGCAATGAAATCCCTTTCAAGACCTGGACATCCAAAACGCCGTCGTGAAAGCGTTTCTCGAGATCGAATGTTTCTACGGCGACATTAGTCATAACGCAGAGCACTCGCCGGCGACGTGCGGATAGCCAGTAGCGCCGGGTATAGCGGCGCAATTAAACACAGTCCGATGGAAACGGAAATCGCGATCATTACGTCGCGTAACTTAAGCTCCGAGGGGATTTCGCTGATGTAGTACACCTCGGGAGAAAGTATCTTGAAATTCAAAAGCTCTTCTACGCCAGAAACGATCGCATGCACGTTACTCGACAAAGTAACGCCAAGAATAACCCCCGCAATTATACCGACGAATCCGATCAATCCGCCGTGAATAAAAAACACACGAATGATTTTAATTTTTGTCATCCCCAGTGTTTGCAGGATCGCGATTTCACTATTCTTTTCTGCCACCACCATAACCAGCGTCGACACAAGATTGAAAGCGGCGACCGCGATCGTGAGCGCGAGAATGACAAACATCACGATTTTTTCGGTTTTTAGCGCACGAAACAGATTGACGTTGGTTTGCGTCCAATCGACGACGCGATTCGAATCGAGCCCTAGCGTCGCGAGCGTTAGCGACAACTGCGCGCCAACTTGCGGCGCTTCGAATGGGTCGGCGAGTTTCAACCGCACGCCGCTCACTTGGTCCCCGAAGCGGAACATCCTTTTCGCATCTTCAAGGTGCATCAGCGCCAACGTCGTGTCGTACTCGTGTACACCGGCCTCGAAAATGCCGACCACGTTGAATCGCCGTAGTCGCGGAACCATGCCGGCTGGGGTGCGCATCGGCTCCGGTGCAATTAAGGTTACGCGGCTGCCGACTCGAGCGTGCAACGCGTTTGCTAACCCGCGCCCGAGTACGATGTTGAATTTGCCAGCGATTAAATCAAGCTGGCCGTCTACAATCTTGTTCGATATAACGCTGATTCGGGACTCTGCAGCGGGTTGTATCCCTCGTATCACCACACCATGAACACTTTCGTAGTGTGTTAGCATTGCCTCGCGTCTAACGTACGGCGCGCTGGCCAAAATGCTCGGATGCTGGTCGACGTGACGTGCGATCTCCTTCCATCGAGATAGTTTTCCGCGCTCCGGCTCAACAACAATATGGGCCGCCATGCCAAGGATTCGATCGCGCAATTCACTTTCAAAACCATTCATGATCGATAAGATCGTGATCAACGCTGCGACACCTAAGGCGACTCCCAACATCGCGATCGCGGAAATGAATGACACGAAATGATTGCGACGTTTAGCGCGCGTGTACCGCCACCCAAGGTAAGCTTCGACTGGCGTAAACATAGGGCGTGATTATAGCCGAAACGCGCGGCAACAATTGAACAAGGTCGGAGAAAATATTAATGACAAAAATACTCGCGTTGGAGACCGCCACGGATGCGTGTTCTGCGGCATTACAAGTTGACGGCGAAATCACCCATCGTTTTACCCTCGCGCCGCGCCAACACACCAATCTGATTCTACCAATGGTTGCGGAATTACTCGCCGAAGCCGATCTAACTATCCAACAGCTCGACGCCATCGCCTACGGCGCCGGTCCGGGTTCGTTTACTGGAGTGCGAGTAGCAACCTCTGTCACCCAAGGCCTGGCACTGGCGCACGACTTGCCGGTGATCGGATTATCTTGCTTGAAAATTCTCGCCATTGGTGCCGCCCGCGCGCACGGCTTTGGACGCATCGCGCCGATCATGGATGCGCGTAAATCGGAAGTATATTGTGCGCTCTACGATGTCGATCGAACAACATCTCACGCGGTGGAAGTGTGCGCCGATTCCTTGTGCAGTCCGAAAGATCTGCGCTTAAGTCTGTCTGCGGACGATGTCGTCGTCGGCACTGGCAGTGCCGAGTACCGGCGCGAGATCCTCGCATCGGGTATCCCGATGCAAGCGCTTCGGGAAGCGCCTCTTTATCCCAGCGCCATTGATGCCTTATCGGCTGCGCAACGCGCGCTCGAAGCAGGTGAAACAGTGGCGGCGGAATTCGCGCTACCAATTTATTTACGTCAAGCGCTATAGAAGATTTAGTCGCTCGCAACGCAATCCAGTAACCTTTAGGCTCGAATACGCAACGCATTAGAGCTAATTCCACCGTCAGCTGAAAGCGTCAGTCGTCGATACCCCGGCGCTAATGGTGCGATAGCAAAGTCGCTTGCACGCGCCTCAAACTGCACACAAGTTGACGGCGTCGCGAGGAGACGAACGCCGTTGTAATAGGTGTCAAAATTTTGGTGAACGTGTCCCCAGACAACGCAACGCATTTGCGTATGCCGATCGAGAACTGCCCAAAACTGCTCGCAATTGCGCAACGTCATCGTATCTAACCAGCGACTGCTCATTGGAATCGGGTTGTGGTGCAAAACCACCACGCAGGGCAAATCTCGGTGCGCGACGAGACTCGCATCTAGTCGCTCCAATTCTTCTGCACGCAAGTTGCCATATGCCTCGCCCAGCACCGCAGAGTCGAGGAATACCACATGCCAACCGCCGATTGTCAGTTCGCCGCAGTGTTGCCACCCCTGCGCAAACACAAGAGACGCCATTGTTTGCGCCTCATCGTGATTTCCCGGAATACAATAGACCGGCAGGTCTAGTGTCCGTAGTTCATTGAACAGCCATTGATAAGCGCGGGGCTCGGAATTCGCCGTGAGGTCTCCGGTCAACCAGATCGAATTGTAATCGATACCAGAAGCCTGCACGGCGTCCCGAACGGCGAGGAAACTCTCTCGAGTATCAACGCCCCCGAGGCGCTCTCGCGGGTCCGCGCCAATGTGAGTGTCGGTTATTTGAAGAATTTCGATAGTGGCGCTTTGCATGCCGGTACTCTATCAGGCTCACCGCTTAGAACGGTGCTCTAAAGACTCAAATAGGTCGCTCCGTGCGGCACAATCCGGTGCCGTTAACGGCCCACCAGTGCCTCCACGTAAGCTGCTGATTCTGCCTGGAAATCCCGATTTATCCCCAAACTGTACCCAAGTTCTCCTCATTTTGTTGTACGGTCCCTACACAGGGAGTGCACACTATGTTGTGGTATAAATACGCCTTGACCACATTTTATTGTGGTGATATACAATCGTTTACAATCAATACATAAATATTTCGGCAGCCTGTGCAACAGAATCTGTAACGAAAGAAAAACGACAAGCGCACCGAGGAGGGAGCATGGAGCTAGAGAATTCTGCCGTGGCACATAGCGATAGGGAAACGCACGGCACTATTGCAGCGGCACCAGGGTCCGCAACGGCAGACATAATAGCAACGACGCCAGGCGAATTTCGAGTTATCCGTCGCAACGGCAAAGTCACCGCATTCGATTCCGAGAAGATCAAAGTTGCAGTCACCAAAGCGTTCCTCGCAGTAGAAGGTGGCAACGCCGCTGCCTCGACGCGCATTCACGAAACTGTCGACCGCATCACAGTTTCTGTCGTCCACGCGATCACCCGCCGCATGCCAACCGGCGGCTCGGTCCATATCGAAGATATTCAAGATCAGGTAGAACTGGGTCTGATGCGCAGCGAAGCGCATAAAGTGGCCCGCGCTTATGTTCTGTATCGCGAAGAACGAGCACGAGAACGGGAAACGAAGGTGGCACCCGCTGGACCGACAAAAGCACACTCCGGACTCACCGTCACCCGCTCCGATGGCAGCACAACAGCGCTAGATGAAGTTCGCATGGAACGCCTAGTCGCCGAGGCTTGCACCGACATCGAAGACACCGATCCCCGTGGCGTCATAGAGGAAACGAAACGCTCATTATTCGACGGTGTAGCAGAAGACGACGTCTCCAAAGCGTTGATAATGAGCGCCCGCACGTATATCGAACGCGAACCAAATTACACCTTTGTTGCAGCGCGCTTATTGCTCGACACATTGCGTCATGAGGCATTGAGTTTTGTGACGAAACTCGATCAGCATGCCACGCAGGAAGAAATGGCCGAGCGCTATCCGGAATACTTCGAAGCCTATATCAAACAAGCTATAGAAGTGGAGTTGATGGACCCGCGACTGGGGAACTTCGATCTGCAACGGCTGGGACAAGCAATTAAACCGGAACGTGACTTTCAGTTCACTTATTTAGGTCTGCAAACCTTATACGACCGATATTTTTTACAACACGACGAGATCAGATTCGAATTACCTCAAGTTTTTTTCATGCGTGTTGCAATGGGCCTGGCGATTAATGAAATTGAGCCAGAGACGTGGGCGATCAAGTTCTACGATCTACTTTCTTCGTTCGACTTCATGAGTAGCACGCCAACGCTATTCAACTCGGGAACATTGCGACCGCAATTATCGTCGTGTTACTTAACCTCGATTCCTGATGATCTTGATGGCATTTTCAGTGCGATGAAAGATAACGCCTTGCTGTCCAAATTTGCTGGCGGATTAGGTAACGATTGGACCCCGGTGCGCGGGATGGGAGCGCATATCAAGGGTACGAATGGTAAATCGCAAGGTGTAGTGCCCTTCTTAAAAGTAGCAAACGACACCGCAGTAGCCGTAAATCAAGGCGGTAAACGCAAAGGCGCAATGTGCGCGTACCTGGAAACTTGGCACGTAGATTCGGAAGAATTTTTCGAACTGCGGAAGAATACCGGCGATGATCGGCGCCGGACGCACGATATGAACACGGCCAATTGGATCCCGGATTTATTTATGAAACGGGTTTGTGAAGACCAACAATGGACGTTGTTCTCGCCAGACGCAGTTCCCGAACTGCACGACTTGGTCGGACAAGAATTCGAACGCAAATACGTAGAATACGAAGAAAAGGCAGCGCGCGGCGAAATCAAGAATGCGAAAACAATTCGCGCCGTCGATCACTGGCGCAAGATGCTCGGTATGTTGTTCGAAACAGGCCATCCTTGGATCACATTCAAAGACCCGTGCAATTTACGTTCGCCGCAACAACACGTGGGCACTGTGCATAGCTCAAACTTATGTACAGAAATCACCTTAAACACGTCTCCTGGACACGAAATCGCTGTGTGTAATCTTGGCTCAATAAATCTTGTCCAACATGTGACGCCTAACGGTATCGACATGGAGAAATTAGAGCACACCGTCAATATAGCGATGCGCATGCTCGACAACGTGATTGACTACAACTACTACAGCGTAGCGACGGCGCGTGCGTCGAATCTACGCCATCGCCCTGTGGGTATGGGCATTATGGGTTTCCAAGACGGGCTTTATAAGCTCGACATACCTTATGCATCAAATGAAGCCGTCGAATTTGCCGATCGCGCAATGGAAGCTGTTAGCTATTTCGCGATCAGCGCATCAAACGATCTCGCAGCCGAACGCGGAACGTACGCAAGCTTCGAAGGTTCCTTGTGGAGTCAAGGAATTCTGCCGATTGATTCGATTGATTTGTTAGAACAAGGGCGCGGCGGATATCTCGATATGGATCGGTCAATGACACTCGATTGGAGTAGTCTCCGCGAAAAAGTCGTCAGCATAGGGATGCGCAACTCGAATTGCATGGCAATCGCGCCTACCGCGACTATTTCAAATATCTGCGGTGTCAGCCAGTCGATCGAACCGACCTATCAAAATTTGTTTGTGAAATCCAATCTCTCAGGGGACTTTACCGTCATCAATATGGCGTTAGTAGCGAAGCTTAAAGCGCTCGGCCTATGGGATGAGGTGATGGTCAACGATCTCAAATACTACGACGGCAGCATCGCTAATATCGACCGCGTATCGGACGAAATTAAACGATTGTTTGCCACAGCCTTCGAAGTTGACTCTCGGTGGCTCGTCGAGGCCGCATCGCGCAGACAAAAATGGCTCGACCAAGCACAGTCTCTAAACCTTTATATGTCTGAACCGGATGGCACGAAACTAGATAACTTATACAAACTCGCATGGGTGCGCGGTCTTAAAACTACATATTACTTAAGAACTCTCGGCGCAACGCATGTAGAGAAAAGTACGCTTGCGGACGGCAAATTGAACGCCGTACCGGAAACTAGCGGGGTCGCCGATACATCGGCAAATGTGTGTTCAATCTTGGATCCAGACTGCGAAGCTTGTCAGTAGAGAAATCGTGAACAAATTTAGGAATGAGGACGCATAAATGCTGAACTGGGAAGATCCTGTCGAGCAATTCAAATCGCCTACAAACACGCAGCGAGCGACTGCGATGCTGGCCACTGAGGCACTTGCCGCAGTTGAACGCGTAGAGGCTAAAGTAAGTGTCGACAAATCGACTGCCGAACAAGGGCACTCGACCGTAGCGCCCGATAACTCGGGTCCGATTGGTGTAACCGGGCTCGAACAAGTCGAATTCGGCGCTGGGCGCCTCGCTGTCGACGACAAACGAATGATTAATTGTCGTGCGGACGTGAACCAACTTGTGCCGTTTAAATATAAATGGGCATGGCAAAAATATCTCGACGGTTGCGCAAACCACTGGATGCCGCAAGAAATAAACATGACCGCTGACATCCAGCTATGGAAAAGTGCGGACGGCTTAACCGAAGACGAACGCACTGTCATCAAGCGCAACTTAGGATTTTTCTCCACCGCCGATTCGCTCGTTGCGAATAACTTGGTGCTAGCTGTCTACCGCCACATTACAAATCCCGAGTGTCGGCAATACCTGTTACGCCAGGCATTCGAAGAGGCGTTACACACCCATGCTTACCAATATTGTGTTGAAAGTCTCGGCTTGGATGAAGCAGAAATTTTCAATATGTACCGCGAGCTACCGGTTATTCACAAAAAGGCCCAGTGGGCGATGCGCTTTACTGATAGCCTAGGGGATCCAGATTTCCACACCGGTACGCTTGCCGCCAATCAACGGCTACTACGTGATCTCATCGCGTTTTATGTCGTGTTCGAAGGCATCTTCTTCTACGTCGGCTTCGTGCAAATTTTATCCATGGGTCGGCGCAATAAAATGACCGGAGTCGCTGAACAATTTCAATACATCTTGCGTGATGAATCGATGCATATGAATTTCGGTATCGACGTAATCAACCAAATCAAACTTGAAAATCCAGATGTTTGGACCGAGGATTTTCAGGCAGAAATGCTGGAACTAATTAGAGATGCAGTAGGACTTGAAATTGAATATGCACACGACAGCATGCCTCGTGGGGTGCTTGGCTTGAATGCATCGATGTTCGAAGAATACCTGCATTTCATTGCGAACCGTCGTTGTTCGCAAATTGGTTTGCCGGAGCTTCGGCCCGGCGCAACAAATCCTTTTCCGTGGATGAGCGAAGTAATGGATCTCAAAAAAGAGAAAAATTTCTTCGAAACTCGAGTAACGGAATATCAGACGGGCGGCGCGCTTAGCTGGGACTAATTGGGCATTAGACCAGACCTCCTCGCATGGAGCTAAGACGTGCTGCATTGGCCGGTGTCTAGTTAGCAGCTAGGCATCGGCAATTTTTAGACAAATTACAAACTTCTGATTTCGAGCCCTCGGGCCTTCTCCGATAATATCTCCCCAGCCAACTCTGATTATCGACCAGAGCCGCTGCGTTCGGCGTTATTTATCGCCGATACGAGCCGTCATCTATTTCACCGAGGTCCGTGTGAGTCTTGCAAGCATCCCTACCCATTTCCGACACCGTGACCGTGCGGACCGGCAAATTCCAACACAGCATACTCGCGATTTGGCTATAACAGCTAGTAACATTGTCGTCCGGTTGGCGTTCCGCTACGGTTGCTTCGGTAAATCTCCGCGGTTACCGGGCAATTTAAATATTTTAACCAGCACCGAAACTTGTTCGTTCGAAATGACTAATTTCACTAGGGGTTGATCGCTACAGCGGGTTGCTCCTCACCTGGGCAATTTAGTTATGACAACGGCCCGTACTATTCACCGTGTGACGCCTCGCCGGGTGTGTTACCTTATCCACGGTCCGCGGTGGTTGCCGGAAGCGCAGCGGCTAAATTTTATGACGTGTCATTAACTAAGGCACGACCAACGCTGTGACGAAATCTATGATCTCCGGTCCGTTCAAACTCGCCCATCGTAAAACTCCCACAAGCGGCTTTCGCGGAACTCGCTATTCAGCAGCGACACCGAGTGAGGCAGTCAGACCGACTCTCAGTAGCAAAATCGCGCGGAAATCCTATGGCTCCCGGTAGCAAGAAACGCCACAAAGGACAACAACGCGGGCGTGCCGTTGATAACGACGCCGTTAATGACGTGCGTGACCTAGTCGGACAAGAGCCACTGCGTCGCGACTTACTCATTGAGTATCTCCATCTCATTCAAGACCAGTATCGATGCATTAGCGCTGACCATTGTGTTGCCCTGGCCCACGAACTGAAGATCGCGACGACAGAAGTTTATGAAGTGGCGACGTTTTATCATCATTTTGACGTCGTCAAAGATAACCACGCACCGCCACCTGAAGTTACCGTCCGTGTTTGCGACTCCATAAGTTGTTCATTATTTGGTTCCGATGCGCTCGTTACATCCTTGTCGAGCCTTGATGATAATGTCCGCATTCAACGCGTTCCCTGTGTCGGCCGATGTGCGGGCGCGCCTGTGGCGGTCGTCGGCAACAACGCAC
>Ga0302127_10001754_pt1 | contig 12964 bp, 15 predicted proteins | sample CB4_SCM_MG_FD_204452 | JGI IMG/M metagenome (GOLD analysis project Ga0302127, IMG submission 204452) | Marine microbial communities from Western Arctic Ocean, Canada - CB4_SCM | ecosystem: Environmental > Aquatic > Marine > Oceanic | place: Canada: Western Arctic Ocean | collected 2017-09-24
GTGGGCATGGCATACACTGGTGAATATATGCAGCTAACCGACATTAAAACGAATATCGTTATTTTGATGGTTTTAGTCAGGCGTTAAGATATTATATTTCAGTTGTATGTTTGTTATGAAATAATAAGGTGTGATTTTTAATGCTAAAGACGAGAAGGATTTCAGGTAAATTGATTCAATTTTATTCCAAATATAGTTTCATAATTAAACTGGCGGTGATTTCTATTGTCATTATAGTTCCTTTCCTTTGTCCGCCTTCGTCGAGATTACTGGGAACGGTTTATGGCGAGGTGGTTTCTTATTTATCAATGTTTGAAAGAAATTTTACTCCATGGATTCCAGTTATTTTGTTTTTTTCAATTGTATATTTAATATATAAATATAGAAGCAAACAAACAGATGAATCATCTGACAATGATAAAGGTGGCAAGGACATCTTTAATGGAAATAAGTGCCTGTTGTTGGATGGTTTATGGGGAGAGGGGAAGACCTTTTATTATACAAGCCAGCTACAGCACAGTTTACTAAAACCTATCTATATATCATGCTTTGCATCAAGTAAACTAGAATTGGTTTCTAAACTTCTTTCTGAGAAATCTTTTATTTTTAAATTTGTCGCTTTACATGAGGTTTTTGTGAGGCTATTGCCTAATAATTGGCATTCATTTATGCCTAGAGATAGAGTTGTTGTGTTTGATGATCTAGAGAGATTGCATAAGAGCAGTTGTGATAATTATCTAGACTTAATTGGAATTATTGAGTATTTGAAAGACAAATGTAGTTGCAGAATACTCTTGATTGCTAACACGCATGAAATAACAGATGATTGTTTTAATTCCTATATGGAAAAAGTAGTTGATGATTTTATAGAGTGTCCAATTATTGAAAAAAATAAGTTTAAAGACATATTGAATCCTAAAGATAAAGATTCAGACTATGCTTTGAATATTTGTTGGGAAATGTACAGTGAGCACAGTAAGAATCTTAGATTATTGAAAACTATGTATAAATCAATCGTTGCGTCAAAATTACATGAGTTCTTGGAAAAATCCGATAAGAATGCCATTAAAAGAAAATTTCAGTTATCAGCATTAAAGAATTCTTTTGAAAGGTTTCAAAAGGTAAGAGCTATTGCGTGGAAAGATCGTGGTTTGTTTTTAAAGGTTTGTGAATACCGTTCACGGAGTGTAAGTAATTTTATGAGATACCTTTCTAATGAAGCAGTAGATCAGCGTGATACAAAGCTGGAAGATGAGCTAGAAGAAGGCTTTAAGAGACATAAAGTCAAAGCAAAGGAGTTTTGTCGGTTGGTACATGAAATCTCTAATGACATCTCTCATGATGTTAGTAAAGGGGTGTATAATGCAATAATGCTGGGCAAAACCGCCTATTTGACTAAAACTATCCAAGAACCAAGTTTGTTGTATCATCTGTTTATGAAATCTAATGATAAAATTAAAGGTGATCTAAATAACGAACCAAGGGAAATTGTAAAACAAATATATATAATGATTAAAGAAGTTTTATTTAATCGGAAAATTTCAATTGACGGGATAGATCTGACATTGAAAATAACATTATTTATGTTGATTTATGAAAATAAATACAAACAAGAGCCACTTACTGAAGAAAATAAAAAAACGTTATACGACATTTTATTTAAAGCTACTATAGCTGATAACAATGGAAGTCTGGATGGTGCATGTAATCTGTTTCAAAATATTCTTAATCGATACGAAGCTTTTTTTTCAGATGATGAAAGATTCTTTGAATCTACTTGGGCTATAGGTGCATTATCAAAGTTATCAAGTAGAAATGACTTCAATGAAGCTAAAGGGGAAATTCTTGACAAAGTTAAATATGAGATGCAAAGAATTAAAGAAGAAACATTGAAAATCTCTAGCTCGAGGCAGTGTAGTTTTTAGTAGCCAATGAACCGCCCAAATCTACCACCAAACACACCGACAACATGCCTGTAGGTTACGGTGACAGGGCGCATGAGCTTGAAAGGTGCGTTTGCCTTGAGTGGGTCAATGTTGGTGGCTTGGAGATTCAAGTGGATACTGAAAATGCTATTTCGAAAGCCTATTGTTAGTATTTGTGGCAATGATAAATTTTATGTATGATATTTTATTGGTAGATATATAAAATGGAATTTATAATAAATGTTATTTCTAACTAAGCATTTGAAATCCGTAAATGAGACCTACTTTGAACATCTAAGAGAAGCATTATCTTATGCGGCTATATTATTTATTGCTACTTTTGCGTGCTTTATTCATGCTATATTCCCTTTTTTATTTCAAAAAGTAGCATCAAGAATGATATTAAAAGTTCAGGTGCGTTTAAATAAAAGAGCCAAAGGCTAGGTTGTTATTTATTGTTCTAGTATTAAATTTACCCAATATTTAGAAGGGTTGCTTTATGTGTAAAGAAAAAAATATTTTTGATTGGTGTGTTGTTGGAGATGGTGCTGCATCTTTGACAGCGATTTCAAAACTCTTAGATCGAGGTGTTGAAAAAAAAGATATTCTATGGATAGCAGCTTCATTTAATTTAGGAGACTTAGGGAAATATTGGCGGGATGTGCCAGCAAATACAAAAGTTTCTGTGTTTCAAGATTATTTGAAAAGTACAGAGTATTTTGGCTATGATTCCTTGCCTGAATCTTTAACGATAAAATCTATGAAAGGTGACAGCTTTTGTAAATTAAGCGATATAGTAGAGCCATTGATGAAGATATCAGAAAAGATTAAAGGAGATGTTTCATCCGTTGAGGGTTTGGTTTATGAAGTTAATGAAGTAGATGGACTTAAAGAAATAAAATACACTCAAGGTGATAAGTGTTGTACTTTGTCCGCTAAGAAAGTAATTCTTGGAATAGGTTCTGTTCCTGTGGCTCAGAGTGAATTTAAGAATATGCTTGAATTGCGGGACGTACTATCGGTTGATTCATTAAGGTCGCTTGAGCTATCAGGTGCAATAGTTGGCATTTTCGGTGGCTCTCATTCAGCTGTATTGGCAATAATGAATGTTCTCAAACATCGGGCTAATGTTATTAACATTTATAAGCATCCACTAAGGTATGCTATCTCTCAAGAAGATGGAATTATATATGATAATACAGGCTTGAAAGGTGAAGTTGCTGATTGGTCTAAAAAGAATATGCATGGTCAAAATTTAAGTTGCATGAGGGTGCATTACCAAGACATTAATTTGTCTGATTATTTGAAAAAATGTCATTACATTGTGAATGCGATAGGTTTTAAGCGTAGGTCACTTCCAATAAATGGCATGGAGCTTGATCATTGTCCTTATAGTGGAATTATTTCTTACGGAATTTATGGTTGTGGGATTGCCTATCCAGAAAAAGTCATAGGTCTGGCAGGGAATATAGAGTGGAGTGTTGGGCTTAATAAATTTTCTGTTTATATGGATAGAGTGTTGCCTATTTGGATGGGTTCTTAGTTTTTAGTGTGGGCAAAACCAACCCCGAAAGGATCAAGGTCAAAGTAGAAGTGGTTTTAGTCTGTGATGCTTATTTTGAAATTGACAGCTTCACTCACAATAGCCGTTAAATGCACGCAGTTGATTATTTTCAGCCATGCGTATTGCTTCGCTATTTGGATCATTGATTTTTTAGATGGTGTTGGGAATGTCGAGGTTGGGATAGTTGACGTTGCTTTCCCCGACACTAACACCTCCCACAATCCCCATCAAATACCCCGACAACGAGCCTGTAGGTTGCGCTGACAGGGCGCATGAGCTTGAAAGGGGTGTTTGCCTTTAGTGGGCTAAGGTCGATGTCTTTGTCTGGTTCTTCTTCGTTGAAGGTATCGACAATAATTTGTTGGTTGTCTGTAGGTAAAAGGAGTAGGGCATGGAGTCCCTGAATAACCTACAGACACGTCTATTTCACCAGTTTCAATGATATTTTTCAAGTGGTGATCATCGTAGGTGTTGGGGTTAGCGATCACTCGAACATGAAGCGAATCGGCTTTCACTAACCCAACCTTTGAAATTTCGTTGTTGGTGTCCATGTCTGGAGCTAAGGTAGAATCAAGAAAATCCTTAACCCCCGACACTTCTATTCCAGCATAATTTTCAATCACTGGCAAGGTTTCCACGTCACATCCGTAAATCTTTTTGAGCACATCAGCATCTATCTCGTCACAATCAACATTATCAAGCCTTAGGCTGGCATCGAAAGCATAAAGATCGTTATCCACCTCACTTTCGCTTTCCTCGAGAGATCGATTAGATTTTAACTGAAACAGAAAATTGCATTTTCGCACGGTCAAATTGACACTTAAAATATCTAGGTCGAGGTGGGGTGCTTTTACGTTGATAATTATTCCATGCAAATTGACACCTTCCCACAATCACCACCAAGCACACCGACAACGTACCTGTAGGCTACGCTGACAGGGTGCATGAGTTTGAAAGGGGTGTTTGCCTTTAGTGGGTCTGTAGATTATGAAACCAATACACATGATTACAGCGACAAAATATTACCACATTGAAGCTATATATGATTTTTTAGGTGATGTTTTTATTGATTTAAACGATTAAGTTTTATACTGGGCGAACATTCTCAGCTTGAGGGCCTTTTTGACCTTGTGTTGCATCATATTCGACAACATCATGCTCATTTAAATAGGACGTTCCATCCGCAAGACCAGAAGCATGTACGAATACATCTTTTGAGCCGTCTTCTGGAGTGATGAAACCGAAACCTTTAGAATCGTTGAAAAATTTTACTGTACCTTTTGACATTATTTACTCTCTTTTTTTAAACTAAACTTATGAAGCTGTAAAAGACGTTTTTACTTTGACCTGATAAGTGAAAAGTATTGTACGCTATGTTATTTTAGAAATCATATAAAAATTTGATATTTAATTGTAGGTTTAGGGTTTTTGACACTGTAATCGCCTGTGACTATGGCAGTAGGGCGGTTAAAAGTGACCACAGACATATTGTTAAAGTCGATTCAATGGATGATGTTAGGGGTGTTGTTGATGGGATTGTTTGATTACACGACAATCAAAATTTGAAAATTGCGAAAGTTGCTGTAGAATGCCTAACAAATATACTTTTCTACTAAAATAATGACTGGACGCAATGACCCATGCCCCTGTGAAAGTGGTAAGAAATACAAAAATTGTTGTTTAAAATTAAGCCAAGCATTAAGAGCGACAAACTCTAGGCTATCGGGCGAGGTTGGCGTATCTAAGGCTATTTCAGGAATATCAAATAAAACATTCATGCAATTTAAAACTGATGAATGCAACAAGGACGAGACCTTTACAGTTGAAGATTTTAAATTACTGCTAAGTATGGCTATTGGACTTTGGAATCTGTCTTTATTGTCTTCTCAGAGAATTAGAGAAGTTTTAGGACACATTGAAAGTGAAGTCTACCTTTCCGAGTCTAAAGGGATGGTAAACAAAATGAAACATCATAGTAAACATACGCCTTTAATGATCGTGGATGCTGATGTAGAAGCATTTAATGGCAGTGACTATCCAGTTGTTTTGGAATTATACAAAGCAGATGTTGATTATATTGAGGAAAACATAGAGCTTACTGTTAATAATATAATTGAAGCGATTGAATTTATGATCAAATATAGCCCTCTTGGTAAACGAGAGATTACAGAAGTAGCCTAAACCTATGTTATAATCCAACCATCAAAACCAAAGAGAAACCAATGAGCAACATAGCCCAAGAAATATTCGCCATATCTGAAAGAGACGAAAACGCTATCGTCACCGTTGAAACTTTAAGGCGTAAGGTTGTTACTGGTAAAATTATCATGCTTGATCATCGTTCGTTTGGACTGCAACATGAGAGTGGCGATAGAGACTTATTTTTGATCAGTCAGATTAAAACGGTTACGGAGGTGAATAAATAATGCCTAAAAGACGTGAACCACCAACGCAATTATTCCATACGCTTTACTGGACAGTCTCAATCCAAGCGATCTTTGAAAAAGACGGTAAAGAGGTTGAGGAACTATTAAAACTCAGATGCAATGGCAAGGACTTCAACAAGGAAATTAACATCCCCAGACATTATAAACGCATTGATAAATTCGTAAATAAACATTGTGAGAAAACTGGATACGATAAACTGATTTCTCATAAAGTGGAGATATGGTCGCCGTTTCAGATTATCGTTGATGCGGTGACTGGTGAGAAGATTGCGGATTATACTAAAAATGAAAAGTGATTTTTAGATCAAGCCTTCTTTAGCATTTTTTCTACTTCACCTATATGGGTTTCTTCTTCAACAATTAATTGTCTTGCATATTCTTCCAAGATGACAGACTTATCTTTAGTTAAAGCAAGTAGTTCTTTGTACATATTTAATGATGCGTGTTCATGCTCAAGGCTTTCGTTTAGGATTTCATCAATATTATGTCTTTCAGTTTCCAATAATGGGGCAATTTTTAATGATGGGTGTTGTTCAAAGTGTGTGATAATTTCACCCGCTCTTGTTGCGTGTAGCAAACTTTCTTGTGCTTGAGATTTAAGCCAACTAACGATAGGGATTCTACCGTGTCCAATAATCATCAAGGAGTAGTGTGTATATCGAACAACACCCGACATTTCCAACTCTAAAATATTATTTAAAACTTGAAATACTTTGTCTTGATTTTGAATTTCTAATTTCATGCTGACCTCATAAGTTAAATTATATATTTTGTCAGCAACAAGAGTATAAATATATGATATAAATCACAAGATAATAATTAGGTTATGAATTCACAGCCTGTTTCAAATTATTACCAGACTTAGTACCCTCAGTTATTCTACATTGACAACCAACCGCCCAAATTTACCACCCACCACAATCACCACCAAACACACCGACAACGTGCCTGTAGGTTGGGGTGACAGGGTGCATGAGTTTGAAAGGTGCATGAGTTTAAAGGATGGAAGTGTTGGCGGTTCTAATTCGAGTGATTGTTGAATATACTCTTGAGATCTAGGAGTGTATTAGCAACTCTAGGGAAGCCTACCATTGGGATAATTAACAGCAAAGTCTCTACGATAGTTTCTCTTGCTACCCCTAATTGTAGTGCCGCATCAACGTGTGATGCTATTTGTGCTTTGCAATCTCCCATAGAGCAGCAAACAGCAATAACAATCAACTCTTTAATTGACATTGAAAGTTCTGTGTTCCTAGAGAAAATATCTCCAAAAGCAAAATCAAAGGTTAGGTCACAAAAATCTTTTGAGATGTCGCTTAAGGAATCAATCAACTTCTCTCCTGCATGGCTTCCATGCAATTGATTGAAGAGTTCTACACCATTAGAACTAAAGTTTTTTTCGTTTGCGAAAAGTTTAAATGCTGAAGATGAATTGGTTGGGGTAAAGTCTTTAATATCAAAATCAGCCAAGTTATTTATGTAAAAAGGATCGCCGTGCATATACTCCACTGCTTGATCATAAGACATTAATGAGATGATAAATCCACCAGACCTATTATTGTATGGTCCAGAAGCTAGAATAACATTTTTTTTATAAAAGCTAGAAACGTAGTCCATATGGGCATCCCTATACTGATCTATAAGTGCAAGCTCTTTGGTGTATTTTAAATCAATCAAAATCATATTATATTCTCCAATTAATGTAGTGATATGATCGCAAGAATAGATCGATTCAATTAAAATAGAAACATCAAAAAAACAAACGCTGTGATCCTATATGAGATCGATTAAAATGGACTTATTGCACTATATTATATTTGATAACTTGTCCTCCACTTTAAATTTCAGAAAAACAGGAAAACAGTTGGATATATCCATATCAATGGTGTCAAAAAAAATAAATCAAATGGAGCATTACTACGATGTGAGGCTTTTTGATAGGACATCTAGAAGCGTCACTATGACAAATGAAGGGCTTAGTGTTTTACCTAGAATTAAGGAATTACTATTGCTTGAAGACCAAATCAAAGGCGATGTGGGCAATAACAAAAACTTTGCAGGAAATCTAAAAATAGGCATCCCATTCACATACCTTCAATCGTCTCTACATAAAATCCACTCCTATCTATCCGGCAAGCCGAACGTCTATATTGACTGGAGAATTGGCAATCATTTAAGTGACTTAATATCTGACAATTTTGATGCCATTATATTTTGTGGTCCAATACCTCCTGGAGATTATTTTGCTACAAAAATCTCTGAGTGGAAAAAAGTAATATGCGCCTCGCCTGATTATATAAAAATCCATGGATTACCACAAAAGCCACAAGAACTAATTAACCATCAATGTATAGATCATTCTGAAAACTTTAAATCTAGCTGGCATTTAGACAAAGAATACAGCATACATTTATCTCAAAAATGCTCATCCTCTAGCTTAATTGCTGAGATGTCATCGAATTCATTTGGGGTTTGTTATCTTCCACAATTTACGGTAAAGAAGTATATAGAAAAAGGAGATCTAGTAGAGGTGCTTAAAGAATATACCATAGAGCAATATGATGTTTATCTTGTGTCGAAGCACTCATTTAAGTCTCACAGGAAGTCTCAAGAAATATTAAATATCTTTGAATAAAATAATTCTTACGTCTGATACAGAAAATCACATTTTCGCACGGTCAAATTAACACTGAAAATGTCTAGGTCGATGTGATGTTATTTTACGTTTACAATGAACAGTCCGAATTAACCACCCACCACAATCACCACAAAAGACACCGACAACGTACCTGTAGGTTGCGGTGACAGGGTGCATGAGCCTGATAGCTACGTTTGCCTTTAGTGGGTAAATATTGGTGGCTTAGGTTATGAAAGCGTGAAGCTAAATTTTAAATGTGGTTTTCTTCAGACGGAGAATTATATTTTAACTGACACAAAAAATTGCATTTTCGCACAGTCAAATTAACACTGAAAATGTCTAGGTCGAGGAACAGTTAGTTTACGTTTGCGGTGGTTTTAATGTTGTAACACTCGTATCTATGGCTTGTCTATGTGTGTTTCATTTTGAAGTCTATCGTTTGGGTATGTATAATATTTTATTGGTATAATTCACATAGGAGAAGCTATGCATTATAAGCGCATAGAAGTCCATGAAGAAAATAGCATTGCGATTATATCCTTAAACCGTCCTGATAAACTGAATGCATTCGATATGCAAATGTTTATAGATCTTGATGTCCTTAGTCGACAATTAAAAAAACGTTTAGATTTGCGTGCCATAATTATTCAAGGTAATGGGCGTGCATTTAGTGTTGGTTTAGATATTACAATGATGAAATCAAACCATAGTAATATGTTGAAATTACTGTGGAAGATTCTTCCTAGGAAAGCTAATTTGGCTCAAAGAGTTGTTCATAACTGGAGAAAAATACCTATACCTGTATTTACAGTGATTCATGGAGATTGTTTTGGTGCAGGTATGCAGTTGGCACTTGGTGCTGACTTTAGGATTGCCTCGCCAAAGGCTTTTTTTTCGATTATGGAGGCAAAGTGGGGGTTGTTTCCAGATATGGCTGGATTTATAAATCTAAGAACAATATTGCCAAAAGACCAAGCCATGTGGCTGACAATGGGAGCTGGGGTTTTTGATGTTAACAAAGCTAAAGAGTTGGGTTTGATTACAAGGATCTCTGAAAACCCTTTAGAATGTGCTATAGAAATGGCAAATAAGTTAACAAAAGTTTCTCCAGATTCACTTGCGGCAACTAAATATATGATGAATAAATATTGGCATGCGGGGAATGGGACTATTTTAAGTAAAGAAACTAGATACCAAATTAAAATTTTATTTGGGAAAAACTTTAAGGTTGCAGTTAGGCGTCAGTTTTCTAAGTCTAATATCCCTTACCTGCTGAGAAAATTTAAGTAGCGCATGTTCTGCTTGAAGTTTAGTAATTTCAAAGAAATCCTACCCCTTATGATATGACTGAAATCCATCCAACATTCAGGTGCCATAAAAAACGGCAAAGCAAATAGTGTCTAAGTTGATCAGGCAGCACTCATAAACGCCATGAAAGGGGTTCAGCTACGGAGATTGCGCTCTGACGCAAAAACATATCTTGAAATACTCTGTAATGCCTTTTTTGTATGGTGTCTCTGGATTTTAATCGTAGCTCCTATAATGGTCAAAGTAGGAACTATGTGAGCAAAAACCCATAAATAAATTACCTGAAAACTGAGTTTAGCAAATACAATAGACACCCTGGTATGAAATTGGGAACTGGATTTGGCATTTTGCGTCAAGGCGCAATCTCCGTAACCAAAGGCCTGAAATCCAAAATTCAGACGGATTTGTCCTAGTTGGTTATTTTAGCTGACACAGAAAATCACATTTTCGCACTGTCAAATTAACGCTGAAAATATCTAGGTCGAGGTGGGCTTTTTTTTACGTTGACAATTATTCCGTGCAAATTTACCGCCCACCACAATCACCACCAAACACACCGACAACGTGCCTGTAGGTTACGGTGGCAGGGTTATTATGATCCATTCTGTGGCAAGTAAAGGAACATAACTGTATAATTACCTCGTAAGTAGAAAAATAATAATTGGTACGTTGGCTAAATAATGATATTTGTAGGTGTTTGTGGGAAATGCCAGTATTCAACAGAAGTAAAACACCCTAGAGGTGGAGCAAGCTATTGGAAGTGTAGAAGCAATGAATCAAAAATAAAGTACCCTGTATTGCCTGTATTGGAGTGTAAGTATTTCAAAGAATCAAGGCGCTGAGATATACAAGATCAGTAGTCTTTAAAAGTATGGTGGCTATATGAGTTACAATGAATATGATGAGGAAATGTTTTATTTGTCTCGAGCTTCGGATGATAAAAAATTGTATGATGTTGCGCTGAGAATGCTCAAGAATGATTTTACTGTCCGTGATGTCGTGGAGATTTCAGGTCTAACCAAGACACAAGTTACCAACCTTAAAAAATCAATAGCCCAGTAAAGTAGCATTCGATTTTTTCAAGGACAGGTTGCCAATAAGCAGATTATTTTTGATTTGCATGTAATCACATGGCAGGGTGTTTAGCTGACACAAAAAATTACATTTTCGCACGGTCAAATTAACACTTGAAATATCTAGGTCGAGGTGGGGTTAGTTTACGTTGATAATTATTCCATGCAAATTGACACTTCCCACAATCACCACCAAACACACCATCAACGCCCCTGTAGGTTACGGTGGCAGGGTGCATGAGCTTGAAAGGGGTGTTTGCCTTGAGTGGGTTAATGTTGGTGGCTTGAGTGATGAAAATGTGAAGCTAAATTTTAAATGTGGTTTTCTTCAGGAGGGAAATTGTATTTTAACTGACACAAAAAATTTCATTTTCGCACGGTCAAAGTTGCGCTGAAAGTATCAAGGTCACTGTAGGATTATTCTACGTTGATAATGAACCGCCCGAATTTACCACCCACCACAATCACCACCAATCACACCGACAACGTGCCTGTAGGTTGCGGTAACAAGGCGCAAGAGCTTGAAAGGTGCGTTTGCCTTGAGTGGGTCTAATTAGTTGGCACATGTGTGAGTTTGAATTCTAAGTTTCCATTTTTAATAGCATTGCTTGTATTGTATGCTCTAGTATCCTGTATCTTGGTAAGATTGTCGGCTTTGTTACCCTTAATCTGAATTCCCCCTTTGAGATTATTAGGTGTCCATATTGGCGCATATTTACTAATAAAGATTACAAAAATAGCGTGCTGCCAATTATGGCTGTTTTTTGCATAGTTGGTGTGGTTTATGATGGAAATTATAAAAGCCAATAATACTACGGATTTAAAGAAAGCGTATAGCCCACCTAATAAGCGGTCATAAAATGTTTTATCGTATGGGTTTTTTTTAACCATCAAAACTCTAACTACTGTACCAACAATGAAGCTTGTGATAAAAAGTATAAAAAATGAGATACTGTATGAGACTAATGATGTTTGGCTAATCATATAGATTAAATTCACGCTAAGGTACTCAGCAAAAAATAACGCAATGGTAAATGACACAAGCCAAGTTGTTAGTTTTAAAATTGCTGACCAAAATGAATCAATGAATCCAGATATAGTGACAGCAAGGCTGAATGCTATTATCAGCCAATCAATTAAGCCTAACATTTTCGTTCCAAACCATTCCCATTCATATAGTTTTTTCAGTGTAGACTATATGCGGGGTGAGTTCAAAATGGATCAGTGAAATGTCGAGATAGAGGCATGCTGGGTTTCAGTTGATAATTACCCATAAAACACACCGCCAACGTGCCTGTAGGTTACGGTGAGAGGGTGCACGAGCCTGAGAAGCCTCGATAGCGTAAGGGATAAAGGGCACCGTCCACACCTCTTACTGCCGTTATCTAGCACTCCTCACTACCCTTTCGGGCTTTTCCTTGTATTTGGGGTTCTAAGCGCAAACCTTAGAAATTTTTGATTGATTAGATTTAGACCTAGTGAAGGGTTGTTTTTTCACATGAATACTACGACGTTTTAACCATTGATATAATGTTGATGGAGAGCATTCGATGAGTTTGGAAATTGCACGTTTGTTAATGCCTTTTTTTAGGTACCCAACAATCTCATCATGAAAAGCATCTAGCTTTAAAATATTAGCTTCACCTTTTGGTCTGCCTAATTTCATTCCCTCTTGTTTTCTCTTGGCTAATGCTTCTTTTGTACGCGAAGAGATAAATTCTCGTTCGATTTGAGCTGCTAATCCTAAAAAAAACATTTAAAAATGGATGGAAATTAAACAATCAAAAATTTCTGAGGTTTGCGCTTAGAACCCCAATAAGTCTTAAATCCACGGATCCTTTGACCGCAACTTAAAATCTTAACCACATTTTCAAAAACGGCTGGGCGAATAGTTTCAATATTTCTTCGGTAGTAATTCCACCAAGCGTTGCCAGTTTGCAGAACCTTTTGTATGGGAGTAGGTGATCGGATGCTAAAAGCCCTGTGGCTTATGCTGATGGCAATAATCT
>Ga0302127_10001761_pt1 | contig 12949 bp, 10 predicted proteins | sample CB4_SCM_MG_FD_204452 | JGI IMG/M metagenome (GOLD analysis project Ga0302127, IMG submission 204452) | Marine microbial communities from Western Arctic Ocean, Canada - CB4_SCM | ecosystem: Environmental > Aquatic > Marine > Oceanic | place: Canada: Western Arctic Ocean | collected 2017-09-24
ATCGGCGTAGTAACCGTCTAATGTAAGCAACGCTTCATGGGTGCCTATCTCCATAATACCCTGATGATTGATCACCGCGATGATATCAGCGCGCATTGCAGTAGCCAGACGGTGCGCAATGATAATGGCAGTTCGTCCCTCAAGCAGTGTGTCGAGGGCTCGCTCTATCTTTGATTCGCTTTGCTGGTCGACATTTGAAGTTGCCTCATCAAGGATCAGGACCCGTGGCTTACTTAGAAAAGCCCGGGCAAGTGCCAAGAGTTGTCGTTCACCGGCTGACAGTGAAGATCCACGTTCATGACAGGGTGTATCGAGACCGAGTGGCAAGCGATCAATCATATCGCTAATGCCGACCGCCTGGCATGCTGCAACAATTTCCTCATCCGTAGAGTCTGGTCGGGAAAATCTGATGTTTTCTTTGATGGTTCCGTGAAATAGAAAGGGTTCCTGTGGTACCACACCGAGTTGACGATGCAGAGACGCGATGCTGATGTCTTTCACGTCCATGTTATCGATCAGAATCTGCCCTGAAGTTGGATCGTAAAAACGCGCGATCAGCTTTGCAAGGGTCGATTTCCCGGCACCTGTTGGCCCTACAAAGGAAATGCTTTGACCTGCCGCAATGTGCAGCGAGACATCCTTAAGCACCTGTTCAGAGCTGTCATAGGCAAAGGAAACATTCTGAAGTTTGATGTCACCCTGCATATCGTTGATATCGATAGCATCAGGCTTCTCTTCAACTGAAGGTGGTGTGTTTAACAGATCACGCAGTTTAATGACTGCAGCATTACCGGACTGAAACTGGTTATAAAGGTTAACCAGTTGACTGATCGGTTTAAAGAATCTTGCCACCATGTTGGTAAAAGCGACCAGCGCACCGACCGTAAAGGCGCCGTTAGGATCCAGTGTGGGATTGACGTCAAGTAGAATAAAATAGCCTACCGTCAAGATGATAATGGTCGTGGCCACATCGACAAACATCGTGCCAGAGGAATACAACGATGAGATTTTTGCGGTGAAGTTGTTGGCGTCACGATAATCACCGACGGCGTTCCGATGCTTGATGATGTTGTGCTTCATTCTGTTGAAGGAAATCACTAGACGCATACCAGACAGGCTTTCCTGTAAGTCAGAGAGCACTTCAGCGATGCGGTTGCGAACGTTTTCGTAAGCCTTGCCAGAAACACTTTTGAACCAGACGGTCATGACCAGCATGATGGGCGCAGATATCACGATAAGAATTAACGTGAGGTCCACATTAAAAGATAGCAGGATGCCAATGATGAAAATCAGTGACAGGGTTTGTGCGACAAGATTGACCAGGCCAGTTTGTAGCAAGTTTGATAGTGCTTCAATATCGCTCGTCATACGGGACATTAAGCGCCCGGCCTTTTCTTCAGTAAAAAAATCCAGAGACAATCTCTGAAGATGAGCAAAGACGCGTATCCGCAGTTCATACACTAAGAGTTGGCCCAGACGGCCGACGTAGCGTTGCCTAAAACCACTCACCATGGCGGCGATAAATAACGAGACGACCCATATCACAGCTACCCAAAGTAGTACGGTGAAGTCTTTGGGGATAATGGCGTCATCAATCGCGACCTTGACGAGGTAAGGCCCCATCAGTAAAAGCATTTCCGTAATACCCACCAGAAGCAGCGCGCCGAACATGCGGTATTTGTAAGGTGCAAGAAAACTCATCAGGCCGAAGGAGGCTTCATCGGGGGCGCGATGCTCGAATGCAAGTTCAAGGTCACTGAAGTCGGGCTCTTTCGCCATCAACGCATTGGTTTGTTCCCTGGCTTCCGGTGGAATACCCGCGAATGGCAAACCATCGGATTTACCCTTGCCGCCACCATGTCCATGTCCATGCCCGTGCCAGCCGCCCATCATGATGGATCATCCTGCTTGGTGTCGTTGGGCTTCAAGCGAATTTGTTCGGCAATTCTGCCGCGATATTCTCCATCGGACTCATCTTCTATGTTGGTTTCTGTGACTTCTTCGACTTCTGAAAGATCATGCTGCGAAAGAATTTCGCTATACCTGGGTACCCAGGCCAGCAATTCCTGATGCGTGCCAGTTGCCAGTACTTTCCCCTCGTCCAGTAAAATAACACGTTCTGCAAGGCTAATAGTGGAAAGCCTGTGGGCGATCAGAATGGTGGTGCGATTAGCCATAAGGTTAACCAGCGCTTCATGGATAGCGGACTCTACTTTGACATCAATTGCGCTAGTAGCATCGTCAAGTACCAGAATCGGAGGGTTAACCAATAACGCCCGAGCAATACCCAGGCGCTGGCGCTGGCCTCCTGAGAGCGTGTAGCCACGTTCTCCGACCACTGTGTCATAGCCCTTGCCGGTATGTGTAATGAACTCATGCGCCTGGGCTGCTTTTGCAGCAGCGATAATCTCATCCATAGATGCCTCGGGCCGCCCATAGGCAATGTTGTCCCGAATGCTGATAGAGAATAGAAAGGGTTCATCGAGCACCTGTCCGACGTGATAATGCAGATTCTTGAGGGCTAGGTCGCGAATGTCGACACTGTCGATGGTGATCGTGCCGGCGGAAGCCTCATAAAATCTTGATAGTAATCGCGCTATTGTCGATTTGCCTGAGCCTGTACGTCCAACGATGGCAACAGTTTCTCCTGCAGCTACCGTAAAACTTAAATCCTGCAGAATGGGCTCGTCGCCATAGGCAAAGTTTACATTGGAAAATTTCAGGTGACCCTCGGGATGTAACAGGGCCACGGTTTCCGGACGGTCGACGATTTCAGGTTTCTCATCGAGTATTTCGAATACTCTGCCCGCAGAGGCTTTGGCGCGTTGCTCCATCTGCAACAACATGCCTAGAAAACGAAATGGCATTTGGATCATCATGATGTACATGTTGAAAGCGACGAGGGAACCCAATTCAACCTCACCCTGGATAACGAGCCAGCCACCATAGACCCAAACTAATACCTGGCTGATAACGGTGATGTTCTCGATGACTGGATTGTAGATAGAGGAAATATCGATCGAGCGCACCTGCACCCATTGCAGCTTTTTCGCGGCCTTCGCGAGAAGATTCAGCTGATTTTTTTCCTGGGCAAAGGACTTGACGATGCGTTGGCCATTGATGTTTTCATCGACAATGACGGCTACATCAGCCTGATGAGCCTGCGTGAGCCAGGAGAGCGGAAACATGATCTTTCTAAGCTTCATGCTGATCATATAAACGATAGGCGTGGTGATGAGTGCTGCCACGGTGAGTGTCACACTCACGGATAACATGTAGGCGGCTGCAAAAACAAAACTCATGACCGAGGTAAGCATCATCGGTGCCATCATGAGAAACATCTGGATTGCTTTGATGTCACTGTTGGCGCGCGAAATGACCTGCCCAGTTTGAATCCTGTCGTAGAAAGAAAAGGAGAGGGTGACCAGATGGTTGTAAATCGTTGACCTAAGGTCTGCTTCCAACTGGTTAGAGACACGGCTTAGCTGATAGCTACTCAGAAAACCAAAGACAAATCTGAACAGTGACAGAACACCCAGGCCTGCGATGAGTGAGAGAAAGTAATCCGGCTCACCTTCTATAACTGCTGCGGGTAGAACGTTGATGATCTCGCCGATGATGGCGGGGAATGCAACGCCTAACAACATGGTGAAAATGGTGAGAGAAATCCCAATGGTAAACGGCCACTTGTTGACCAGCAGGATAGGTACGAGACGCATGAACCAGTTTTTTGACGGGTCAGGGTCGACGTTTGCACGAGGATTCTCGAAATGCGGCGTGACGTTCACCGGTTCGAAATTTTGTTGTTCAGCTGTGCCTGTTACCGGCTCAGCGCCGGAATAGTTGGTGCTCAATTAGGGTGTCGGGAAATGGCAACGTTGCAGTATACCACCAAAAATAAAACCCACGTCCGGGGCGTGTAAATATTCTTATTATGGGACATCCCCCAAAATAGCCGGGCAGTAAAATAACGTGAATTCATTGCGCGTCATCAGGGGCTGACATCTTGATGTCAGCCTTTTTGTTTGGACATCCAACCAAAGGTCACGTACTGCGATGTAAAAAGTGCTGTCAGGCATGCCGTGGCGGGTTTCGGTATTTTCAAATCGAACGTTACCCTGAGTGTAGAAAACCGGTGCAAAGCGGCGCTTACCCGTGTAGATCAGTACGCCAGGGTCGGCTTGATTGAACTCAATATACTTTTCAACAATGGGCCACTGGTTGTATCGGTGATCTTCATACAGGGCCCAGTAGGTCCCGATCGATAGGGCAAAGAACGCCGGAACAGCAATGATGGCAATGGTTAAGTGGCCGCGCTGCATGCCCGCGGCCACCAGTAAACAAAAAGGCGGTATACACGGCAATACGTAGGTGATGAGCACGCTGCTTGAGAGCGTGAAGAAGAACAGAGGGGCGACGGTCCAACACAAAAAATAAACAATAAGTGTCTGATTCTGTTTATATTTTTCAAGAAAATTACGTCTGAGTCCCGCATTGCATAGGCCATAAAAAAGTACCAGGCTCCAGGGTAGTGATGCGATGAGAAAAAATATCCAGATGGTGCCATAGGGGCGGTCTTTTACCGCCCCGTATTTATCGCCCGTCCATTCATGCTGAATGTAGCGCTCGAAATGTTCACCGACAATAAAGTAGTCCCAGAATCCAGGGGTCCGAGATTCGGCCAGGTAGTACCAGGGCGCTGCAACTGCAACCAGAAGCAGTACCCCGAAGAAAAGATGTGTGTGACTAAAAAATGCACGCCAGGGGCGATATATGATGAGCCAAAGGCCACAGGGCAATCCGCAAAGCACCAGGGCGACAGGACCTTTGGCCAGCAGACCGAGTGCCAGGGCGATCCACATCAACCAGGCAAAGCGTTTTTGGTGCATCTGTACCGCTTGCCAAAAAGAGATCATGACTAACGTCGTCGTCAGGGTGAGCATTGGATCAGTAATGACGCTACCGGCGGTTTGCAGAACGATGACGCAGGACGCATAGCACAACACCGCGCTCCAGGCAGTGCTCCTGGGCATCAACGTCCTGCCCCACCAGAACAGTGCTGTGCCTGTGCCGATGGTAGCGAGCAGTGAGGGAAGGCGCGCTGTTAACTCATTGACGCCCAGTACAAGATAGCTAACCGCGATGCTCCAGAAAGCGAGCGGTGGTTTACCCCAAAAGGGCTCCCCCTCGTCGAACCACAGGGTGACCCAGTTCCCGGTGACAAGTATTTGTCTTGCAATCTCAGCGTAGCGCGCTTCGGAGAATTCCATGACCGGCAGGGCGGCAGATAACAGCAATCGTGCCGCAATAACAAATCCGAGGAAAATGACGCATGATTTTCCGTAGTTGGAGGATGCTGGTGGCGATAACGTAGGCAATGGTTGCAGTACAACTTGTGGGTTAGGATTGATTTACACGTCACGTGCGGATGAGTCAAGCAATGCCGTTGGATCTTGTGGTTAGCAAAAAGGGCAAGGCCCCATTTGACATCGAGCTAGTGGTATTCGAGGAGGCTACATTTCGGCTACTGAGCGCCAGTAACTTTGTCCAGGAAAACCGTCAGAGCCTGGATGATGTCGTTCAGGAAATGGTCGTGTTTGAACCTGAACGCCCCGGCGAGATCCTAGGCAAAGTAACCGTGCGTGCGCGATTGTGCATGATCTGGATCAGGAACCGACGTGCCGTCCAGAATGGGTGGATATGGCGGTTCGGGAACTAATTGCCTATTGCGATGATAATGACATTCAGGCCCTAGCGATTGAACCCCTGGGCTGTGTCCATGGCAAGGGGAACGTCGATGATTTTGTGGCGCAAATGAAACGGCTGGCATCCGATGGCAGTCTAAAAAGACTGTGGGTCATGGACTAGCGCTATTCGAACTTGCGTTCTTCCATCCAGGGAAAGAACTCTGGCATATCGGTACTCACACTGGCGGTAAAATCTGCCGGTCTTCTCTGTAGAAATGATTCAATCCCTTCCCTTGCATCCTTGCTCATACCAGTGAAATGCATCGCTCTGGAGTCAATTTTGTGGGCCTCCATGGGATGGTCAGCTCCTAGCATTTTCCACATCATCTGGCGGATAAGCGCCACGGAAACACCGGAGGTCTGCTCGGTAAATTCATGGGCAAGATCACGTGCGGCTGGCAGCAGATCATCCGGTTTATAGACCTTGCTCACAAAACGCTTCTGCAGGGCCTCGTCGGCATCGAAGACTCGACCGGAGTATGCCCACTCCAGCGCAGTAGAAATGCCTACCAGTCGGGGCAGGAACCAACTCGAGCAGGCTTCGTTGACCAGTCCTCGTTTTGAGAAAACAAACCCATACCGGGCTGACTCGGAAGCAAGCCTTACATCCATCGCGCATTGCATGGTGGCACCGATGCCCACGGCGGGACCATTACAGGCGGCAATGATTGGTTTTAGGCACTCAAATAATCGCAGGGTCAGGCGACCGCCCCCATCGCGACGAGTTTGGTCGCCATCAGCTTCATAATTGAATGTGTCGCCACCGCCTGACAGGTCTTTGCCTGCGCAGAACCCCCGCCCGGCACCGGTGAATATGATGGCCTTCACATTATCATCAGCATCTGCGTTGTCGATCGCATTGATCAACTCATCGCGCATTTGATTTGTGAAGGCGTTAAGTTTTTCCGGGTGGTTGAGCGTGATAGTGAGTATGTGATCTTCTATTTCGTAGGCGATTTGTTCGTAGTCCATGGAGCTCTCTATGTTTTATGATCAGCCAATTCGTCATCGGAAATTTCAAGATAACGTTTTAGATAATGCACGCCAGCGTAGAACGGTAATGTGTCAGCCAACGCAACGCACAGTTTGAATAAATAGTTGTGTGCCATCAGCATCAGCATGGCGCCGCCACTCATGGTGCCGGCCAGAAACTGTGCGCCGAAGGTCACGGTAATCACCATAAAAGAATCAACGCCCTGGCTAACGATGGTGCTGCCGTTGTTGCGCAGCCAAAGGTGCTTGCCGTTCGTGAGTTTCTTCCAGAAGTGAAACATATAAACATCGCAATACTGTGCCGCGATATACGCCATCATTGAGGCAACCACCGCGCCGGAGGTAGTTGCATAAAGCAGCGTAAAAAGCTCGACAGAACCTTCGACGGTGGTGCCGTTGGGTAATGCAATTTCTTCTGCCAGATGAATTACCTGCCAGGGCGGTTGGTTCTCTAGCATTGAGGGCATCATGTTGGCAATCCACAGAGTCCCGATAATAAACACGTTCAATATTAGCCCGACGGTGACCATGAAGTTTGCTCGGGATCGACCGTAGAGTTCACTGATGAGGTCGGTACATAGGAAAGTCAGCGGGTAGGGGAGTACGCCCAATGCCAGAGTCATGGGTCCCAGTTGAATAAATCTTGTGATGCCCAGTATGTTTAGCATGGTCATTGCACAGAGAAAGATGCCGGCCATAACCAGAAACACCCGTTCGCGTCTTTCTCTTACTTCTTCTGTGATTTCCAACTGACTCTCCAGGGTAGTGCTTGGTCTAGGATTCTATTTGTCCCAGATTCGCGTGGATGACTGCACCGTTAAGCACAGGGTTTTGGCTCGCGAAATAGATGGTATCCGCAATTTCATCGGGTTCGATCAAGCGGCTAAAGCTGGACATGGCTGCAATGCTATCCAGGATATCCTGGGATTCACCGACGTGGGCGCGCAACATTTCTGTGTTGGTAAACCCGGGGCATATGCAGCTTGTGTGTATACCGCTTTCCGCAAGATCCTGGCAGGTGGCGCGCATCATACCGACAATGCCGTGTTTGCTGGTAACATAACTAAACGAGTTGGCTACAGCCTTTTCCGACAAAGTAGACCCTATATAAAGGATAGAGGATCCGGGTTGCATTTTACCGATAAGACTTTTGTTTAACATTTGTGGTGCGACGAGGTTGAGTCGAAAAATGTCGAGTAGGGCCTCTGGCTCGGTATCTTTCGCCGAGTCATTCACCAGTCGTGCGGCATTGTGTACCAGGCAGATCTCTCCTCCATCGATAGTCATCGCCAGCAGTGCCGAGAGCTCTTCCTCAACGTCTTGCCGGGAGAGGTCAATTTCGTGAGATTCGATTCGTGGGTCGGGTGGGATGCTCCGGGAGAAATTAATGACGCGATAGCCGTCGTCGCAGAATTTCCGCGCGGTCGCTAATCCGATACCTTTACTCGCACCGGTAATGACTAAGGTTTTCACGTTTTCTTCCAGGTTGAGCAACCCGTTTGGCCAGGACTTGAGGAAACCTTGACTGTCATCTCGATAATCCCGCGTTCTGCAAAACTCGAATGATCCACCAGAAGCCCAAGGAGGTAATTCGATAATTCTTCGACGGTGCTGTTGGCGATGGGAAGCACGGTTAAATCCCTGCTCAGGAACGGTAACCGCTCGCCATTAAATATGGCCACGCTGTATTCACCATCTTCTTCGATGGTCAGGTGGGGCGAGTGCGCAGGTAATATCATTTGCTCATCTAACTCGTCGCACAATTCGCGCAGCGCGCTCTTGATGATGCCGTAGTCGAACATCAAGCCATCATCGCCGACGGGTGCAGTCAGTTCGCACTCCACTTGAAAATTGTGGCCGTGTAGATTCTCACGATCGGTTTTGTTGAAAATAGTAAAATGAGCCGCAGAAAAATTAAGCGCTTGTTTACGAATTTCGATTCGACTGTAGCGGGTCACAGGGTGTTTCCGGCGAAAAAATCCATCCGTTTCTACTCTTTAATCCATGAGGCTTTTCTTTTCTCTCGGAATGCCGCCATACCTTCCGCGCCTTCTTTGGCACGAAACATGCTAACGCTCCATTCCTGGGCTTCAGCGAAAGCTTCGTCTCTGGCAAGCTGGGGAATTCGGCGCACTAGTTTTTTACATTGTACGACGGCGTTCGGACCACCGAGGTTAATCATCGCAATTTCTTCCTCAACAGCACCGTAAAGGTCTGTGCGGGAGACGGCGCGGTGAGCAAAACCCACGTCTACTGCCTGTTGTCCGTTGAAGCGTTCACCGGTCAGAAACAGCTTCATGCCATGGTGGGTGCCGAGTTTTGGTAAGCAGACCACAGAGATGACTGCAGGGATGACGCCAATGCGCACTTCACTGAAACTAAAGAGAACATCTTCAACGGCTATGACGATATCCGAAGCACCGACCAGGCCCAGTCCCCCGGCAAACGCTGCGCCGTTGACGGCGGCGATAACCGGTTTGTCGCTATCCTGAATATATGCAAGTACTTCCGGGTAGGGTACGGCTCTACCACCGCCGTCGATTGAGGAACCGGGTGGGCTTTTGAGATCAGCCCCTGCGCAAAATGCGGGATCAGTGCCGGTGATCACGATTGACCGGACGTCATCATTGGCGTTCGATTTGACAAGGTGTTCGTAAAGCTCGGACACGAGTATCGATGAAAGGGCATTGCGATTCTCTGGACGATTCAGGGTGATCCAGGCTGCACCATTCTTGATTTCATATTTTGTCGCTTCAGTACCAGCCATTATTGCTTTCCTTGAAATTAAAGTTATGTGCTCGGACTAAGAGTATCAACTTGGCTTGCTGTAGAATAGGTGCGAGCGCTGAAATGTTGCGTTCCGTATTTTTTATGAATACTAGGAGCGTCTAGGCGTGGAGAAATCCATATTGCTCACGGGCAACATTTTTAGGCCAGTATTTTTCATCACAGTTTCGACAGCCCACAGAAAGATCGCCGTCGGTTACCCAGCCGTTCACTGTGATGGAATAGGGGATTAAATAAAATGACCGCGTTTCCACATACAGGCGATTGCCTTTAGGATCGAGGAATGACCAATCGGTATCCTTAGGGTCAGCAAGTTCGCCGCTTAGGCGTGTACCCGGCTGACGTTCCTCGGGGTCAAAAGGTACGAAGATTGCCGCTATGTAGAGCAGTATAAGAATGCCGCCGATGATCATAAGTGCTTTCTTCATTCTACTCTCCAGCGCTGTTTAACTCTTTATACAGAGGCCAGTATGCCATTTAGTGTCGCAGAAGGACGCATGGCGTTTGAGGCCCGTGTCGGGTCGGGGTTGTAGTAGCCACCAACATCCACGGCTTCTCCCTGGGCATCAAGCAGTTCGGCAAGGATAGTTGCTTCATTGTCTGCCAGGTTTTTCGCCAGTGCTGCAAACCTCTCTTTCAAGCTTGGGTCAGCATCCTGCGCGGCGACGGCTTCTGCCCAGTACATGGCCAGAAAATAGTGGCTCCCTCGATTGTCCAACTCGTTGACTTTCCTGGAAGGAGATTTGTTGCTCTCCAGAAATTTGGCGATAGCATCATTCAATGTGTCGGCGAGAATCTGAGCCGGTTGATTCTCAAAGGACGCTGCCAGGTGCTCCAGAGATGCGCCTAAGGCGAGAAATTCTCCCAGTGAATCCCACCGGAGGTGTCCTTCCGACTCAAACTGCTGCACGTGTTTAGGCGCTGATCCGCCTGCACCGGTTTCAAATAAACCGCCACCATTGATTAACGGTACGATGGATAGCATTTTTGCACTGGTGCCCAATTCAAGAATTGGGAAAAGGTCCGTTAGATAATCTCGGAGCACGTTGCCGGTGACGGAAATGGTGTCTTCACCACGGCGCATTCTCTCCAATGAAAATTTGGTCGCGTCAGCGGGTGTCATGATGTGGTGTTCGATGCCGCTCAAGTCATGAGAGGGTAGATATTGGTTAACTTTTTCGATCAACACCGCATCGTGACTACGGTTTTTATCCAACCAGAATACGATAGGTGCGCCAGTGGCTTTACCACGTGTGACTGCCAGTTTTATCCAGTCCTGAATGGGGCCGTCTTTCACACGACACAGTCGCCAAATGTCACCTTCTTCCATGTTGTGCGCTATTAAGGTTTCTCCCTTGGAGTCCACAACTTTGATTACGCCATTTCCGGGCGCTTCAAATGTCGTGTCGTGAGAACCATACTCTTCGGCTTTCTGCGCCATTAACCCTACGTTGGGGGTAGAGCCCATGGTTGTCGGATCGAACGCGCCGTGGGTAATACAGTGTTTGATCGTTTCATCGTATACGCGGGCGTAGCTCCGGTCCGGTATGGCAGCCTTCGTGTCATGGAGTTCTCCGTCGGGTCCCCACATTTTTCCAGATTCCCGGATAGCAGCTGGCATCGATGCGTCTACGATAATGTCACTGGGCACATGTAGATTCGTAATGCCTTTGTCGGAGTTGACCATTGCGAGGTCAGGTCCTTTAGCAAGACAAGCATCAAGGTCTGCTTTTATGATTTCGAACTGAATGGGTTCGAGCTCAGCGATCTTTTCGTAAGCGTCGCCAATACCATTGTTAGCGTCTACACCAAGTTTTTCGAAGACGGCCGCATGTTTTTCGAATACGGCTTGGTAGTAAGCGCGCACAGCATGACCGAAAATGATGGGGTCGGATATTTTCATCATGGTCGCTTTCAAATGCAGTGAAAATAAAATGCCGGATTCTGTGGCGGCCATTTCATTGACGAGAAACTCACAGAGTGCTTTTTTGCTCATATAGGCGCCGTCTACAACTTCGCCTGCTTGAACTGCAAGTTTGTCGGTGAGCACCTGGTTGTTAGATCCTTCGAATTCGATGCGCAGCGTGTCATCTTTTTGCATCACAACTGATTTTTCACTGCCGTAGAAATCACCATGATCCATATACACGACATGTGATTTTGATTCTGTCGACCATTCACCCATGGAGTGGGGATGCTTCTTGGCATAGTCTTTTACGGCGCGCGCGGCGCGTCTGTCAGAATTCCCTTCGCGTAACACAGGATTAACAGCGCTACCTTTGACGTTATCGTAGCGCGCCTTAATTTCCTGTTCCTCTGCGTTCGCGGGTTCTTCTGGATAATTAGGCAGGTTGTAACCCTGGTCTTGAAGCTCTTTGATGGCCTCGTGCATTTGCGGATTCGATGCGCTGATATTCGGCAATTTGATGATATTGGCTTCTGGCTTCTGGGTCAGTGCACCTAATTCAGCAAGGTGATCAGGGATTCGCTGATTCTCTTTAAGACGTTCTGGAAAGGTTGCAATGAGTCTGCCGGCCAGTGAGATATCGCGGGTTTCTACTTCGACACCAGCGGCATCGCTGAATAGTTTGATGATAGGTAATAAGGAAAAAGTCGCTAATCTTGGTGCCTCATCAGTTTCTGTATAGATGATCTTTGGAGTATCTGTCATGAATAGCCTTTGTATAGGTGATATCTCGTGGATATCGTGTGTTTCGATAATTTGCCCGGGTAGGGCTTGCTTGCGGCGAGGGATTATAGTCGATTCGAAAATATTTCGCATTTCAGGCGTCTTCCCTCTCCTGTTGGCTCTCCTGTACACTAATTTAAAAAATTCAGGATCGGTCACTTATAAAATTTTGGCTATTAGCTGTGCTTTTTATTCCACTATTTTCCCTCGCTGCCAGTTACCCTGATGCAGAACGATTTAGACCGGCCATTGAGTCGTTTACTTCTGTGGACAGGAATGTTGGCAAGGGCGGGGTAGTTGCGACGGGCAGTTCCAGCATGAAAGGTTGGCATGATCGAATTGCGACTGATCTTGCGCCGCTCTCTTTAATTCCTCAGGCTTCGGCGGCAGTAATATGTACGATGTTCGTTACTTCCTTGAGGAGCTGGTACTACGGCATGAGCCTCGTGCTGTGATCATCTATGAGGAGGATAATGATGTTGCACTGGGCTCGAGCCCAGAGCGGGTGATTCTGCATTTCGCAGCTATTGTAGAAGAGCTGCACGTCAAACTGCCGAAAACACGTATCTATATATTTGCGGTGAAACCCAGACTGGCTCGTTGGCATCTTTGGCCGGTGATGCAGGAGACCAATGAACGCTTATTGGCATTTAGCCAAAGAGACCCGTTGGTTACTTTTGTCGATATTGCTACACCGATGCTTGGCAAGAACGGCAAGCCGCCTTCATCGATC
>Ga0302127_10001763_pt1 | contig 12935 bp, 17 predicted proteins | sample CB4_SCM_MG_FD_204452 | JGI IMG/M metagenome (GOLD analysis project Ga0302127, IMG submission 204452) | Marine microbial communities from Western Arctic Ocean, Canada - CB4_SCM | ecosystem: Environmental > Aquatic > Marine > Oceanic | place: Canada: Western Arctic Ocean | collected 2017-09-24
ATTTTCTGAAATACCCGAATCTGAACAGCTCGAATCTGTACGAGAGACTGCCGGTTTGGTGGCTGATTCCATGCTTCGTCAAGGTGCAGAACCACAGGTTATCTCTTACGCATTGGCCTATATTGCGACCGAGATGGGGTTGTATCTAAGCGACAACTCACATCGGGTGTTCCCTTTCGTCTTAGAAGGTATAGCTAACGCGGCTAGAGCAGTGAAGCCAATGGAAGAGGCCCGCACCCCGAGTTCGGCAGACGAAAATGTGATTAACTTTCCGACTCGGTAAGAAAGATGAGGGCATCCATCAGCACTGTTGTTTGGTTGCTTAGTGCTGATGTTTGATTCTCTAGCTCGAGTTCTAGTTGATTTTGGTTTTACTGCACTTGAAGGAAAAATGGGTCTAAGAAAAAGCGGTCGGTCGCTGCTTAGGTCAGGCGACTATAGCGTCGCCCATCAATTCAATATCCGACTGATGAAAGCCGACTTTTCATCTCAACTTCGGGCAGTTTTACCGGCCTGTAGCTGAGCTTCCTGCCGTTCCTGGTGATGGATTCAAGAGCAAGCCACCGGTTGTCGTCAGCCCCGTACCAGAGCGACAGCGCGCCATTTTTGGTTTCCAACTGAACCCGATAGGCAGGTAACTCGACATTATTGAAGCGTACTGTGTCCTCCTGCGGCTCTCTGACATTCACGCTTTCGTATTCACCCGTTTGAGCATTAAGCAGACTTGGCTGTTCGAGAAAATCTCGATCCCAATAGGCAAAGGTCATGACACACCCATTAAGCGAGTTTCGTTGCTCCAGCGTTGTAATGATGAACTCGCTTTCCAGCGCCTCGCCGCTGACGGCAAAAGATTTTCCGTTCGCATCGGTCGTGGTTTCGATCGAGCGAAGGCAGTCACCCTGCCAGCGCTCAGTATTGACGTGACGATAACGGTAGAGGTTCAGGAACAGGACCTTAACATCGAACGACGCGGCACTGACGACAGTTCTTTCGAGGTCTGTATCCGTCACCGTAAACTGATGGTCCCCAATGATCTTGTTATCCAGCAGCACTTCAAACTGCCACGTCGACTCCTCGTTTGCCAGGCAAATAGTGGGGGAAAGAATAAGTAGAAAAAGAAGAAGGGTCGGTCTTGCCACGGTGCTTTCCTAACGGCCGAGTTAATAAGTAATACGAGCCCCGTGGCGTTTTGGATCACCAAGATCCAGAACAATGACAGCATCCAAAGCAATCGCTTTCTCCGCGCTTAGCACTGCTCCGAAGGGTGAACTAAACATCATCAGACTGACGTCCAAAGAACCTAGCTAAGGTTCCCTGCGAGCCCGGGGATTTGAGTACGGATCGCCAGGAAAAGCTCATAAGCACTCTGGAAGGCATCTTCTACGTTAGCACCACGACACCAGTCTCCGCATGCAGCCAGCTGTTTTTTTGTATCAAGGTAATACGAATCATCAGTCACGGTGGAGGGTCTCGCGAAACGCCAGAGGTGAAGTGCAGCCAGTTCATCCTGTAGTCCTTCCAGTAACAACTGGTGTAGTGCATGGAGCATCTCGCCGCTCACGCTCTCCGCAGGTGCGCTGAGGTGTTTAGCAGACCAGGCTGTGCTCGCGTGCGCAACGATACTCAGCTGATTGACATGGCCTCGCCCCGGTTTTGAGGCTGTTACAGCCAGCCAGGAAAGGGGCGAGTCTCTGACGACGGCAGCATCAAAAGAAGTCTTTTTCGCAATAGGGACCATTAGTGCGTATGTTGGGTCGTAGCTCACGTTAAACTCTGGGACTTTAAGAATGTCCTGGGTTTGCGGTGCCGGTGCTGTTGAAATCACCCAGTCAAAAGGCCCTGAGAGGGCATCTTCACTTTCCAAAAACCATCGACCGGGTTTACCGCTGACATCGATAATCTTCTGTTTCAGTTGGACATGCAGACCTTGCGCAATTTTCTTGCACAGCGAGTTCATTCTGGGAGTACTTACATAATGAGGCTCAAACCAAAGGCGATTGTATTTTTTGTAGGTCGGGGAAAGCGTCGTGATAGCCGGCTTCCATTCTTGGAATGAGCTTCTATAAGGTTTGAGGAACTGTTCAAAGGGCTGACCGCGAACGGTGAAAAACTGCGCCCCGTGATCAAACTCCAGGTCTTCTGTATAGCGAGTTGCCATACGACCTCCTAAGCCCCTTCCCTTATCAAAAAGCGTAACTGTTACCGAGGGCCTGTCATCAACGAGCAGGCGCGCAAGTGAAACTCCCGCCATGCCACAGCCAATGATCGCGATGGAAGTCTTACTGGACATGTCGCTAGGCTTCCGCGCACCCGGCATCTAACGCTTCTATTTTCTCTCTTACCGCTTCTGCTTCGGCAGTCAGGAAAGAATACTCTCGTATGTTCCCATTGCGCTGCGCGTGCATTGCCTTTTCCAGTTTGAGGAGATATTCCTTCTGGAGTTTCTTTGCAGGATCCTTTTTAAACCACTTAAAAATACTCATGATGCTACTCCGAAAATTTTTTCCAATACTGCCAGGGATATTCGCCCTCATTTGACGCTATAACTTCGAGCCCTTGTTTCTCGAAGTACGATCGAGAAAATTTGTGTGCTTTAACAAGCAACCCTGAAAGACCTCTATCGGCAGCGCTTTTGAATACAGCGTCTATCAATGCTCGCCCAATGCCCTGTCGTTGCAAAACAGGCAGAACGTAAAGGCCATGGAACAACCCTCCTGTTCCATCTGGCAGAGCATTGGTCATGTCTGGGTCCCAGGCTGCGATGGCAACGATCTCGTAGTGAAATTCTGCGACCAGAAAATTGTAGTGGGTAAGGTCAAGGTCATCGTACTGCAACGGGGTTACTGCCAGCTTTTTAAAGCGAGAACTAGCGGGCCAGCTCCAAACCGCTGATTGGATGACTCGATTGATAGCCCTAAGGTCGTAGGTTTCTGCTGCTCGGATGACTAAGTTATTCATACCCTATATACGCATGGGCGGTTCAAATAGATCAGTATGTGTAGGTTGATCAACCGCTGTGTTGACTGACTCACTTCCACGTTAACGGGCCGGCTGATTCTAAGCCATGTCATACAACTCGATACACACATACTGCGAATGCATTCTGGTCGAGATCTTAAGTAGACTCATGTTATCGATTGCCTAAACGGCGTTATTCAGAACATTGCCTAAATCTGCTTGAGAACAGCGGTGAGAGTTTTACGTCGCGTTTGTAAACCAGTCAGGCGCTGGTCGCTTTTTCCAAGTCGCAAAGCTGGGTTTTTCATGGAAATAAAGGTGTTTTTGTTGAGGGCGGTACAGCGGAGTTGCACGCTCTCAAGAATCATTTTATTCACATGCTGATCACAGTCGTCAGACGCGCATCTATGGATATCGCGATCCAGGATAAAATATTCACAGGTGAAGGGTTACCAGCCAGAGCTTCCAGGTTCACCTTTGATCGGACCACAGAGATCGCTGGTAACCCAGCCGCCATAGTATCCACCGGGTTGGGGAGTTACGCGCTCACTACCCACATAGCAATCCAGCAAGCTCGGATAGAACGCAACCCAGAGATAGAGGGATTCAAACTCCTCGAACATTTCTTCATAACGCCAGGCCGCATTATCAACTCCACAGACGGAAAGAGAACGTGCTACTCCTTTCCACTCACAAAGCGAACGAGTGTTTGTGGACAACAGTGGTACCTGTACATCTTCTGGTGGGAAGTAATAGGTAGGTGCACCGGCTGTTTCCATGACGGCTACGCCGCGTTCGGTATAGGCGATGAGGTTACCGTTTAACTTTACAGTTAAAGGTTTATCTACCTGAACTTGTTTCGGTGGTCTCGGAAAATCCCAAACTGACGTTTTTCCCACTTCAAGTTGATCTGCAAATTCAGGGCGTGACTGCCCACGATAGCGCCAATGCGCCCGGGCGCTGATGACTTCATCACTAGTTTTTAGTCGCGGGATCATCTGGGCCCGTCTCAAGACGATCCCGATTCAACAATTTCAACACCGCGCCAGAAGGCATACTTGCCTGAGATGTGATTTGCCGCCGTCTTCGGTTTTGGGTAATACCACGCTGCATCGATGGCCTCTTTGTGGTCTACAACGACAGAACAGTATAAAGCAGTCCCTTTCCAGGGACATGCTGTCGTGTTCAGGCTGTCCGTGAAAAACTGTTGCTTTAAAGATTCAAAGGGAAAGTAATGGTTTCCTTCAACAACGACAGTGTCGTTGGATTCAGCAATGACGGTACCGTTCCAGATCGCTTTCATGTGTATCTCAAATTTTTCAACTTACCTTCTTATACGAGGCCAAACGCCAAATGGATGCCTGTGCGCTAGCCCACAGCTACTCAAGCCTTGGCGATTCGATGAAACGCCTGGAAAGACTGGGAAAGACTGGGACATCCATTACCTGAGACATTGACGCAGCCGCATTGTGAAAATTTCTGTGTGAAACAAAGATCAACCGTACAAGATCTTAGTTTTCTCCCACACAAAAACACGACGAGTTCTTAAATAATGGATGTCCCAATCTTATTGATCCCTAAGGTCGCTTAATAGGACTTAATCCAGTCGACCTCTAGCTTAAAGTCACCGTCCTGGTTGTCATAGATCATGATCCCGAGCGCATCTATCGCAGGCTTATCCAGCAGTGGCCCGTCTAGGCGCATACCACGCCAATTTGGCCAGAATTCGGTGAAGGGCAGTCGTAGATCCAGCCACTCATCCTTGACGGTGGGAAAAAAGGCCCAGTAGGTTGCCCTTAAATCCTCAGACTCCAATACAAATGTATAAGTGCGCCCGTCACCTCGGATGCGCATGTGTAGCCCTTCGTCTTGGTCCTGTAGCCTAAGCTCTCGCGTTCGGGTCCGGATTGACGAGAAACCGCCGCCATTGGTGTTGGTTGCTCCGGTGAATAATAAAATACCATCATCGACGCTAAATCCGCCCCGGGATCGACCACCCATTACACTATCGTTAAGTACCCGCCAGCGCAGGTTAGGCGATTGATCATCAAATGCTGTCAGCAGAGAGTTTTCCGGTGCTAGGTTGTTGGCGAGGCTACTCATAGGCAAAATTAAACATATTGTTAGTAATAGTATTTTCATAGGTATTAATACGTGAGGGAATGGTCTTTGGATCGACCTGGATGAAGGTGATGAGAAAATGGTCTACTCTCACATTCTGATGGCTTTTGCTAAACAATGGATGTCCTGATCTTTCCCTGATCTTTCACTTCACCTCTCCCGCCAGTCGCTCCGGGGTTAACGATGAGAGTGGACCGAGCGAGAGAAGTTTTGGAAACAGGCCACACCAGGTACCGACAACCACCAGTGTTCCTATCCCGCCTGCGACTACCGATATTACCGGCGTGGTCAGCTGTGCTACCAGCCCCGATTCGAAGCCCCCAAGTTCGTTCGAAGAGCCTATAAATATAGAGCTTACGGCTGAAACCCGCCCCCGCATTTCGTTCGGCGTACTCATCTGGGTGATGACCTGTCGAATCACCATGCTGACATTGTCGAATGCGCCGGTCAGTGCCAGCGCTACCAAGGAAAGCCAGAAGTTTGTAGAGAAACCAAATACGATGGTTGCTACTCCGAAACCAGCGACTGACCAGAAAAGAATTCGTCCGGACCGCCTGATAGGTGGCAGGTAAGCCAGCAGCAGGGCCATGACCAGGGCACCGGCGGCAGGCGCGGCGCGCAACCACCCGAGAACTTCTTCGGGTTGAAGCCCAAGGGCGCTAGCATCAATAATGTCGCGTGCGAAGATGGGTAATAGGTATACAGCACCACCGAGCAGTACAGCAAAGAGGTCTAGAGAAACTGCTCCCAGCAATATTTGCCGGTGCCAAACGAATCTCAATCCCTCAACCACCTGACCAATCATGTTGCCGCGCTGGCTCCGGGGTGCCTCTGGTAAGCGCATGCCAGAAAGAAAAAGGATAAAAGCCGCCGAAGACACGGCACTCAAGAAGTATGCTGCGTGAATATTAATTGCTATCACAAATCCACCAATAGCGGGGCCAGCAACCCCTGTCACCTGCATCAGGCTTGTTCGCCACTTGACCGCGTTCTCGAACAGCTCACCAGGGACGAGTAGCGGCAATATAGCGGAACGAGCCGGCCAGCCAATGCGGAGAAAAGTTGCATCGATAAACAGCAGAAAGTAGAGCCATTCAACAGGCGCGCTATAGTAGCTCGCAACGCCTAAGGCCAGTGAGGAAATGGTGGCACCCAGAAGGCTCCACATCATGAGCTTACGACGATCGAATACATCAGCAAGGTAGCCGGCAGGAAGCGTGAAGAGCAACATGGGGATCGCTTGCACCAGACCAACGAAGCCCAGGGCCAAGGCCTGATCAGTGCGGTCGTATACCTCCCAGCCGATGGCGAGGCTCTGCGCCGCAGTTCCCATGCCCACAAGGCAGGTAGTAATCAGAAAATTACGAAACAGAGGTACGCGCAATGCAGCGTATGGGTCATGACGATCGTTCAACGTGTTCAGCCTGTTTGGGAAATCGCGATTTTATACTTCAGAAGAAGCGTCAGTGTTCTATTAGTCTCGTCACAAATCAAGTGCTGAGTAGTAAGTCGAATAGAATTCCATGGGCAAATTGGGCTCGTTGAGAAGTCCAGGACATCCAAGAAGTCCAGGACATCCATCATTTAGGATATTAGCTCTCACCTGGCAAGGAGAAGTCTCATAGACACATGGTCTACTCTCACATTCTAATAGCTTTTGCTAAACAATGGATGTCCTGATCTTTCTGCATCCAATCGCGGGTACCCGGGTGGCAGTTTTACCCCGGCGACACTCTCAATAACGATGACTCCAATAAGTGGGCGCCCAATATGGCCGGCTTGAAAGCAGTGGTTACTGAATGCCGGTTCGATGTGAATGAGCAGGACATATCAGGTGACCGTGGTTACGTACTTGGCCAGGCCATAGTAGACAAGCGTAAGGATTTTTTACGCCAGTTGGATTGAAGCAAGGGTTGGTACGGTACGGCTCGGTGAAAGAAATTCTGAACTTAAGCTACCTGCGCAACTGCCTTATTTCCCCACTGTCTACTAAATCACCCGGGTTAAAGACGGGATTCCAGCCGTGCCTTAAGCTGCTTCTGCTGCGTTTTAACCAGTTCGAGCTGCTCACAGTCGAGGGCTAGCTGATAGCCCCGAAGCGCGCTTGCGAGAGCATCTATAAGCTCGTCTTCAATCTTTGTCTCCGGCTCCAACCAAATATTATTAACCCGCAAACACCCCGCCTTCCTCACCGCCTTACAATCCATGCGCCCTACCATTTCATCACCAAAAAAAATCGGTAAAGCAAAATACCCATATCGCTGCTTTGCCTCCGGCACATAACACTCTAACTGGTAGTTAAACCCAAAAAGCTCCAGCAGCCGTTTCCGGTTAATCACCAAGTTGTCAAAAGGCGACAGGAATCTGACGTGCCTGCGGCCAATTCTTTTCGGGGTATCTGCCAGCGCATCGGTCAGGCAATAGTGCAAGGCACCCTCATAGTGAACCTGCGTGACCTCCCCTGACTCAACCATTTCCTGCAGCGAGTTATCGATACCGGGCGCGATTTCATAGTTCGACAGGCGTCTTACCGCCCCCTCGCATAGCCAATATCCCTGGCTTTAGCGATACCAAGCGCCGTTAGCATACGCCGCACGTAGTAGTCACCCCTTTCCTGCGCTGTTGGCAACGATTGCTCGATATGAGCCGGCAGCACATTTTCAGCCAGGTCATACACTTTTTGAAACTCCTTGCGCTCCCGAATCATCAACTCACCGGCAAAAAACAGAGACTCCATGGCCCGTTTCGCGGGTTTCCAATCCCACCATCCGCTGGACTTGTGTCCAGGGGGTGCTTCGAAGTCTTTGGACATTAGCAGGCCTTCACCGAGGATCCGCGCCGTGATCATTTTTCTGAATTTATTGTCAATATCGCGCGTCTCGCGGTAGCCCTTCATGATCGGCAGGTAATAGCGATAGTCATCCACCGGCAGGTACGCTGCCGCATGGAACCAGTATTCAAACACTTCTTCTGTTCGATTGTAGGTTGTGCAGCATGTCAGGCGTGTAGTTAGGCACCCGTGTGCGCAGGATATGGTGATGCGCAAGCTCGACTACTGAAAGGGTATCGATCTGTACGTGGTGGATCTGGTTGATGGTTTTGGCGACGGCGTTGATACCTCGGCCTAGTTGGGCTTTACCCAGCAGGCCTTGGCTGTGGAGCACCAGGCGTCTTGCCTGTTTTGGGGTTAGGTTGATGTGTGAAGTCTCTATCTCTTATCCCTGTTGTTGAAGACCCATGAAGGCTAGAAAGCGGTTTATTGAAGCAGATATGTCCCTGCATCGACCTATTTCAGGAATATGTACGAAAAAGACTAAATCATCGACATATTTCGCCAATATGTTGATTGGATCGGCATTTCAATGCTTAAACATCCCGCACTTGCAGCCACCACCCTGCCTGCAGCTTCTTGCACCAGCCTAAAATAGTGATTGCCGTTATTTTAATTAAGCGTCCAAATTAAAATAACGAGCCTGAAACCCCATAAAACCAGTACCTGCTGTTCCATATCACCGCGAAATCCTGTAAAACGCGATTATGAAAATACCTAAACGAATACAACCACTTATCGACGACGGCATCATTGATGAGGTACTCAGCCGATTGATGAGTGGCAAAGAAGCCAATGTCTTCGTGGTGCGCTGCGGAACAGAGATTCGTTGTGCCAAAGTTTATAAAGAGGCCATGAAACGTAGCTTCAAGCAGGCGGTTACCTATAGGGAAGGTCGGAAAACCGGCAATACCCGTCGTAGTCGAGCGATGGAGAAAGGCTCGAAATACGGCCGTAAGCAAACTGAAGAGATCTGGCAAAATGCAGAAGTTGATGCATTGCGCAAACTGGAGGAAGCCGGTGTGCGGGTCCCGGTTCAATATGGCTGCGTCGATGGCGTGCTGCTGATGGAGTTGATCTGCGACGCCAAGGGTGATGTCGCGCCCCGCCTGAGTGACGTGGCTTTCTCTTCCGAACAGGCGCTGCAGGATCATAGTGTCTTAATAGGCTATGTGGTGCGCATGCTGTGCGCCGGGTTGGTGCATGGCGATCTGTCTGAATTCAATGTGTTGGTGGGTGAGCACGGCCCTGTGATCATCGACTTACCGCAGGCCGTCAATGCGGCCGCCAACAATCATGCGCGTTCAATGCTGCTGCGTGACGTTAACAACCTCACCAGCTACTACGGCCAATTTGCACCCGATCTGATCGGCAGCCGTTTCGCCGAAGAAATCTGGGCTCTTTATGAAGCCGGTGAGTTACACCCCGACAGCACACTGTCTGGTAAGTTTGAGGACGATAGTCGAAGTGCTGACGTTAACGCGATCATGACGGAAATAAAGGCTGCGATTGAGGAAGAAGAAGCACGGTTGGATAGGATAAACGAGGCTGAACTTTCCTAAGAGGAAGACTGATTGCTACAGCTCAGTGTATTGCCCAGGCTCGATCCCATCCAGGGTCCATGACCCTATACGATAGCGAATTAACCTAAGAACAGGGAAACCGGCGGCTGCGCACATACGCCTTACCTGACGATTACGGCCCTCGCTGATCGTCATATTGAGCCAAGTATCGGGAATGCTTTTACGTTCTCTAATAGGCGGGTTACGTGCCCACAAATTGTCAGGCTCATCCATCAGCGTTACTTTTGCAGGCAGGGTGATGCCGTCTTTCAAGGCGATGCCATCGCGCAAAGATTGCAGATCCGACTCTTGTGGTGCGCCTTCGACCTGAACCCAATAGGTTTTACTGACCTTATGTTTCGGTTGTGTGATTTTGTGTTGCAGCGCACCGGAGTCTGTCAGCATCAGCAAGCCTTCGCTGTCACGATCGAGTCTGCCGGACACCTGCACATCCGGGATGTCGATGTAGCCCTTGAGCGTTGTGCGTCCATTTTTATCGGTGAATTGCGAGAGCACATCAAATGGTTTGTTGAACAGTACTATGCGACTTATGGGGTATCTCCTGTCTGCGGCTCCGTTAAAGCAGCCTATTTCCAATAACTTAACCCAGTATACTTGCATCCTAGCTCAGACATGAACAGGGAAGTTACATGTTATTCGTCACCAATCGAATTCCCATACAAGACCCTATCGTCAACAACCCAGGTCGAAAAATCTCGTTCAACTATCAAAACAAAGACGCGTCGCGCCATTACAGGCCGAGTCACGCCTAATGAGCGAAGCATTGCGCTAAACAAACCCGAGGGGTTGTAAAGAGTCTGTGGGGTACTAGTTAGCCGCCGGGTTCTTCAACACCTGCCCTGATCGTGTACCCGTATGCTCATCGTCTCGCAATATCACCTGACCATTACACAATGTTGCCTGGTAGCCGACTGCGCGCTGAATAAATCGCGGTGCGCCGCCTGGGAAGTCATTGACTATCTGCGGCTGGCGTTCTTCGACGTTGTCGATATCGATAATATTGATATCAGCACGTTTGCCGACTGCGAGGATGCCACGATCGTTCAGGCCAAGCACTTCTGCCGGCACAGCGGCCATACGTCGCACGGCTTCCTCGACGGAGTAAAGCCCGACATCTCGATGCCAGTGCGATAGTACAAAGGTCGTCCAACCAGAATCAATCATCTGACTCACATGAGCGCCAGCATCACCGAGCCCTGGCATCGCCCACTCCATGGAGATCATTTCCGCCAATGAATCAAGGTTGGTATTGAAACCCCGAAGGTGGAACAGCATTTTGCCCTCTGACTCAAGGGTCAATCGGATCCATGTTTCGACGGGATGCTCGCCCGCCGCCTCGGCGATCGCGGCCAAACTTTCGTCGGGAGAACCCGTGTATCTGGGTCGATCTGCCAGACCCATTGGGTACCAGTTTCGTGTGCGGGCCGTGATCTCTTCGGCGTCCGTTGTGTCCTTCACATCCTGCACGAGCTTCTGGCGCATGCTGTCGTCTTTGAGTGCCGCAAGACGGCTGTCGAAATCCATTTTGCGCAGTTCATTCCAGGCGCCGGCATGGAAAAAATTATTCGTGGCGAGGCCACCCACACCACCGCCGCTGCGTGGTACCGTGACGCCGGTAACATTATTACCCGCGGCGCGGAACGCCATAACTTTTTCGTCCAGGCGCTGACCGGTCTCTGTGGTTTCTCCTGAGACAGCACTAAAAAGAGCGCCGCGGCAGTAAGAGGCTTCTTCGCCGATCAGATCTATCTCTTTGTCTGGGTCGCGGAAGTTCATCACGGTTTGCATAATGCCACCGTGTTTGCCTACAGACTTGGCAATGGCACGCAATTCATCATGTTCGGCAAACGTGCCTGGTATGCAGCGCCCGTCGGGTAAGTGGTGTCCTAGATGTCGATTGGTCGAAAAACCGATGGCGCCTTCCTTGACGGATTGTCCGGCAAGTTCCGCGATCTGACGGATCTCATCAGCGGTCGCTGGTTCTTCAATGGCACGCTCACCCATGACATAGAAACGGGTGGCGCAGTGACCGACCAGGCCGGCAACATTGATCATGGGCTGCGATTTCGCAATGGAATCAAGATAGCCGCCGTAGGATTCCCAGTCCCAGGATAGTCCCGAGAGAATGGCCTGTTTGGGGATGTCCTCAACAGTCTCCATCATACCCGCCAGGAATTCTTTATCGGCTGGTTTACAGGGCGCGAAGGTCACGCCGCAGTTACCGAGTAAGGCAGTCGTCACACCGTGCCAGGTCACAGACGTCAGCATAGGATCCCAGCCAATCTGCGCATCCAGGTGGGTGTGCAGATCGATAAAGCCGGGGGTCACGGCATTGCCGTTGGCATTGATTTCTTCTTTGCCGGTGTCTGCTACTTTGCCGATAGCAGAGATGGCATCGCCATCAATCGCGATGTCAGCTGCAAAGGGCGCTGCACCGGTTCCGTCTACTACATTGGCGTTTCTGATAACCAGATCGTGAGACATAGATTTCTCTTCGGTTAGGGTGTGATGCCTGACACTGTACCAGAATATAGAACTTTCAGTGGTTACTTATACTGCGTCGCCAGGCCCTGGCTCACCCGCAATTCCAGGGTATGCGCGGTACGCTCCTGCGAGGCGAAGTACAAAGGAGTTTCAATGAACAAACTGGTTCGCGGCCGTATCGTGGACGAGCACTGGGTGGACGAGGAAACCATCTGGCAGGCCGATAGAAATGCGTATACGAAGTCATCAGATATGGGGGCCGGCGGCCGGATTGCATTTGATGACAAAGGACACGTGTTCATCAGCGTGGGCATAAAGGGACCGACGAATTATGCAGGCGTCCAGGATCTGGCAATGCCATGGGGCAAGATCCACCGGATGATTGACGACGGTAGTATGCCGCCAGACAACCCGTTCGCAGATACACCCGGGGCACTGGGTTCTATCTGGACCTATGGGCACCGCAGCCCGCAGGGCCTGGAGTTCAACTACAAGACAGGACAGCTCTGGGGCACCGAAATGGGGCCAAGGGGTGGCGACGAGGTCAACCTGCTACTGGCCGGGCGCAACTACGGATGGCCGTTGGTATCGAAGGGCTTGAATTACGATGGCTCTCCCGTTGATTATGGCAAACTATTGGGGTTATCAAGCGACACCATGGACATTGAACATCCTATAGTGGATCTGACACCCTCGCCCGCCGTGTCCAGCTTCATCATCTATGCAGGCGCGGCATTCCCGGGGTGGCAACAGCACATGATTGTTGGATCTCTAAAGGCCACATCACTCTACCGAATCGTTGTGGAGAATGGTGTACTAATCGACCAGGAAATGCTGATTCATGGGCTTGCCAGGATCAGGGGTGTAGAGGCAGATGCGAACGGCTTGATCTACCTGTTACTTGAACATGCCGACGGCAGTCTCATTGTCCGGATGGTACCTGAATGAAAAAAGGAGAA
>Ga0302127_10001765_pt1 | contig 12927 bp, 11 predicted proteins | sample CB4_SCM_MG_FD_204452 | JGI IMG/M metagenome (GOLD analysis project Ga0302127, IMG submission 204452) | Marine microbial communities from Western Arctic Ocean, Canada - CB4_SCM | ecosystem: Environmental > Aquatic > Marine > Oceanic | place: Canada: Western Arctic Ocean | collected 2017-09-24
AGACACGCCAAACGCTGCCAAAGTCATCGGAGGGGGCGACGTTCCCAACATGGCCAACGGGCGGATTCAGCCAGCGGAGAATTGGGGGGTGAAAGTAGTCTCCATGTCCCAGTTCCAAGAGAACGAGGAGGAGGCGGTGATCTGGCGCGGCCCGATGATCCACAACGCTCTCAATCAGTTTTTACAGCTAACCGACTGGGGCGATCTTGACTTCATGGTTGTGGACATGCCTCCTGGCACATCTGACGCGCCTCTAACTGTGATGCAAACCCTTGAAATGGATGGGTTCGTTTCAATCACGACTCCTCAGGCTCTAGCTCTCCTTGACGCCAAACGTTCGATCAACATGATAAAGAAGCTGAACGTTGAGGTTCTCGGCGTTGTCGAGAATTACACAGGAGATGTCTTCGGCAGGGGTGGTGGTGAGCAGCTCGCGGAAGAGATGAATCTCAAGTATTTCGGTGAGATCGCACTCCGCCAAGAGTATCGGCTTGATTCAAAGCCCACAGTTTTAGCCAACAAAGAAGTGCGAGCGGAGTATGACAAAATCTGGGCGGGTATCAAGGCTCGGCTCACTGAGCTTGAGGCAATGCCTGATCAGGTTGCAGCCGCTCAGGCCGCTGAATCTGAGGACGAAGTCGAAAGTTCAAAAGGCATAGGTAAGTAACAACGGCTCCATTCAACGCTCCGGAAGCCCGTTGATGAAATTACTCTCTTGCTGAGCTTCGCTTTGTTACGCAAGCAAACGCACTTGCTTCAGGCTGGTGCTCCGCTATCGCCGGGTCAATCCAGTTGCGAGTTTCGTTGTTGCCCGTTCCATGTGCCGCATTAATACTTTTTAAATGCCTGTAGCCAGCGCGAAAGAATTATCAGCTGTCCCATCTATCGAGATAGCCAACAGGATTAGGCGAAAGTCGATAGCTACTCTGGTCGCGAGAGTGCCCCTAGTGAGCATGGTCTCCGGCTGCAAGCCTATCGCAGTAGTGATCATTACTCGCCGCACTAAAGGCCATAATCACTTTACCCGCACCGAAGGGTTTGTGGCTGCCAGCGCTAGCGCTGCGGGAGTCGAAATTGGCTTCGGCGTTTCTCTCATATACCCTGTAATCAAGCTCTAGAAAGTAGAGGATAGAACCACAATCAGGCCTAATGTCTAGACATCGTCCGGCAAGAAGAGCACTTCACGAGGCTTTCCGGGCGCAGAACTCATGCCAACGATGCCCGCTTCCTCAAGTTGGTCCATAAGTTTAGCCGCACGCGGGTAGCCGATACCAAGCTTGCGCTGTAGCAATGATGTGGATAATTGCCTGTTCAACGCTGCGACCTGAAGTGCTTGGTCGTAGAGGGTATCGCCCGAGTTGATCATGGCGTCCTTCTCGGCCGCCACCACCTCAGCTTCACGCGCCATATTGTCCAGCGGGATCTCGGCGAGCACCAACGACGGATGCACGCGCCAATGATTCGCGAGTACATCCGTCTCCATTTCCGTGATCAACACTCCCTGCACGCGCCGTGGTTTCGCGGCATCCGACGAAAGGTAGAGCATGTCCCCTCTGCCAAGCAAGCGCTCAGCGCCTGCCATGTCCAGGATTGTCCGTGAATCGACCTGTGATGCCACGGCGAAGGCTATTCGGCTGGGAAAGTTCGCTTTGATGAGGCCCGTCACGACGTCTACCGAGGGTCGTTGAGTGGCAACCACAAGGTGGATTCCAGTCGCGCGTCCTAGCTGCGCCAAGCGACAAATTCCTTGCTCCACTTCGAACGACGCAGTCATCATCAAGTCTGCTAATTCGTCGATGCAGACGACGAAGAAGGGCATATCTTCAGTGGCTTTGGGACTGCTATTGTAGGATTTTATGTTCCTAACGCCCGCCTGCTCTAGGAGTTTGTAGCGCCGACCCATCTCTTCGATCGCACCGCGCAGCAGGCGCACCACTTGATCCGGCTCCGTAACCACGGGCGTCACCAGGTGCGGCACTCCGTTGTATGGGGTCAACTCCACGCGCTTCGGGTCGATAAGCATCAGGCGCACACGCGACGGTGGTTGGTGGGCGATGAGTGAAGATATGACGCTGTTCATACAAACACTCTTGCCTGAACCAGTGGCGCCGGCGATCAGTAAATGCGGCATCTTCAGTAGATCGATAGCAATCGGCTCACCGGCTGAGGCTAACCCCAACGCCACAGGGAGCCCTCCCTCATTGAGAATCGACTGGTAGGAATCAGAGTCCATTACCTGGCGGATGGTGACGGTAGTGGAGGCCTTGTTGGGCACTTCGACGCCAACCACCGACTCGCCTGGAACAGGAGCTTCAAGCCGCAGGCTCGGGGCTGCCAGCGCCAGTGCCAGATCCTTTTCACGAGCCAATATACTGTCAACTTTCACCCGGCTGCGTGCCTCGGTGAACAAATCCCGTGCGCCCGACACGTCCGGCGCATCTTCAGCTCGGCGAGCACGTCCACGCGCTTTTCGATTCCAGCCCGGTACTAGGCCAAACATGGTTACCGATGGACCTGGTTTAATCTCGGCGACCCTTACCTCGACGCCGTGCTCGGCGAGGGTGTTCTCAATGACGGCAGCCGTCTCGTGATGCACCGAAGTGACCGCACCAGCCGATACGCCTGCCGCCAGCTCGCGGATGTCCGGCAAGCGCCAATTGGGTGCGATCGGCCGTCGCATTGGCACTGGCGTCAGCACGGCGTCACTGGTCCTGCGCGGCGTATGCGGTTTTTCCTCAGGCACTGGCGGTGCCAGCACTTGAGAGGGAGTCAGTACCGCGGAGTACTCGTCTACTCGCGTCGCGCTAGAGCCCGTATCAGAGTTACGTAGGGAGATCGGAGAGTCCTCGTCTCGCGGTGGCAGGCGCTGTGGGGAAGAGAGGGGTTCTAAATCTGGAGCGCCAGGGGTCGACTTCAGAAAGTCACCGAGATCGCGCCCTAGGCTTCCATCTTTCCGCGAGGCTCGCTTCTCTCGAACCCCTCGCGCGGCCGCTCCACTCCCGCGGGCGACTGCTGTGCCTCCACTCTTGGCGGCGCGCGCTCCGCTTCTCACGGTCAAACCAGCGAGCTTCCCCAGTCCCTTGTGGATAGGCACGGCGCGGTAAGCCTGCATTGTGCCTGCTGCCGTTCTGCTTACGCCTTTTCCTGAGCAGCGCAGCAATCGATTGGTGAGTGTGGGTAATAGGAGCCAGATTCCAAAGGCGGTTACAGCACTGACCCGAGCGTAAGCGAGCCATTCGTTAGTGCCCTGGATTTCGCGGCCCAAAGTGCCTCCAAGGTCCGTCAGGCCCACAATTGGCAGCTCGTATTCAAAATAACTAAGCACGCCTTGGGTGCCCGTGAGCAGAAGCATTGCTCCTGTGAGCAATCTCCATTTTTTTATTAGTAGAAAGGGAGTTTTCAGAAGCAGTGCGAGCACGGCCACGCCAAGAATACCCATAGGGGCAATCCCTAGCCCTGTGCGTAACAGCGCAGCTTCTCCGGCATTGCTGGCGAGATCCATTAACCACCCAGGTCCCATTATGGCCACGTAGGTGCCGAAGGCCACTATTACCAGTAACAATCGAGCCTTGATAGGTACGAGTTTAAACACGAAAAGCCTCAGGTTCACGATACCGCAATCGCTCCCAAAAGTGACCAGGATTCACCTGGTCCTTTTGGGGCGCTGTGTTCGCTGTAGCTACATGTCCAGCAGGAGTGTCACAATCATGGGCCGTCTACCGGTCTGCTTGAAGAGGAAGCTTCCCAATGCTTCACGCACACGGCCGTTGATGTAATCCTCTTGGAGGGGGAATCTATTTGACGAGCGTAAGGCATCTCCAACAACATCTATCGCATCATCTACCAATTCCTCGGACTCAGCCATGTCTATGAAGCCACTGGAGGCTATTTCGGCTTCGCCTACGAGTTCTCCTGAAGTTTCTCCGAGGGTTAGCGCTACAACAACAAACCCATCACGCGCGAGGTGACGACGGTCACGCATAACTGCGCTGCCTACGTCCCATAGGCGCAATCCGTCAACGAATATGTGTCCAGCAGGAACACGCCCGGCACGCTCAGCGCCGTCATCACTAATCTCAAGTACGTCGCCGTCCTCAAGCACCTTGATGTTGTCGTGCTCCACGCCCATCAGTTCAGCAAGGGCAGCGTGGGCACTGAGCATTCGGTACTCACCGTGGACCGGTACGAAGTACTTAGGCTTGATCAGGTTGAGCATCAACTTGAGCTCTTCCTGGCTCGCATGGCCCGGAACGTGCACGTTTGCCTGGCGCCGGGTGATGACCTTCGCACCTTGGCGTGTGAGGTCGTTTATGACGCCTGATACTTTAGTTTCGTTGCCAGGAATGATGCTCGCAGAGAGAATCACCGTATCACCATCTTGAATCTGGATATCTCTGCTGTGACGGCGAGCCACGCGCGCTAGCACTGCGAGTGGCTCACCTTGCGCTCCCGTGAGCACAATAACTTGCCGTTCAGGAGGAAGCCCCCCAAGCTCGTCAACGCTGACGATAGTTCCCGCAGGGATGTTCAGGTATCCCTTGGCGAGCGCCATGTTGACGTTGTTGATCATACTCCGCCCAGCGAAAGCAATCTTGCGATCGTGCTTGACTGCTGCATCAGCGATCTGCTGCACACGAGAAATCAGCGACGCGAACGTGGCCACCAACACTCGTCCATCTGCGCGGCCTATCGAGATGTCAAGCGCGTCGGAAACAATCATCTCGGACGGAGTGTAGCCAGGATTCTCGGCGTACGTAGAATCAGATAGCAAGAGAAGGACACCATCCTGTCCGAGTTCGGCCAGGCGGTTGAGCTCTGTTGGGTGACCATCAACGGGAGTATGGTCGATCTTAAAATCACCCGAGTGGACTACCACGCCCGCGCCCGTGTGGAGCACGATACCGCAAGCATCAGGGATGGAGTGAGCCACGCGGAAGAACTCCGCGGTGATCGCTCCCAATTCGATACTTTCGCCCGGCTGGACTTCATGGAGCTCGTACTTGCCGACGCCCGTGTTCTCTCTTAACTTCACGTCAACTAGGTCGCGGGCCAGAGGAGGTGCGTAGACAGGCACGTTGAGTTCACGCAACAGGAACGGCAACGCGCCCACGTGGTCCTCGTGACCATGAGTGATCAGTACCGCACGAACCTTCTCTTTGTGTTCTTTCAGGTACGTAAAATCAGGGAGCACTAGATCGATGCCGTGCATGTCTTCTTTAGGGAACATTAAGCCCGCGTCGATCACCACTATGTCGTTTCCCTGCTCAACGACCATCATGTTCTTGCCAACTTCACCGAGTCCCCCTAAAGGGATGATACGAATAGGTTCTGCCATAACTCCAAATTTCCGGTGCATTCAGGCACCTAAACAAACGCGCCGCTCATATCGTCAGCGCTAAAACATATTCAACTGTTGCAGGTTTGGCTCTGCGGTCTGTTCGAGCCCCTGCTCTGGTTCTACAATCATTCCCCGTGATTCTGATGCGAGCAACGGTTCAGGAATTGCTTCATCCGCCACGCCGGCAGATGAAGCACCCAATGATGCACGCCCTACAAGGTTGGCAAGCAACGCACCAAGTTTCGCGAAATCTTCCTCGATGGTCGAACGCAATCCACCGTTGTGGAGTGCGGCTGCCGGATGGTAGAGAGGAAAAATCGTGAAGCCATTTAGCAGTTTCGGCTGTGCCCGTACCTTGCCGATGGCTTCGCCCGGGAACCACCGTGCCAGCGCGTGGCGCCCCAATGGAACGATAATTATGGGTGCAATCTCTGCTATCTGACTATCAAGATAGTGCGCGCAGGCCTCGATTTCCGTAGGGAGAGGGTCACGATTGTCCGGAGGCCGGCATTTCACCATGTTGGTGATGAAAACATCTTTCCGTTGCAAACCAATAGACTCGATCATTTGAGTAAGGAATTTGCCAGCGGCACCTATGAAAGGGCGCCCCTGCAAATCTTCATTCAAACCGGGACCCTCTCCGATGAACATGATATTTGCATAAACCGATCCCTCGCCAGGTACTGCGTTGGTACGCTCCTGGCAGAGATCACAGTCCTCGCATGTAGTGATCGCCTTATGGATAACGTCTAAGCCTGCCAATGGAGACCCTCTTGGTCCAAGCTAATCTGTGTAGCCTTTGCTTTTTATGAAGTCTACCGCGCTCTGAATCGTCCTGATGCTCTCGGCGTCTTCGTCGGAGATTTTCAGCGGCGCTTCGCCGTCAGCGAATTCTTCCTCGAATGCCATGATCAGCTCTACTAGGTCCAGTGAATCGGCGTTCAGGTCGTCCGTGAATGACGCGCCCGGAACCACTACTGCCTCATCCGCACCGAGGCGGTCAATGACTACTGCTTTAACTCTGTCGAGTACACTCGCCATGAGGTCTCCTAATCGATTTTTGTATTACTGGTCAGTTCTAGCTCTGCAAGAGCCGCCCCCAGCACTCCGTTTACGAAGCGCGAAGACGCAGCTCCACCAAAGTCCTTTGCTAATTCTACCGCTTCATTGATCACTACTCTCGGTGGAACATCAGACCCTGGCATCAATTCGAAAAGCGCCAGTCTGAGCACGTTCCGATCAACCGGCGATAGTTGCTCCAACGGCCACATCGGCGCGTACTTCACAATCAATACGTCTACGCTTTCAAGCGATGTACAAACGCCATCAACGATAAAGGAAGCCATCGCGATTACGCGGCCCGATGCCTCGGTCGCCTTTGCGTGGGTGGTAAGAGATACCTGCCAGTCGTGGCGCGACACGTCGACTTCATATAGCACCTGGAGGGCCAGAGTACGAGCCTTGTGTTGGTGGGTTTTGGGTTTTGGTTCCCTCCGACCCGTAGGCGTTGTTCGTGTATCCATGTATAGGTGAGCAGCTTACGTTAGGGTGTCGAGAGCGTCTAGGTCTCCAATGGCCACGGTCTCCGCACCGGTCGCGATGCGCCTGGCAAGGCCAGTCAGCACTTTACCGGGACCAATTTCAACATACCTCTCCACTCCGTTCGCGATCATGTATTCAATAGTCTGCTGCCAGTAGACACAGCCGCAGAGCTGGTCCGCTAGTTCGGCCCGAATGTCCTCCGCGTTCACTAATGGTGTTGCCGTAGTGTTGCCAATCACGGGTACTGACGGTGTCGATAATACAGTCTCCGCGAAAAGGCGGTCCATTTCATCTTGAGCGGGTTGCATCACTCTAGTGTGAAAAGCCCCTGCCACCTCCAGTGGAAGCGCCCTTCGTGCGCCCGCTTCTTTAGCACGCTCGATCGCCAGCTCGAGCGCAGCATTAGGGCCTGCGATGACGACCTGCTGCTCACTATTAGAGTTCGCTACTTCGGCACCGGTGCCCTTGCATGCCGCCCGCGCAGCCTCCAGTGTCAAGCCTATAAGCGCGGCCATCCCGCTAGGCGTGGCCTGTGCGGCCGCTTGCATCAATTCTCCACGGCGACGCACCAATCGGAGCGCTTGAGCGAAATCGAGCGAGCCTGTTGCCACGAGGGCTGTGTACTCACCGAGACTGTGTCCGGCGACGAAGGTAGGCACAGGCATCGAATCGCCCATGCGTTCTTCTAGCCCACGAAGCAGCGCTATGCTCGCGGTCAGGATCGCTGGTTGTGCATTATGCGATCGCACTAGCTCTTCAGCGGGGCCTTCAAGGATGATTTTGCCCAGGCTTATTCCCAGAACGTCATCTGCTTCATCGAAGATGGCTTTTGCCGCAGCCGATGCAACGACGACGTCGGAGGCCATGCCAATTTCTTGAGCACCTTGGCCGGGGAACAGGAATGCCGTGATCACACTCATGGATGACTCAAATCGCGCTTGTCTATGGATGGGGTTCGCGCAGGGCAAAGTTCTACTAACGTATTAGGGAGCACTCCCATTCGCGAGTAGGTATAACTACCCCTCGGTCTGTCCCTTCACAGGAGTCGCCAAGGGGTCGCTATCTAGGCGAGTTCGGTCTCGGCGTTCAAGACGTCTCGGCCGCGGTAGAAACCGCAAGCTGGACACGCATGGTGCAACTTCATCGGGCGATGGCAGTGAGAGCACTCAACCGTTGTCGGCAGAGTGATCGCCTGGTGGGCCCGATGGGATCGAGTACTGGCCTTGGAACGCTTACGTTTTGGTACTGGCATTGACTATCTCAACAACTCTCGTAGCTTTTCCCATCGTGGGTCTATCGCGGCTGCGCATTCATGGGTGTTCTCGTTGAGATCCAGCCCACATTGTGCGCAGATTCCCTGGCAATTTTCCATACATATCGGGGCTAACCGAAGGCCAGCCACCCGATATTGCTGCATTGTCTCCGTAAGGTCCAACTCGTGATGGTCATCGATGCTTCTCGTGTCAGCATCGTCGGCATCTCGGTCGTCAACCCGAACGCGAGCTCCCGTGGCCAAATCAACCTTCACCAGGTACTCGTCATCAATCTTAGCGGGTACTGAGTACTCCATCGGCTTCAAACACCGTGAACACTCACACGCGACCAATATATCAACAGAACCTGAAACCCAGACACCTCGGTCAGTCTTAGTTATTCGAAGTTCACCCGTCACTGAACCAGGCCCTGAATCATCGGAGCCAGGTAATGGCGAGTCAAGGTAAGCCGACCGCGTCGCACCCACCGTCTCTTTAAGGAGTTGGGCGATGTTGACATGCATCTCCGACACGCTCCACCTCCCGGAAACCTAAGTAGTATACGGCACAACCACCGCTGGGGGCCAGCCTCAGTCTATGCTTGCCCTCGCCTATACGCTGCTATTGCTCCATCGATGGCCGCACGGATGTCCTCCGTGCGAGTTCCAGGACCAAAGATAGCGATTACCCCCATTTCCAGCAATGCAACCCGGTCGTGCTCAGGGATGATTCCTCCGACGGCCACGGGCACTGTGTCAAGTCCTCGTTTCGCAAGAGCATCCATGACACGCGGAACCAATTCCATGTGCGCTCCGGACAATATACTAAGCCCTACTAGATCTGAGGAGAATTCTTCAGCGAGCTCGGCAATTTCCTCTGGCGTACGCCTGATCCCTGTGTAATCAACTTCAAACCCGGCGTCGCGCAGCGAGCGCACAACCATCCGTGCTCCGCGATCATGACCGTCTAACCCAGGCTTCGCGATCAATATCCTGCCGGGCACCGCTAGTGCTCGTCTCGTGGCTTAACGATTTCAATTAACACGCCGTGTGTCGCGGATGGGTGGGTGAAAGCGATGCGTCCACCAAGCCCTTCTCGGGGGCCGACGATGATGGGGATTCCGAGAGCCTCAAGCTCTTTCGCCTTCGCATCGGTGTCCTCTACCGTGAACGCCATATGGTGGATTCCTTCGCCATAGCGCTCGATGAAGCGACCGATGGTTGTATCGGCGTGCAGCGGCTGCAGCAATTCAATCGCTGTCTCACCCTGGTGGATAAACGCTGCCAGCAAGCCGTGTTCCTCGCTTCTTATCAGCTCAGCATCTGGTGAATGGTATAGCTCCCTGAACTGCTTCAATGAGGCTTTCAGATCGCGAGTAGCGATCCCAATATGGTTAATTGCACCGACATTGGTGTTGGGTGTAAACAGTGTCATCGCTCCTCCTCAATAGAACGCGCTCGCCGCAGGAGCGTAGACAACTCAAACATGGTATATCGGCAGTCCGTTGCCCGAAAGTACCCACAGTGTAGGTACATTCGGACTCTACCGAGATTACGCCCTCTCAGGCAATGCCGCATGGGATAGTGCCCGGAGCCTAGAACACTCTCATTCTAAAGAGGGAGAGCCCTCTTTAGAATGAGAGTGTATGTTGACTATACGGCTAGAGAAGGATGAAGCAAAATCCCATCTCCAGCCTCTTTCGACACTGTATGGCTGGTGGGCACTTTCCCTCATTAATCGCCCGTCCCGCCATTGCTCGACCCAGATTAGACGCCGTTTTCGCGGAGCAGTGCCCGGGAGATGACCATGCGCTGGATTTCAGATGTACCTTCGTATATCTCCGTGATCCGTTGATCTCGGTACATGCGCTCCACCGGGTTCTCCCGGAAGAACCCATAGCCTCCGTGGATCTGTACGGCCCTGTCCACACAGAAATGAGCGGCTTCCGACGCGAACAGCTTAGCCATTGCTGATTCCTTGCCGAAGGTGTGCCCAGCATCCTTGAGCTGCGCAGCCCGGCGCGTCAGCAGTCGGGCTGCATCGATTTGCGTACCCATATCCGCCAGCATGAACTGGATCACCTGGTGGTCCTTTAGCGTTTTGCCGAACGTCTCGCGCTGCTGCACGTAGCGGATGGCGGCGTCAAACGCTCCCTGCGCGAGCCCCACCGATTGGGTAGCCAGCGAGATGCGGCTGGAGTCGATGATGGACATGGCGATTTTGAAGCCATCCCCCTCTTCGCCCAACCGGTTAGCCATTGGGACCTCGCAGTCTGCAAAGAATATATTTGCAGTGCCCGAGCCGCGAATTCCCATCTTGCCGTGCATGGGAACTGTCTCAACCCCTCTTGTCCCTTTTTCCACGATGAAAGCAGTCGTCCCGCGGGAGCCCTTCGAGCGGTCGTGGGAGGTGAACACCACAGTGATGTCGGCTTCGGCCCCGTTGGTGATGAACGTCTTCGAACCGTTCAGAGCGTACATCTCACCTTTCCTGGTCGCGGTCGTCTGCATGTCCGATGCATCGCTGCCGGAACTCGGCTCCGTAAGGCCGAACGCACCGAGTTTTTCGCCGGAGGCCATGGGGGGCAAGAATCGGGCGCGCTGTTCAGCCGAGCCGAAGCGGTCGATGGTAGACGCGCTGAGGGAAATATGAGTGAGGTGTGTGGTACTTGTCGTGACACACACTCGTGCAATCTCTTCAGCAGCGATAACTAATTCGGTATAGCCAACACCTGCTCCTCCCATTTCTTCCGGAAGGGTCAGCCCCATCAGCCCCATGCGCTTCAGGGCTTCGATGCTCTCCCAGGGGAACTCTTCGTTCTCGTCCCAGCGAGCGGCCAGTGGTGCAAGCTCTTTCTCAGCGAAGTCGCGGATAGTCGTCCCAAGCATTCGTTCGTCGTCGGTGTACAGCGCGTCCATGGAATCTCCTCTCCCCTAATCAGGCCTTTCATGGGGCCAAAGCGGCCAGGTCCATTCTATGCGCTCCCATAGGCTATCCTCACCCCATGGGAAACCTATATGTCGTCACAACTCCCATAGGCAACCTTGAAGACCTCACTCTGCGAGCCATTCGTGTTCTCTCCGAAGTAGCACTAATCGCGGCCGAGGACACGCGCCAATCGCGAAAGCTCCTCACCCATTTGGGCATCTCCAAACGCCTCGTCAGTTACAACCAGCACAACGCTGCCGCGCGCACTCCCCGGTTGCTGAACACGCTCCTAACCGATGATGTCGCTCTCGTGACCGACGCTGGCGTGCCTGCCATCAGCGATCCGGGGGCAGATTTGGTGCGCGCCGCAACGGACCATGGCATCAACGTGATTGCGATACCGGGGCCATCGGCGGTCACTACTGCCCTCTCCGTTTCAGGCATGGGTGGCGATTCGTTCAGGTTCGTAGGTTTCCCACCACGAGCACGCAAGGCTCGACGCGCGTTGCTCACCACGTTAGAGCCAGAGGCATCCACACTCGTGTTCTTCGAATCACCGCACCGGGTGCGAGCGACACTCGAAGATTTCGCGGCAGTGCTCCCCGATCGCCTCATCGCAGTCTGTCGAGAGCTAACGAAACTCCACGAAGAAGTCTTCAGGGGGTCACCGGCTGAAGCGCTCGCCCACTTCGACAGCCCTCGTGGGGAGTTTGTGATCGTCGTACGCGGTGCACCACCGCGTAAAGACGTCGAATTCGACAAGGAGAGCGTACGAGCGATGCTCTCCGCGATGAAGGCGCAAGGCCAAACGCGGCGTGATGCTGTAGCGCAAGTCATCACTCTATTTGCCGTCTCCAAGCGTGAGGCATACCGGCTATGGCTTAAGGGGTAAGTTCGGTATTGCTTTTACCTGTGCTTGCAAAGCGTTTAAAATAATCCCACGATGCTAGAATCATTACCACCGCAAGTTTTACGAGTGTTTCCCGCATGTCTGACCGGATTTTCATAGGCGTAGCTTGGCCTTACGCCAACGGCCCTCTACATCTCGGCCACCTCGCTGGCTGCTACCTCGCTGCTGATATTTTCGCGCGCTTCCATCGCATGAACGGTGATGAGGTGCTGATGGTTTCGGGCAGCGATTCTCACGGCACTCCCATCATGCGCAAAGCCGAAGACGACGGCGTCACTCCACGTGAAGTCGTGGAGAAGTACCATACGTCCTTCCTCGACTCGTTCGAGCGCTTGGGCATCACTTTCGACTTGTTCACGAACACTATGACTGACAATCACCGTGAGACGGTGTCGGAGTTTCTCCTGGCGCTCAACGAGAAAGGCCTTCTCTACGGCGATTCTATGAAGGTCACCTACTCTGAAGACTTCCAGCGGTTCCTCCCAGATCGGTACGTACAGGGCACCTGTCCTCACTGCGCATACCCCGACGCTCGGGGAGATCAGTGTGATAATTGCGGCCATTTGCTCGACCCGATCGATTTAATTGAGCCGACTTACCGCGACGGCAATGAGCGCTACCCCGTAGAGATTCGCGATACCGATCATCTCTTCTATAGGCTCAGCAAGTTCCAGGACGAACTCCTTACGTGGGTTAGCAAGCAGGATCACTGGCGCCCCAACGTGAAGAATTTCACTCGGGGTTACCTGACTGAGGGCCTCAAGGATAGAGCGATCAGTCGCGACATTGACTGGGGTGTTCCGTTACCGATCCCAGGCTACGAGGAAAAACGTATCTACGTGTGGTTCGAGGCGGTCTGTGGGTACCTCTCCGCCAGCAAAGAGTGGGCGCAGCGGTCAGGCAGCCCGGAGGCTTGGCGTCCGTTCTGGGAAGACCCATCGACCAAGTCCTATTAT
>Ga0302127_10001766_pt1 | contig 12917 bp, 15 predicted proteins | sample CB4_SCM_MG_FD_204452 | JGI IMG/M metagenome (GOLD analysis project Ga0302127, IMG submission 204452) | Marine microbial communities from Western Arctic Ocean, Canada - CB4_SCM | ecosystem: Environmental > Aquatic > Marine > Oceanic | place: Canada: Western Arctic Ocean | collected 2017-09-24
CCCGGTCAATCTGGTCAAGTTGCGCGCGCCGCAATACCCCCTTTTGGTGGATTGCCTAGAGGCGGCGACATCGGTGGGTTGTTCGGCTTAAATCTAGCCGCCGCTTTGGGCTTCGGTTTGCGAGATCGAGAATCTCTACCGCCGAGCATTATTGATTTATATCCCTGGGCTAAAATTTCGGACACAGGCACAATGCCAGGAGCAGAATCGCCGCCCAACAAGCGACTGTGATGGCGCACTGGAGTGTTCTACACTCGAGTGCAACGATTGACACTAATCTTGGAGAGAACTAAAGATGTCGCGTATTTTCGCGCTAGTCATTGTTGGCCTGTTCCTCCCAGGCTGCGATCAAGCAGATTCTGCCACCGACTCTCAGCTCACTACCGAAGTGGTTCACAAAGCAGAAGCATCGCCGATGTCCGGCGATGTCGGCCGAACGATTACCGTTTATAAGTCAGCGACTTGCGGATGTTGTGTTAAGTGGGCGAATCACCTCGAGGAAAACGGCTTCCGGGTCGTGCTTCACGATATCGAGGAACTCGACAAAATCAAACGCAAATATTCGGTGCCCGCGGACATGCGTTCATGCCACACGGCGACGATAGGCGAATACGTTATTGAAGGGCACGTCCCGGCCAGTGATATCGAAGAACTGCTGCTAAGGAGGCCGTCGCAAAGGCTCCTTGCCGTTCCCGGCATGCCGTTAGGTTCGCCGGGCATGGAACACCCGAATGGATCGATGCCATACGAATCGCTGCTCGTAGCGGAAGACGGTAGCGTCACGGTTTTCGAGCGTCACGCTCCGAATCGATGATCGGTGGTGCACACAGTGCCATTTCTGGCTAACGTGTTGATGTCGCTACGTTCAACTTTTTTATACGACCTATTCGAATCTACGTTCAGATCCCCTAATCTTAGTTAGGCGGAAAAATGAACCTTAAAGCAGTTGGTATTTTTGCCGAAATCGTTGCGGCAGTAGCGGTAGTTATCTCACTTGTCTACCTAGCCATTCAGGTGCGGGAAGGGTCAAACCAAAGCGCAGCAGCTACAAGCTCGAACATCATGAATGAGTTCAATAGGATGCAAGAGATCATGCTCTCTAATCCGCAAATTCCAGAACTCTTTGGGAAGTTAGAAACGAATTCCTAACTTGATGTTACCGATAACGTACTTCTAGAAATTATTGGGAGAAGATACTGCGTCCTCTGGTGGGAGGTGCAAACAGCATACGATCGGAAGCTGCTAGACGAAGTCGTGTTCAAGACATTCTGTCAAGACGTCGATCGAATAGTGCGTCAATATCCGATACTTGGTCTGAAAATGAGGACGGTGATGGAGGAGTATCCGTTGGCGAATAACATTGAAATACATGCGCCTTTGTTCCGATCGCCATGAACAAAACTCCACTTCGGTTAACAAGTGAAGTACTACACGCACCTCAGCGAGTGCCGCAACCGACCCTTACAGCATGCTTTCGTCGCTGCCGCTTCAGTCCGCTGCTATCAAGCGCACATTATCGCGACGTTAGATTGAAATGAGTGTTTTAACCTACGTCGCGAAGGAAGAGATTGAGACGCCCCGAGCAGCTGCGCAGTTTCGTCCTTGGGTTAACGATAAGATAAAAACCATCTCGGTCACTAAGCAAGGGCGCCGAGCTGCGCGATCCTGGGTTGGTGAAGCTTTTCGTTCAGGGAAAAGAAAAAAACAATCTGGAACAATCTGGGACACCCACGAAATTGACGAGTAGAGATTCGACGCGTACGAGGTTGCGTCGTAGGCTCGTCCTCACCGACAAGATCCGCGGGTAACGCAACGGACGGTTCGCAGCGAACCGGGTTCGAGATTCAGTATTTTTAGTGGGTGTCCTGAAAGGCAGTTGTTCTGAAAGGCAGTTGTTTTCGACCTCGGCGAACTTGTTCAACAGTACGCCTAGACGTAAGAATTGCTTGGGGAGTTGTTCGCCGCCGTAAACAAGTTGACACATAACCACTCGATGGTCCTGCAATAGGTTTCTTTTAAATAGGTCCGTGAGAATTAATGACCCCACGCGCGCAGTTAAGCTAACTGGCATTGCGCGATTTGCCTAAAGCATCTGGCAACGCATCGCAGATTCAATGTTTTCTATACCAATTTCCCAATTCGAATCGTTAAATTCGCCCTCGCTGTCACCCGTTCCGAGACGATCAGGAATAAGAACCTCGGCACCGCTAGCGGCAAGGTGGGTTGCCGCTAGGACGAGAATACGTCGACATTTATTGAGTTCTTCAGCAAATGGCCGCAACCCCAGAACACTCAACTTGGGGCGCGCGATGCCGCGAGAGTGATGTACGCAAAACACACGACCATAGGCGGTGTCGAGGAACAGCGGCGGGGATCGGAAACGGCACTAACTAGCACTCCAATTGAAGGGTTTTACGCCGCCGTTTTAGCGGCGATGAACTGGATTAAGGTATAGACTGTTGTGAAAATTTCCGCATTAATATCGTCGTCCTCAATCGCAATACCATATGGCTCTTCGAGCGCCGAGAGTATCGACCCGACCGCCATTGAATCGAATTCAGGTAAAGATCTCAGTAATTCCGTTTCCGCGGACATCGTTACTACGCGCTCCCCAAACACAAATACGGGGCTTAGGACCTGAGTGAAATCTGTAGCGAACATACGAGATGTACCTATATCATTGGTTCGCTTCATAGCGTCTTGTTTGAGTGATCGATATAGGGAAGCGTCGGATACACTGCGTTACCGGCAGGACACTCCACTCGGTTGTAATATTTTGTGAATAGGAGCGCGATTTGGCAATGGGCAACTGAATTTTAGTGGAAGATCTCGTTCGACTTTGACGGCTGGATGTCGGACAAGACGCTGCTTCTCCAGCATCGTCTCAGTGCGTCGATTCGGCGACTTTTGCGGTATACAATTGTGCCTGTTATCGGTTAGACGAATCGATAAAGGGCGCACTGATTTTCGGAATAATATTTTATGTGGTTCACTTGCGGCTGGGTAAGCGCTCATAGCACGGAGGGTAATTTCGCGAGTACTCTTGATGCGACGATTCGAAACGACGAATTGCCGGCCACCCCGGTAACGATCCGTCATGTCGGCAAGGGTTACGGGCTTTTTGGCGCGGGTAACAATATCGACTCAGCAGAAAACGCGGAGTTCGTCGTCTTGTTGGCGGGTCGCCCGTCCCAAGGGCAGGGGTATCAGCAAATACCCGCAGCCGGATTGCTCCACGGATATTTACAATCCGGGGCAGAATTCTTAAAGCAGCTTCAGGGTTCTTTTCAGTGCGTCGTAATCGATCGAAGGAATCACCGCGCATTGCTCGCGACCGATCGTTTCGGCACGGTGCCCTTGTACTATCAGCATGTTGCGGACTGTTTGGTGTTTTCATCGCGACTAAGTTTGATCAAAAGCTTATCCGTCGAGCCGTTACAGATCGATCCGCAGGCGCTCTACAACTATGTCTTTTTTCATTGTATTCCGAGCCCACGCACGATTTATCGTGGTGTCGCCAAACTCGGACCTGCAAGCACTCTGTCGCTAACGAGCACTGGAACCGATGTATTGACGTATTGGAAGCCCGAATTCCAAGCTACGCAAATATCTAAACAAGCCGTCGATGATGCCGCTGAGGAAGTTCGCAGAGGCATGCGTGCGCCGTCGAGGACGCGACCGTGAAAGGGCAAACCGGTGCTTTCCTCAGCGGCGGTTTAGATAGTACGACGGTCGCGGGTATGTTGAAAACGACGGCCGGGTCGGCGCCTACGTTCACCATAGGATTCGACGAGCCGAAATACGATGAATCGGAATTCGCGCGTATTTCATCGGAGCATTTCGCGACAGACCATAAAGAACTGATTTTGTCACCTGAGTTTGTCAAAGACGCCTTACTCAAAATAACCGAGTACCTCGATGAGCTATTCGGAAATTCTTCTGTGATCCCCACTTATTATTGCGCCGCACTGGCTCGCAAGCATGGTATCGAAACGCTTTTGGCGGGCGACGGGGGTGACGAATTATTTGCCGGTAATACACGATACGTCGATCAAGCCGTATTCGAACGCTACGATGCGATACCTGGAGTCGTACGTCGAGCCCTCGATGTGGGCTATGCCGTCGCCCCGATTTTGCAGAAAACTCCAATAGCACGAAAAGGCTACGGGTACATTTCAAAAGCAAAAATGGGTCTGCCAGATCGCCTCCAAGCGTACAATTTTCTGAATCAATTTTCGCCTGAATCCGTGTTTAACGAAACGCTATTAGGCAAGGTGGATCAAGCTGAACCGTGGGATCAATGGCGCAGCCGTTATAACGAACTAGAGGGCGCAACTTCCTTGCAACGGATGCTTTACTTGGACTGGAAATTCACGCTCGCTGACAACGATATCGTAAAGGTCTCTAACATGTGTGCGCTCGCCGGAGTCAACGTCGAATATCCGATGCTGGATCAACGCGTTGTCGACGCTTCGCTCAAGGTAGACAGTGAGAGCATGCTTTTAGACGGGGAGCTGCGCGGGTTCTATAAACACGCTTGGCGTGATTTCCTGCCCCAGTCTGTGTTCACAAAATCAAAACATGGCTTCGGCTTGCCGTTTGGAGTGTGGATGCAGAAAAACCCCGGATTACGCGAGCTGGTCGCCAGCGCCTTCGATTCAATGCGGGCGCGCGAAATATTCGATGTCGAGTTTCTCGATACCGCGTTGCGCATGCACGACACTGATTCACCAGGGTACTACGGCGAACTTGTATGGATAATCATGATAGTGGAGCTGTGGCTTTCGTCCCATGAATAAACACACTACGGTTTCGTGATTTGCTTGAACTAGATAATCCCGCGTCTGCGCGCATCGACCGTGCGTTACTCACGATGGCAGCGCTTCCAGAAGTGATTAACGGAGCGGTTCGGCCTCAAGATAGGCCGGTGCCTGCAGATGCGCGAGTTCGCCGATGGCGTCCGCCATGTCGTGAAGTTTGAGCGCACTTACGGGAGCCGCTTGAAGCCTTCTGGGAGTTCGGCGAATGGTGCGCCGTTACGCAACGCATCGGGCTTGCGTTGCACCACCGCCAAATAATGACATCAGTCGTATAGCACTTGCGCCATTCGGTCATGGCCTTGAGCAAATGATCGTGGATGTTCAACGACTGGATGCCCTTCACCAGCAACAACGAGTCGGTCCGCGTAGACGCGTAAACTCACCGCGTGGTTTGCGAACGCCGCGGGCACGCTTTAACGATTGCGTTCGAACGCAATCAGACACGTTGGCGAGAAATGTAACCTAGCCAAAGACTGTAACGTCGCTGAGCTCTGTCTCAATTGAATTATTGCGTTCAATTTATAGATCGAAGGTTTATTGCTAGCCGATCTGCAATTACCGCCGCCCGAGTTTAACGATCGTTCGAACGTCCGTTTATATTGAGGCTAGCGGAATCCGGTCTAACGCCGTCAATAAGATCGAATTCCGACCAAAAAAACTAAGCTATCGCTCTCGAGTTCATTGTTCGATATCGGTTCGCGAACCCGGCGCCGGCGGTTCCTCAACAGGTCCGGCGAAACACTGCGCTACCGCCATCCATTTAGTCGCTGTTTCTCCAACAACTCGAAGTCCTACTTCGGCGACGTTGCGTCCCTGCGTAACGACCTGGCAAAAATCGAGTGCCGGACCGCTAATTTTGTTTTCTATCGACTCGTCATTCCAACGCCATATTTCCCCGGATGGCGCGACTAACTCGACAAACGGCGCCGGCCCCGGTGGCTCGATTCCGCGATTGGCAAACGTCCATCCGAATGTGTTGACTCCGAGCACCGCGATGTGGCGGATGCGATCCGTTGTGGCGCGATTAACTTGCGCCATGTCATACACATCTTGCCCATGCGCCCAAGTTTCCATCAATCGCGCGGTCGCTGCGGAGCGAATGCTCATATCGGGACCGACCCACTTCATCCGCGCTTTCGCGTCGGCTTCATGAAACAAGTCGCACAGTTGATTGAACCGCGTATGCCATTGGCCAAGTAAATTACTGCCGTTCCCCAGCGATTCATCGAGATACTCGGCGCCAGTACTCTTAGTACCTTGTGCGCGAGCATCGAGTCGTTTTGCCATCACTACGCCAAAGCGCTCTGGATCAGTCAGCGAAAGAATATTTAACCAATCGCCGACAGTAAGATGGGTCAACACATCTTCGGCGGTCCACGCTTTAAACGGTGTCGGTCGAGTCCAATCCGAGTCAGTAAGTGTCGCAAGGTATTCGTGTAGTTCGTTGCCTTCGTTTCTGAGATCGTTAGCTAGCGCGCGCATAACCATGTTGCTTCTCCATCGGCATTGAAAATTATTCAACGAGCACGTTAGCCGAAAATTCGCCTAGAATCGACTCAACCGCGAGGCGAAGCACGCTACCGTAACGTCGGATGATTGTTGCCATCATCGAAATTCCAAAACTTAGTTTAAAATTTCCTTTACCCTACGTGTACAGCGCGTAGACGGTCTCGACCGTATTTAGCGGATCGTCGAATTAGGGAATCACCCGGATTGTTAGAGAGATTGAATTGAACCAGCCTGCGGCCAGCGAATCACATCCAGCACCGAGTGAGTTGATGAAATGGTATGTCGTTGGCGTCTTGATGCTGGTGTACGTCTTTAACTTTGTCGATCGCCAGATAATTTCTGTTCTTCAAGAACCGATGCGAGCCGAGCTAGGCTTGAGCGACACCCAACTCGGCCTAATCCAAGGCCTAACGTTCGCCTTATTCTACGTATCGATGGGGATCCCTCTCGCGCGCTGGGCTGATGTCGGGGTGCGGCGAGATGTCGTTGCCTTATCGGTCGGGGTGTGGAGCATTATGACAGCGCTGTGCGGCGTGGCGCAGAATTTTACGCAATTATTAATGGCTCGGGTTGGGGTTGGAATCGGTGAAGCGGGTGGTAGCCCGCCATCACATTCGATCATTTCGGATCTGTTTCCACCCGGTCGGCGCGCGCTGCCTTTGTCTATTTATTCAACTGGGATCACCTTTGGCGTGTTTCTCGCTTACGTCTTTGGTGCGTGGATTAGCGACAATTTCGGTTGGCGGCCGGTGTTCATCGCACTCGGGGTCCCAGGGGTGTTACTCGCCTTGCTAGTCCGATTTACCGTCACTGAACCGTTACGCGGGCGCTACGACCCGCCCGGCGCCGATCGTAATCCGCCAGCGATGCTAACGGTAATAAAAACGCTATTTCGTACCCGTACATTTGTTCATTTATCGATCGCGGCCGCGTTACATGCATTTGTTGGCTACGGGCTGTCCGCTTTCTTAGTCTCGTTTTACGTGCGAAGTTACTCGATTCCGATCAACGAGATCAGTACCGTCGCATTACCGCTCGGATTCGTTATCGGCATTGCTGGTGCGATTGGTGGATTTGCAGGTGGGTACTTAGGCGACCGACTCAGTCGCCGCGATCCCCGCTGGGCGATGTGGGTGCCGGCAATTGCGAACATATTAGCTGTGCCGTGCGGCGCAGCTGCAATTCTCAGTCGCGACTTCCACACCTCACTGCTGCTCTATAGCTTGCCGTTGATGTTTGCCTATATGTACCTCGGCCCAACCTTGGCCACGACACATGCGCTCGTAGCGCCACGCATGCGCGCGCTAGCTTCTGCTGTCTTGTTTTTTATCGTTAATCTTATCGGCTTAGGCTTGGGTCCAACGATAGTCGGCATGATCAGCGATGCGCTGAGTCCACAGTATGGGGCAGATGGACTACGTTACGCACTCGTACTCACTGTGTTCGTTAACGTTTGGAGTGCTGCCCAATATTACATTGCGTCGCGGCACTTGAAACGCGACCTCGCCGCCGCGGCAATTTAAGCGAGCAATGCTCGATGCCACCGAGATTTACACTGCCGCGTTTCAATGAGACAGTGAACCATTGTTCAGCCGGCGGAGCACGGTGTTAAACAGCAGCTTATATCTCACCGCACTCGTTTCTTTAGGCATCGCTTGGGCATGACCCTGCCTCGGTTTCACGTACATCAGATTTAACAGATACTTTCTGATGAACGGAGAACACAATGAGCAAGAAACAACACGTACCAAGTCGCCAGTATACGGATGAATTCAAAGTCGAGGCGGTGCGGTTAGCTGAGTCAGTCGGGGCTGGACGGGCTGCTAAAAGACTGGGGATCCCCGATTCGAGCATATGGAACTGGGTGCGGCTGCACCGCACTGGCAAGCTCAAGGCGATGCGAACAACAAGCGGGCAGACGAAACCAGGGGTTCGCGATTTAGAAGTGGAAAACGAACGGCTACGCCGGGAGTTGGCGAACACCAAGATGGACCTTGATATTGTAAAAAAAGCGGCGGCGTTCTTCGCGAAAGAGTCGCGGTGAAGTACGCCTGGATAACGTCATACCGCGATACATTTCCCGTGGCACGTTTATGTCGTTCGCTAGGCGTCTCACGCTCTGGATATTGCCAATGGCGCAATCGACCGAGTAGCGAGCGCGCATTGTAGAACAGCTTCGAAGTAGCGGTCAGCTTGTCGGTCACGAGCGCATCAGGCAAAGCCTGTTGCGTCAGGGGCTGCGTCCTGTCTACAAGCGCCCCTACAGAGTCACGACGAACTCTGAGCACGGTGAGCCTATCGCACCCAACCTACTCAAGCGTCGCTTTGATGATTGGCAGCCCAACCAGGCCTGGGTCGCCGACGTCACTTACATCCATACACGCCAGGGCTGGCTTTATCTGGCTATTGTCCTTGACTTGGCAACGCGCAAAATCGTTGGCTGGTCGATGAGCGAGCGCATGAAGGCCGGGCTGGTGTGTGACGCGCTGACAATGGCCTACATGCAATGCCGTCCGGGTGTCGGGTTAATTATGCACACCGATCGTGGGAGCCAATATGCCAGTAAGAAATATCGTAAGCTGATCAGCGACTACGGCATGATGGCATCGATGAGTCGCAAGGCTAATTGCTGGGATAACGCGGTGGCTGAAAGCTTCTTCAAGACGCTCAAAGTCGAGCGCGTGTACCGACAGACCTATGCCACCAGGGATCACGCGAGGATCGACATCGTCAATTGGATAGAAGGGTTCTACAATCGCTACAGACTTCATTCATCGATCGGATTTCGATCCCCGGTCGATGCGGAAGCCAGCCTCATGGCTGCATAGGTTGCTGTACGTGGAAATGAGGCAAGGTCAGCATTCGTGCGGGCGGATCCGGAATCGAACACTTCGCGCGCGCTGGCGGTTGGATTGGCAATGGTCGGTCTAGCCGTTATTGGATCGAATCTCAGATTAGAAATGTCGCAAGCTGGGCCGTTACCGAGATGGGCTAGCTTGCTGATCATTCCTGAGTTGTTTGCGTTTTTGGCATTTTTTGAATGGGTACGTTTGGTGCGTCTCACGATTCCGTCTGGCGATCTGCGCACAACCTTTGGCGACAAAACATTACGCATCGCGCAGGGGCTCGTGATCTTTTATGGGCTGAACGCCATATTTCATTCCGAACTTTTTTTGAGTCAATTTTTCGGTGGGGTCAGCAGCCCGGCCGACTGGTCAATGCGCGTTATCTTGCTCTTCGCCGCACCCGTGAGTCTCGCCATGTTGCTGTGGGCCGCATCAATCGTGTTGTGTTTAAATCGTCGTCCTGATCCGGCCGAGCGAGTGCGCTTGGTCGCATTTCTAATTGCCTGTCCGGTAATCGCAGCGGGCATCGTTTTACCGCGATCGATCGCGCCGATAAGTACGGTTCTCGGCTTAATAATGCTACTCGCTGGGGCCATGCGGCACGCGCAATTGCGCGGCCGCCGAGGATTGTTTATGCGCCGATTTCTGTCGCCGCAAGTGGCCGCACTAGTCAATCGCGAAGGATTGCACGCGGCGATGCGTGAAGATTGCCACGAATTATCGATTGTGTGCTGCGACCTGCGCGGCTTCACCGCATTTGCCGGCGGCCACTCCTCGGGCGAAGTGTTGAAGTTACTGCGCGAATATTACGACGCCGTGGGTGATGCGGCCGTCGAAGTCGAAGGCACAATCAAGGATTATGCCGGCGACGGCGTGTTAATTTTGATCGGTGCGCCAATGCGTATGGATGATCACGCGGCGCGGGCGGTAAGATTAGCGGCGCGCGTTCGCGCAGCAGTCACTGAGATCATTCAGCGATGGAGCAGCGACGAATATCCACTTGGGATCGGCGTTGGGGTCGCGAGCGGATTAGTCACTGTGGGGGTTATTGGTGGCGAAGGACGGCTCGAATATGCAGCGGTTGGCCAACCAGTCAATCTCGCCTCACGGCTTTGCGATCAAGCAGCTGCGCAAGATGTCCTGATTGATCCCCACACCTTAAAACTCATTGGCGACGACTCGAATCCCGGATTCGAACCGCGTGATCCTTTACCGCTTAAGGGGTTTCCCGAACCCGTCGCGCCATTTAATTTACGCTTAACCCAAGCGTAAACGCTAGCGGTCTATTGCGCGTCTTGCTTTAATCGAGGCATGACATCCTGAGCGAACAATTCCATGCTTCGACGGGTTCCTTCGACCGGCGCACCGGGCAAGATCCCCATCATGACAAGATGCGTACATGGCGATCGCTTAAGTAAATCGCGCAGCCCGTCGTAAACAAAATCCGCCGTCCCGATAAATGCCGTCTCACCATAAAACTGGCAGGCCTGATCTTGGCGTAATTCTTCCGGGCTCGGGATCGAACGCGAATCCTGGTCGTCATTGTTGCTGTCACCCGCTTCGACTGCCCAATCAAAATACAATTGTAAAAGATGACTTACTCCGTCGGCTACATCATTCCACGCTTGCTCTTTCGACTCCGAAACGTAAACGAGAACGAGTTGGCTGACATCGTAATCGTCCGGGTTACGATCGTGCCGTTTCAGCGCGTCACGATATTTCAACCGATGCTCAGCCGACACACCAGCCAGATGACATCCCATCCGCGCGGCACGATCCAGCGCTTTATCGCCTCGCGCGCCGACCCACAATGGCAGAGGATCTTGCTGCGCGGGCGGCATAATGTGCGCCTCTTTCAGATTATGAAATTTTCCTTCAAAACTAACGGTTTCTCCGTCCAGCAGTTGCCGCAAGAGCGGTAATTGCTCGTTAAATCGGGCGCCGCGCTCGCGCGGCGAAATGCCCATGCCGTCGAACTCACCGACGCGGTAGCCGAGCCCAACCCCAATATCCAAACGTCCGTTAGATATGACGTCTGCCGTCGCAATGTCTTCCGCTAACGTGACCGTTTGATGCAAGGGCAATAGCAAAACGAAAGTACCGATACGCACGGTCGTTGTTTGCGCTGCAATCGCGGTTGCGATAGGCATTAATGACGGTGAATAACCATCATCAATGAAGTGATGTTCGGTTAACCACACATGGTCGAGCCCGAGTTCTTCGGAGTAAACGCAAAGCTCGAGATCTTGTCGATATAAATCGGCCCACGAGCGTCGGTTAAAGGCCGGATTTCGAAACGGAAACAGGAAGCCGCAATCAATGCTCATAGGTTGTCCTTTTACGGGGCTTTACATCGGAAAAATAATTTAGGTGACCGGTGCGGGCGATACCCGCACCGGGTCGAACTTATAACGTGTCGGCGAAACTCTTGATGTTACCAATCGTCGCCAAATACACATCTGGCAGCGAGTCCCGCAACAAACAGTCACCGGCATGGCAAGTGCCGTTCACGGTTCGGCCAACTGCTGGAACGCCGGCTTGCAAGAGCTTATGAAAAAAAGCTAAGCCCTCGTCGCGTAACGGATCGAGTTCGTTCACCGAAATCACATGAGGCGGTAAACCTGCAAGGTCGGCGTTCGTCGCAACATACGGCCAACACAAGGGATCGCTACTGTTTGCACCCTCGGGATCGTAGAGTTTCGCCAATGCCCCCATCGAGCTCACATTCAGGAAGTAATTATCGTTTTCGAATAAGGACGGCAATGCGGTGCTTTTTTCCGCCCACTCGTTAGAAATATACGGGCACTGAGCGTAGATGCCATCGATTTTGTCGATCCAGCCTTCCTTATTCGCTTTAAGGCCAGTTGCGATCGATAAATTGCCGCCGCCGGATTCACCCGATACAACGATTTTCGATATCCCAAGGGAATCACGATTGTCGTGCACCCATTGCACTGCACTCGCGCAATCATTTAGGCCCGCAGGAAACGGATGGTTACCCAGCTCACCACCACCGTTGCGGAACTCGACCCCAACCGCAATCATTCCGGCCTGCGCGAGTTCGTCGCGCCAGCGGACATAATTAGGTCCGGAACCCTTTAGCAACACCATGCCACCGCCGTGCGTGTGCACGATGCACGGCAACGGTCCTGTATCGCCGTCCGGTCGATGGATGTAGAGCGCAATATCGTTCCCATCCACGCCCTTAATAATTTCTGTTCGTGATGTAACGCCGGATACCGGCGCTACGGCGCCGCACAAGGCACCGCCTACCATTTCGAATCCCGCTTCTGCCGCGGTGCAGTAAGCGTATAGATCATCCATCGATGAATTCGCATCAACGCCCGCAGGCGGCGGCGTTCGATCGAGACCAAACTGTGCGAGTGCAGCGATCATGCGTGGATCGGCGCGCGGGTCGTCTTTCATTTCCATCTGCGGGTCGCCGAGTTGGCCTGGAAGTTGTGGGATTGGGGCTGCTGACATTTTATTATTCCTCTCTCTGTGGGACGGTTATCATGCCTTTAATATCTGGCGGTTGCGAGGTAGCTGTCAATCTTGTTTGCGAGTGGCAATTGCGAGTCAAAAGTCCGCTTGTTCGATTCCATCGCGCGCCGCTAATAGCCACAGATTGTGCCGGAAAACCTCAACCTTGGACGCCGAAAACCTAGGCTAAACTGCGAGGCGCGATTCCGCTACTATAGTGACGAGTAACATCAACTGTTGTGAAAAGTATTAAATCGAA
>Ga0302127_10001769_pt1 | contig 12911 bp, 10 predicted proteins | sample CB4_SCM_MG_FD_204452 | JGI IMG/M metagenome (GOLD analysis project Ga0302127, IMG submission 204452) | Marine microbial communities from Western Arctic Ocean, Canada - CB4_SCM | ecosystem: Environmental > Aquatic > Marine > Oceanic | place: Canada: Western Arctic Ocean | collected 2017-09-24
CATCCAAATCTCTTGCACCGCCGTTTATAGCTTCGCTGCTGCCATAGCTATAAGTCACCGACAGTTTCTCGGTCATTGCAAATTCAGCATTCAGCGTCAAGCTTCTGCGTCGATCGTCATTAAAGGTAGGGGCATTGGTGTTGAGCATAAGCTGCAAGTCGTCGCACTGATTCGGCAGCTCATTATCGCCACACTGCGAAGATGCGGGCAGTGGTGACGTATCCAGATACCAGGGACTGGGCTCCAGTGCGGTGTTGGATTGCGCCAATGGCGTCTTACTGTACCAGTATTGATCTGCTGGGGGGCGGGTCAACCTGATCTCCGGGCGAGGAACGCCCGTGTCCTCATGTTCGGCATAGCGAATATTGATTTCCATGCGGTCCGTCTGGAAGCGGAGTTGAGGGACAGCGAACCATTGGTCGGGTTTGTAGGCATCCGGGCCGAGGCCGATATTCTCAAAGGCCCCGTCTCCTTGTTCAGTACCCGCGGTGATACGAAAGCTCAGCCAATCGGTGAGGGGTCCGCCCCACGCGACATTGTAGCGCTGGGTCTGCTGGTCGGTGAATTCCACTAGAAGATCTGTGTCCCAGACGTCCGTAGGTCTTTTTGGGAAAAAACTGATAGAGCCCGCAATAGAGTTTCGTCCGTTGACTGTCCCTTGAGGACCGCGCGCTACTTCCACCCGTGAGACATCGAACATATGGGGCGCGACGCCCGATAGGGAATAGCTATATACGCCATCTACATAATAGGCCACTGCCTGATCGGCGTGGGTTGACTGCCAGAGGCGTGAACTGACGCCGCGAATGGTCGTTCCCTGCCCCTCGGCGGTGCCGAATTGCAGTCCCGGTGTCAACTGTTCCAAATCGTCAGTATTCGTCATGCCGAGTTTTTCGATCATGGCGTCACTAAAGGCGGTAATCGGCAGAGGTACTTCAAGCACGCTTTCTTCGCGCCTTGTTGCTGTGACCGTGATTTCTTCCATGCGAACGTCTTTTGCTTCGTTCGTGTCTTTTTCCTCTTCGGCAAAGGCAACAGAAAAACTGCCTAGGGCGAGCACGCTTCCGCACATTAGCGAACACGTCAGTTGATGGAATCTATTCATGACTAGCACCTCATTATTTGTAACGTCGTTGTTATTTGTAACGTCGATATTGCAACTAGGAGGGTCGTGCTACCACACTGGATATATTGAAACAGCGAACCCTCCCCCGCTGTTACAACTCTGCCGCTGACGCGGTCTATCTCTTTCCCAAAAGTAAAGAGGTCTGTTTAGATTGTCAACCTTCAATTTCAAGACCAAACCAGTCCAGACCAGACCAGAAGTTTGGAGACATCGACATTGGCTGTATACTTCGCTATCCATCGAGCGCACTAGATCCCCAGCTGCAGAGAGGAACACATACCGGATGCATCCGCCCCGCTATCCAGTAAAAGCAATCCTTGCCGGACTTCTGGCGGCTCAGATCATCGCGATCCTGCAGGTCTATCTGTCCAACGTCGACCTATCAGAGACAATTTTGCGGCTCGAAGCCCACGGATATCTTCCGGTGCCGGGTCATCTGATTGCGGTTCAGCTAAGTGAATTGCAGCCGGCGTTTATCGGCGGTCTCTTCTTCACCTTCAGCATCGGGGCCGGACTAACAATGGTCACGCTCGGCGCCACCTGGTGTTGGCATCAGGTTTTCAACCGAAAAAGGGCTTTCGGGGTGCTGGCGATCTGTTTTTGGCTAATGCTTCTGATAGCAGCCAACGGACAAGGCTTCAGCCCGGTGACTTCGCTTTATTTCCTCGTGGTTCCCCCCATTACCTTTGGCGTTGCGATGCGATGGCTCTCCCCGGCGAACGAACGCACCAGCATGACCCTACGGATCCACGTTCTGCCGATCTGTATTCTTGCCCTGTTGTGGGGAACCCAATGGCGATCATCGATGTTCCTGGATATCAGGGACAATCTGCTGCTTTCGAATCCCGTGGGTACAGCAATCCATGATATCTATTACAAATACACGCTGTACCCGGCACGGGTCTTTAAGACCATCGACCAAAGATTGCTCAAGACCGTCAGGCTCGAGGGGTTTCGCAATCCCGCCATGCAGCGATCCGTTGAACGGGTTTTGAGGCATTACGACTACCTACACATCACCGATACGGGTCCCGTTGATGTCACCATAGCAGCGGAAGCCAATCAGCTGGCTTTCCACAGTGGACAGACAACACTTCTCGCAATGACCCATGAACAGTTCTTGGCCAGTCCCCATAAGGCACTGCAGACATTTTCGGCAAAGGCAGATGGCAACGTCTTTTTTCGAAACATAACTATCTACGGATTGGTGATCGGGTTGCCCCTTGCCCTGTATATGATCTGCCATAGCGCGGCCCGATTCGCGCTCGCCCGATTCCTGCCGGATCAGATGGCCTCGAAACTTGCTACAGGATTGGGTTTCTGTATTGGCCTCACCCTGTTGTTGATTCTCTATGCAGGCGGGAACCGTACAATCTCGAAGGAGGATATTGCAGCCAGTCTGGATTCAACTCGGTGGCAAGACCAGGTATCTGCCCTCAAAGCCATGGCGGCATCAGAGGTCGATATCGATACGTTCGACATAAATGCAAGACTCACCGCCAGCACCCACGTACCGGTCCGCTACTGGCTCGCGGTTGCGCTCGCCAACAGCCGACGAGCAGAATCCTTGAACGTCATCATCAAGCTGCTGGATGATCCCTCCGCCAATGTCGTTGGCAAAGCCTTCAGCGCGTTGGGGCAGCGAGGAAACCGGACCCATATAAAATCGATCATAAATACGATCGAAAACTCGGATCACTGGTATATTCAGCGGCATGCATACGAAGCATTAAGGACCCTCGGGTGGCAACAGCAAAGATTGGACTAAAGACTCTATCAGTATCGCTGCTCGCGGTCTTTCTGATCGAGGCCCTCATTCGACTGCTCGTGTTGGCATACCCGGCGTACCCGATGGCCGCATTGGGATTTGCCCGTATCGTCCAGGTTGTTGCCATACTTAACATTGCACAACATTTTAACAAAGGGGCATGGGTACCAGGACCAATAGCATCCTGGTTTGTGGCGGGATGCAAGGCAGGACTGATCTGGTCTGCAGGATTTGGTCTCATCACTGCGATAATTTTCGCAATTCTGCTCGCCATCGACGTGAATCCACTTGACTACATTCGTGCACCCATGCCCATTGGGGCCGTCGATATCCTGTTGTTGTTCCTGGTCGGCGGGATCCTCAGCCCAGCCGCTGAAGAGATCTTTTTCAGAGGCATCCTATATGGTTATTTCCGCCGCTGGGGTATTGCTGCTGCTGTCATTCTGAGTACGCTTATATTTGCCCTTGCCCACGCCAGTGTGTCTCAGATCCCCGTGACCCAACTGATCGGCGGGCTCGTCTTTGCCATCGCCTATGAACGAGAAGACAACCTGATGGTGCCAATAATCATCCACATCCTTGGCAATGCCGCCCTATTCTCGATCGGTTACGTCTTGCAGTTCGGTTGAGCAGCTCAAATGAACTGTTTGGAACTTCATGTCATATCCGTTTGCCACTTGTGGTATTTTATAGAAAAAGTTGAGGCCACTATGACCATACCCATCGAATTTACACCCGAGGCAATTGCGGAAGTATCCGGACCGGATGCATTCAAACCATACGATGAGTTTCTGAGCTGCCGGCAACCGGTAGACTCCATCGTGGAATCGAATCCCTGGATGCGCACACCCGTAACGCAAGATGATATTGTGTGGGGAGAAGGCCGCTACTACGACACAACGGTCGCGCGGAAGCATAAGTACTGGAAAGACTTCGACCTACCCACGCCTACTAAGGACTTGCGCCAGTTACGGCAGGATCTCTTCGAATGGGGCTTTTGCCTGGTCGAAGATGGTCTGTCGAAGTCCCAGTACACAGAAACACGCATGCGGTTGGTAGAGCAAGCCGAGGCAGAGCGGAAACTGGATATCGGTGGTGTAGGGGATACGTTTCAACTGGTCTGCAGCCTGATCAACAAGGGCGAGATCTTTCCCAAGTTTCTCGAACACGATCCGGCAGTCGTGCAAGGTGGCCCGGTAATAGAGAAACTACTAAACGAGACCTTGCGCAAGGGTTGGTGTGTGTTCAGCTTCACGGCCAACATCTCCTATCCCGGGTGCAAACCGATGGAGCTTCACCAGGACCAGGGCTCGATCAACCCGTATCAAACACCGGAAGCACCAGTCTGTGTTACCACAATGTACATGCTGGAAGACGTCGATGAGCGCAACGGCACACTCATTGTGCCGACCTCGCACCGTCTGGTCCCGGCTGTCGGTAGCGGCAACCGCGTCGGCAAGTTACCGCCAGCAGTTAACGTCGAGGCACCAGCGGGCACGGTGCTTTTGTTCGATGGGCGTATGCTACACGGTACGAGCATCAACCGTGCCGATGACTGGCGTTACGTGATGGTGCAACCCAGCATGAAACCCTGGATTCGCAGCCAGGAGAATTTCTCGCTGTCGACGAAGCCAGAGGTATTGGAAAATGCGAGCGGGAAGCTGCTGCAGCGCCTAGGTTTGCAGGCGACGGCCGGTTTAGGAAATGTGGAAGGGTTCGGCAACGGTGGCACCGGACGCGCCGGCGATGCGCGGGGGTCGTTGCAGATGGCACGGAACCTACTCGCCTCGGGCAACTACCGGCACGTGGGCGAACTGACGCCGGCTGACGTCGACACCCTGCCGGAAGATAGCTTTGCGATACAAACTATGCGGCGCGCTGCAGAAAGCCAATAACTTCCGGGATGTGAGTCTTGACTGACGACCACGTTTAGTAAGTTACGATTTCTTGCCCAGCCTTTCGAATTTCGGAGGCCGCCGCTCAACGAAAGAGCGCACGCCTTCCAGTGCATCCGGGCTGCCAATGGACCCGCCCATCGTGGCATCCGCATCTCGCATTGCGTAATCGTAATCTGTTCCAGAATGACGATATAGCAGGCGCTTGCTCTCACGGAGGCCGGCTGGCGACACCGTTGCAGCAAGTTCGCGGATGTAGTCAGCAGCCTGTTCAACCAACTCATCTGGTGGAACAACGCGTTGCACGAGTCCGAGCTGAAGGGCTTCCTGTGCATCGACCATCCGGGAGGTCCACAGTAAATCCATGGCCCAGCCCATGCTGACGAGCTGAGGCAGAATCCAGCTGATACCGAACTCAGGGTAAAGGCCCCGCTTGCTGAAAACCGAGGTGAAACGCGCATCGGTGGAGGCAAACCGAAGATCACACAAACAGGCGAGCGCGAATCCCCCACCCGCTGCCACACCATTAACAGCCGCGATCACAGGCTTCTCCAACTCCATGAGATAAGTGAACGGACCGGGTACGTCGTCGCTTGTCGTAGGCTTCCTGGTGCCCTTTTCACTAGCCCCAGCGCTGTGGGTATCCTCGAGTGCTTCAGTATCGAGACCCGCACAGAAGCCGCGACCCTCGCCCGTGATGACAATACCCACAACCGCCGGATCGTCGCGAGCCGTTTCAACAGCGTCGCGCAACTCGACCAGTGTATTCTTGGTAAACGCATTCAGTTTTGTTGGGCGATTGAGCCGAATGATCGCCACCGGATCGTCAACCTCGAATACAATATCTTGATACTTTGCCATTCGTACTTCCTGCAATTCTGGAAGTGATATCATAGTGGCGGATAATGGTGCTGGCAATCTGTGGTACCCGGGCCCATTCAGCTATCGAAGTGAGTCAATCGTCCTGACGTATGCAACGGGTAGCACTTCTTTATGATTGTGGTATTTTAGCTCTACCTTCGTCACCTAAGGACAACCATGAACTTCACCAGCCACCTAAACTTTGCCAATCCCGAATTGATGGAAAACGCTAGTCCTGATGAGCTTGAGCAGTTTATGCAAACCCGTATGGGTGTACCCATGACCATTCACGATGCCAGGGAAAAACTCGGTGTGCTGGCGCATCCGGTTGACTCAATAGCGTTGCTTGCGGACGGTGCCGGGTTTCTTCTGGTGAACTCTCCTTCCGCAGTCGAGGACTGGACCAACGAGAAAGAAGTAGCGGCACACTATTACAAAGAGTCACAAGCACTACTACAGCAACTGCTGCCTGGCGCAGAAGTGCCACCCCTCACCAACCACACTTACAGAAACGAGGAAATCACCGGGCATACCTGGGTTGATGGTATTCAGCATGGCCCCCCCGCACCCGCAGTCCACAACGATTATGCTGACTTTGTCGGTGACGATGGCATATCGGTAACAAAGAAGTTTACTGAGGTTATTGGCCTCGCCACCGACCGGCGGGTGCTTGGTATTAATATCTGGCGGTCTGTAACACCTGCGCCGCTGGAACGTTTGCCACTGGCAGTCTGCGACAGAACTTCAATTGATCCCCATGACCTGGAGTACAATCTTAACCCCAATGCACCAACACCTTTCAATGGACACTTCTGCAAACCAAACCAGACGCAACACTGGAGCTATTACTCCCATATGACCCGTGACGAATCGTTGGTCTTTACCACCTACGATTCTCATCCTAACAACGGGAAAGCGTTCTGTCCCACTTTGCACACCGCTGTACCTATCCCAGGATCAGAAGGGCTTGAACCTCGCCACAGCGTCGAAGTGCGTTTTTTTGCAACCCTGCCGATGCCTACATGATCTGATTTTTACAGCGTTCAGATCGTCATCAAGCTTTTCGCGCGGGTTCTATACAATTCAATGCCAGCAGAGTTTCTCCCGTTTCGCGCAGCGTGTCGCGAACGTCGTGCGTCTGCAGGCCAAGTTCGTTGATCGCTTTTGTGCATCTTGCGCGTAACCGACTTGTTGATAGCAACGGCTTGTAGTCACCAGCGACGTCGATATCCGGGAACAACTCCCGAAGCGTGTCAAGCAATTCGCTCATCCGCGGCTCACCCGATTCGTCACTCGCGACCAACATGTACCGGTTTGCGTTGGTTGCGACATCACTCTCAGCCAAGAGTCGCTGGGCCTCTGCAACATCTCGAACGTCGATGATATTCCAGTCCATCCCCCGCTCCGGAAAGTTGTTCTTGCCTGACAGGAAGAATCCGATTTCGCGCTGCCAAACAGTGTGGTGAGGCTTTCCAAGCAACGGTCCGAGCACGTGGCACGGGCATACCGAGATCACATCTATACCGTTCTCCTCTCCGAATCGGTATCCCAGTTTTTCCGCGTCTACTTTACCCTTTGCATAGGCCGAACGTGCGACAGTCCAGGCCATTACGGTTTCGCCCTTGCGATTTACATAGGTGTGTCGCTCCTCGAGCGACTCAAAGGTGCCACCCGCCCAGTCGTCTTCCGTGTACTGGTAGTCGGTTGGCCGATCAGCAGACCCGCGACCCGTCACTGCCGCAGTTGACGAGGTATAGATTACACGCCTTACCGAACCTGCTTTCCTGCACGATTCCAGAATTCCGGCGGTCTGATTTAACAGGCTGTCATACATGCTCTGAGGCGAAGGCTGCCCATATTTGGGATCATTACCCACGTCAGCAGCCACGTGAAAAACAGCAACGCAACCTTCAAACGCGGTATCGTACTCGCCGTCGTTGGCCTTGTAGAGATCGCAAGAATACAGCGAAATTGAACCTGGGCCTTTTTCTGCGATGGCGTTCAGGTAAGAGATCTTGTCCTCGCGGCTCGCATCTCGAACACAGCAACGAACCTGGTAGCCGTGTTCCACCAGATTCTTAACTACGTGCGATCCGATATAGCCGGATGCACCGGTAACAGCAACAGGTCCATCTTGGGCACCGGAGATGGCGGGCATGAATAGCTCCTTAATCAATAGGACAGCAGAGTCTACCTTTTCAGTTTTGTGCGGTCGAGGAAGATGCCCAATCCTTGCGAGGCTCGGTAGCGAAACGGAATCTTAGTTGTTAGGGTACGCGCAACGCCCACTGCCAGGCAGGCCGCCAGGGCACAGCAATTAAAAAACATCATAGGGCTATATGGATAGTGCTATACAGCAGACGATAACATTTTGGAGGTAGCTGCCATGCTGGAACTAGATCTCACGGATAAGATAGTCATCATAACCGGCGCCGGTAAGGGTACCGGCGAGGTGGTCTGCAAGGAATTCGCCAAGGCGGGGGCACATATCATCCTCGTCAGCCGAACGCAGACTGAACTCGACAAGGTCGCTGCCGATGTGCGAGCACTGGGCCGCGAGGCCCTACCCATCGCCGCCGATGTCACTGATGCAACTCAGGTAGACAGTGTCGTTAAGCAAACCATGGATAAGTTTGGCCGCATCGATATTCTCATCAACGTCGCCGGTGGCATCATCCACATGAAGAATACGAATGAAGTCACTGCAGAGGAATGGAACGAAACCGTCAACCTCAACCTGACGGCCCCCTTCATCTGCAGTCAGGCTGTCAGCAAGGTGATGATTGAGCAGGGTGCCGGCAGCATCATCAACATTTCTTCGTTTGCGGCCCAGGCCGGTTATCACATGAGCCCTCATTACGGCGCGGGTAAGGCCGGTCTCAACAGCCTCACGCAGAGCTTGGCGGATGCCTGGGCAAGGCACAACGTCAACGTCAACGGCATCGCACCTGGTCTGATTTCTACGGAAGCCATGAAGAGCTATGGGATATTACCCCTAGAGACTCGTGAGGACGGCTCGCCGGTACCGCTGGCGATGTTACCCTCGTCACCGGAAAGAATCGCTGCCCTGGCAATTTTCCTTTGCTTAGATGCCAGCGGCCACATCAGCGGACAGACCATCACCATGGGTCACAGAGCCAAATTGCGGAGCTAGGATGCCTCTGATCGTTCCCTAGTCTGCCCAGACCTCGAGGTTGTTGTCGCGACCAATCAATTTTGTTAGACGCGTTGACAGGATTGGTGTCATGTCGCAGGCCGCCAGCATTGTATCGACTTCGCCTCGCGCCACCTTGTCCAATGCCTCGTATTCATCATGAACGCGTTGTAGCAGATAGAAGCGATAAGGCTGGGCAAGGGCCCTGATCGTCGTGCCACGCACTGTAAATGTGCCTTGTCCTACCCCTCGTTCAGCCACCGTACCGGGTTCAATTTGGGGTTGCTGTCCAATCCATTCGTTGATGCAGGTCGCGGCGGCCTGGGTCTCCGGCACAAAATCTATGGAGATATGCCGTAGCACTTCAAGCAGGCTATCCGGTACTTCGTCGTTCGCTAGATACGCATCGTCCTGCACCTCGAATTCCCCAACATCCGGCTCGGGCCGGTTCATGCGTTCGACCCATCTGAACAGGCGGATGGCCTGGGATTGCATCAATGACAGGGGTTTTGGGTCACGACCGAGGTGCCCGTAGAAAGGCGCCATCATCCCGAAATCACCGATACAAGGTTTGCCTCCAAGCAGATAGGGGTAATCCGAGAAGTGCGCATCCAATTTCTCCAGGAGCTCGAGATACAACGTTTCAATCAGCTCAAAATTCTCAGGCACAGCACCAAAGGACTTTGCCCCTCTACTCGCACCATCGGCTATTTTTTGCGCCTTTTTTGCCCTGTCTGGGACCCGCCATACCATGGTCTCGAAGTGAAACAGTAAAAATGCCATATTCTCGGCGGGAAAGTCCCATCGATAGTGGAAGGCTGGTCTCAACAGGCCTTCTGCGCCAATCACATCAAACAGACGACTGATGATTCGCTGCTTTGGCGTGGTCGGTGACCATTGGTTACCGGTTGCATTTTCGTAGTGGTCGATGATCGCAGCACCATCCCTGATGACTTCCCCATCGGCAGTCTCGATCGTTGGCACGCTCTGGCGACCACCTGCTCGAGGCAGAACATCCTCGTAGTAATACTTCGTGATTGGTGTAGTTTCCCGGTAGGGTCGCCGGGTTTTAATCAGGTAACTCCGCGGCCGACCTGCATAGATCGACAGCGGTGTGCCATAGAGCGTTATTTCAGTCATGCGTTTGGCTCCTTTAGTTGACGACGCCTTCGGCCATCAACCGGGCAATTTCTTCATCGGGTATGTTCAGCAAATCGCTAAGGACATAGTAGTTGTCCTGACCCAGCAAGGGTGCATATCTGATGTCAGGTTGGCTTACGCTCGATTTCCAGGGCATTCCCTCCAGGATAGCTTCGCCGACTATGGGGTGGTCCGGCGCAACAAAGTAGCCCCGCTCGTTCAGATGGGGATCCTCAACCAGTTCCTTAATGGTCATGGATGGCCCAGCCGGCACACCAACCTCCTGCAATGTCCTCGTCACCTCATCGGGTGTGTAGTTTCGCGTCCACGCTTCGATGTGCTCTTCCAGTTCGTCCTGGTTCTCGAACCGACCTTTTGAAGTCATAAACCTCTCATCATCAGACCATTCGGGACTACCGATGGCCCCTCGCAACGCGTGCCACTCCACGTCGCTGGTCGCAGCAATGGCAACCCAATGGTCTTCTCCTTTGCAGCGGAAGCAGTTATGGGGAGCAATACCCTGCATTCGATTCCCTATCCGTCGTCGCACCTGCCGGTTCATGGCATAGTCCATGATTTCTTCTGGTATATGGCACGCGGCGGCCTCCACCATCGAGACTTCTACACTTTGGCCCTTCCCCGTACTGTTGCGATAATGCAACGCGGAAAGCGTAGCAAATGTCTCAAGTGTACCGGCAAGATAGTCTGCATAGTCGCCAGCAATCATGCTCGGTGGTTCATCTTCGTATCCCGTCAGGTTGCCCAAACCGCCGTACGCATAGGCTTCTTCGTTGTACCCAACATAGTCTTTCAGGGGGCCCGTGTTTCCCATGCTCGTTGAAGAAACCAGGATAAGATCCGGATTCAGCGCTTTCAGGGTATCGCTATCCAAACCGAACCGATCCATCACCCCATTGCGGAAATTGGAGATGACGACATCGCTGATTGCGATGATTTTCTTGGCAATCTCGACCGCTTCTGGTTTGGTCATGTCGAGAGTACATGAATTCTTACTTAGATTGACGCGATGGAATGAGCCTGCTTTTTCGATGTCTTCCTCACCATTCATATAGGGTGCGACACGCCGGTTGATGTCCGTGTGAACACCGCTCTCGACTTTGATGACCTCTGCACCCATCACAGCAAACATCTGGGTAGCCATGGGACCGACCACGGCCCAGGTGAAATCGCAAACCCTAATTCCCACCAAAGGCAGCTTGTCCTTACCCATAATCTTCTCCACTCACTAGCCCGTTAGATGATACCCGTGGCTTCCATTGACGCCAATTCCTGCTCACTCATGCCAAGCCCGTCTCCGAGTATTTCCCGGTTATGCTGTCCTAGCAGGGGGGCTGGTCGATCCACTTTGCAGGGCGTTTCAGACAGATGGAACGGTGCCCCTGGATAGAACAGGCTGCCGGCCTGCGGATGATCAATCTCTACTAGAAACCGCCGATCCTTGAGGTGCGCTGATTCGAACAGGTCTTCGATTGTGTTGCAGGGCAAGATGGGGATGCCTCTGCCCTGGGCTGCAATCGTGATCTCTTCTCTCGTGCGACCTTCTGCCCATTTCTCGATCTCCGGCCAGAGCATCGGCCCTGTCTGGGTCAAAAATTCGACAAGGTTGAAACCGGTATCGAATAGTCCTCTAAACCGATCGTCATCTTCCAATTCATAACCCACTAGTGCCAGCAACTGCTGCCATTGATACCCTTCCCGACAACCGCACACTACATACCCGTCTTTGCATGGCAGGTAACCCAAACCGGTGTACTTGCTTGCGGAGAGCGGAATGTTCAAGTTCCGGGCAGTCGCAGAAGCCTCGGCTTCAGTCCGCTGCATTGTCCATTCCATAACCATCGGACGAATGGTCTCGCCCCATGTCGAGAGGAAAGCGCGCTGGTCGAAATCGCCTTCGAACATCCCCTTGAACTGCTGGTTGTTCTGCCAGGAGTCACCGGCGACGAGCCCCATCAGCGCCTGCCATTGGGATTGCTGAGTGCATTTAAGGAAGACATAGCCATCTCGGCATGACAGTGATTGCAATATCACCGGCCAGACCCTCATACTCCTGTCTAATTGTCGATAGTAGGGTAACCCCTCTGGATCATATGTGTAGTAGGCCACCTGATGCCTGAGGAAAGCGGCGATTGATTCATGCTGCGAGACGTCCACATGTTGCCCGGCGTCCAGCTTCTTTCGCGCCATGACAGCAAACATCGTGGCGCATGCCGCCGTAGAACCAGCAATGAAATCGCTTTGCCTGCTGCCAGGTTTGAGTGGTGGCTTGTCATCGCTATCAACCCCACCCATAGGGGTGTGGAATGCGAGCCCCGACATATGGGTGCAGATAAGATCGTTGCCCTTCCACTGTGAATAGGGACCGGACTGGCCAAAAGGGGTCACCGATGTCATCACGAGTCGCGGATTGATTTTCCGGAGCGACTCATAATCCAGACCGAGGCCTGCCATGGTTGAAGGGTGCGTGTTCTCGATCAGCACATCCGCTGTCTTGACCAGCTCCCTGAATATGTCGGCACCGGCCTTGGTTGCAAGGTCGAGCGTGACACTGCGCTTATTGGTATTGAGATAGAGGAAAAGACCACTTTTCTCAGCATCGGGAATGTCATTGGGGAACGGTCCGGTCTTCCGAGCTGTATCGCCAGATGTCGGCGCCTCGATCTTAATGACGTCGGCGCCAAGATCGGCCATCAACTTGCCACAATAGGAGCCGGATATTGAGTCTGCATATTCCACGACCTTCAGGTCGGCTAGTGCGCCATCAGCCAATGCACCATGCTCCTTTACTACTGTGTGAATTAAACGCCTCGTTAGGCGCCCTGCAGTTACCTAGTCTGCTTTTTCCAGCAGCTCAATCATCAAACCATGTGAGGCCTTGGGATGAATGAATACAGGGGCTCCCTGCTCTCTCGCTTCAGGATTGTCATTAATCAAGGGCACACCCTT
>Ga0302127_10001770_pt1 | contig 12909 bp, 8 predicted proteins | sample CB4_SCM_MG_FD_204452 | JGI IMG/M metagenome (GOLD analysis project Ga0302127, IMG submission 204452) | Marine microbial communities from Western Arctic Ocean, Canada - CB4_SCM | ecosystem: Environmental > Aquatic > Marine > Oceanic | place: Canada: Western Arctic Ocean | collected 2017-09-24
GACCGACGGTTGCGGCTGTGATCGGGGTTGATTCTCTCTAGTAATGCAATTCCTCATCTCCTAAATCAGGCACTCAGCCTGATATCCATGTAACTGCGCTCGCAAACGACGGGATGGCCGGTTTTGCCGAAGAAGGATATATGAACCCGACAGTGCATTTGTTACAGGCCCGTTTTAATGCCTAGTTGTCGCGACGTGAGAGTGGTTCTGTCGGTGGTCATTCTTGACCTCCGGAACGTTGACAGGGCCGGGGTGAGACCGTATGTTTCGCGCCTCGGCACACATTCCTGTAACATAATACGATCCGTAGGCATGACCGATGAAAGTTCGACACTCCCTTAAGTCCGCCAAAATTCGGGATAAGAATTGCTCCGTCGTGCGCCGCAGGGGCCGCATCTACGTGATCAATAAACGCAATCCGCGTTTTAAGGCCCGCCAGGGCTGATCTGGCCCGGCATCCCACGGGGCGCCAACAGCCAACGCTTTAAATTATTGTTTGATCTCTGCTGGGGCATTCGCCCTGCTGTTGCTGTGGCTTATACCAAGCTGCATAAATAATAATTCTCATAGAGATCGCGGCCGCGTTTGGGTGGGTAGGATAACCGTCGCTGGTGATGCGAATGCATCGTTAAGACGGTTCAACGCTCTTCGACAGGATACGGTGGGCGGCTTCGAAGCTGTCGGAGGGTCGTCTCTAGGGGTCTTTATCTATACAACTTGGTATAATGTTGCCGCATTGGGATGGGAGGCTATTCATGCGCATGCCGGAGCCAAATGCCGAGGTCATCTGCCGGCGGCAGGAAATTGTTGCGGATCTGCGTGCCATCGTTCCCGGCGAAGGCATCATTGCCGATGTAGATGCCATGCGCGCCTATGAGTGCGACGGGCTCAGTGCTTATCGCCAAATGCCATTGATCGTCGTGCTGCCAGAAACTACGGAGCAGGTCTCCGGCGTACTTTCTTATTGCTTGAAACATAGTGTGAAGATCGTGCCGCGCGGTGCTGGAACCTCGCTTTCCGGTGGTGCTCTGCCACTTGCTGATGCCATTATTCTGGGTCTCGGTAAGTTCAACCGTATTCTGGAAATTGATTTCGAAAATCGATGTGTCATCGCTCAGCCCGGAGTGACTAACCTAGGTATTTCCCAAGCTGTCAGCGCTGTTGGATTTTATTACGCGCCGGATCCAAGTAGCCAGATCGCTTGTTCAATTGGGGGCAACATCGCTGAGAACTCCGGCGGTGTACACAGTCTAAAATATGGGCTGACCACCAATAATGTGCTTGGCCTGGAGATGGTGCTGATGAACGGCGAGGTGGTTCGCCTCGGTGGGAGGCACTTAGACTCCGGCGGTTACGACCTGTTGGGCGTGATAACAGGGTCAGAGGGGTTGCTAGGGGTCATCACGGAAGTGACGGTCCGTATTTTGAGGTCACCAGAGACCGCTCGGGCGGTGTTGCTTGGCTTCCCGTCGAATGAAATGGCCAGTCACTGTGTCGCGGCGATCATTGGTAACGGCATCATTCCCGCGGGGTTGGAGATGATGGATCGACCAGCTATTCATGCCGCAGAAGATTTCGTTCGTGCTGGTTATCCGCTTGATGTTGAGGCTCTTTTAATTGCGGAGCTGGATGGACCTGAGGCCGAAGTTGACCATCTTCTGGAAAAAGTAGAGGCAATCGCCCGCGATGCTGGTGCGGTCTACGTGAAGGTGAGCGAATCAGCTGAGGAGCGACTGCGTTTTTGGGCAGGCCGCAAGGCAGCTTTCCCTGCGATTGGGCGCATTTCGTCAGATTATTACTGCATGGATGGCACCATTCCTCGACACCGTCTGGCGGAGGTGTTGCACCGAATGGCTGAAATGTCTGGGCGTTATGGTTTGCGAGTTGCCAACGTGTTCCATGCCGGCGATGGCAACTTGCATCCGCTAATTCTCTATGACGCAAACGTTCTGGACGAGATGGAAAAAGCGGAAGCCTTCGGTGCAGAGATACTTCGACTTTGTGTCGAAGTGGGAGGAGTTTTAACCGGCGAGCATGGGGTTGGGGTTGAAAAGCGAGATCTGATGGGCGTGATGTTTGATGAGGAAGATCTAAAGCAGCAACAGCGGTTGAAATGCGCCTTCGATCCTGACGGACTACTCAATCCTGGTAAGGTTTACCCAATTCTGCACCGTTGTGCCGAGCTTGGCCGCATGCATATTGGACGCGGTCAGATCCCCTTCCCCGACATCCCCCGCTTCTAATGGCGTACGCATGGTGAGTGATATAAACCAAGACGCAGACACTCTGTGTCCACGTCATGCTGATGACCTTCACGACATGCTGCGCTGGGCTTTGGGAGAGGGCCGATCACTGGAGGTGGTGGCGGGCGGCAGCAAGCGGGGATTTGGCAGGCCTGTCTCTGCTTGCCAGCGCCTTGATCTGTCTGCGTTGTCTGGGATTACTTTGTATGAGCCGGAAGAATTAGTTCTGACCGTGGCGCCAGGAACAAGAATAGCTGAGATCGATGCCCTTTTGGCTCAGCGCCATCAGCGTCTCGACTTCGAACCGCCTGACTTGGGATTGCTGTTTGGCGGGCCGGTGGGTGCGGGAACAATTGGTGGCGCGGTCGCCTGCAACCTTGCCGGTCCCCGACGCATCAAGGCTGGAGCCGCACGCGACCATGTTCTTGGCTTTCATGCCATCAGTGGTCGTGGCGAACGGTTCAAGTCGGGCGGTAGGGTGGTAAAGAACGTTACTGGATTCGATCTCTCAAAATTGATGGCGGGGTCATTCGGCACCCTGGCGCTAATGACAGAGCTGACGGTTCGAGCCCTTCCGTCACCAGAGAAAGTGCGGACGGTGTTGGTGCAAGGGCTGGACGATACCGCGGCTATGATAGCGATGAGTCGGGCGTTGGGTAGTTCTCATGAAGTGTCCGGTGCGGCACACCTTCCAAGCCCCGTCGCAGCACGTTCCCACGTCGGATATGTGCATAATTCGGGCGGTTCCGTGACGGCCGTTCGTATTGAAGGTCCGGGACCATCTGTTGATGCCCGCTGCGTTGGGTTGCGCAAGATTCTTAGCGAATTCGGCGACTTGGAAGAACTGCATATGCATAACTCAACTACCTTTTGGCGAGAAGTGCGCGATGTATCCTATTTCGCTGATGCTCATGACAGGCGACAAATATGGCGGCTATCCGTGCCGCCCATGGAGGGTGCCGACACGGTTGCGCGCATTGCAGAGTCGCAGATGGTCGAGGCTTTCTATGATTGGGGAGGAGGCCTTGTCTGGCTAGCTATTCCGCCTCAGAAAGACGCCTGCCATCTAACGGTGCGTTCGGCAATGTCGTCGGGCCATGCCACGTTGATCCGCGCTGGGGAAACGATGAGGGGCAGCGTGCCGGTCTTCCAGCCTAAGCTGGAGGCGCTCGCCGAGCTTGAACGGCGGATAAAGCAGGCTTTTGATCCGCGCGGGGTGTTGAATCTTGGTCGTATGTTTGACGGGGTTTAGGAATCATCCATGCAAACGACTTTTACCGAGGATCAACTCGCTGATCCGGATATCCGGATCGCCAATGATGTGCTGCGCGCCTGTGTGCACTGTGGCTTTTGCACGGCTACATGCCCGACCTATGTGCTGCTTGGTGACGAGGCCGATAGCCCGCGTGGGCGTATCTATCTGATCAAGGACATGCTGGAGAAAGATAAGGCAGCCAGCACCGAGGTGGTTCGTCACATTGATCGTTGCCTGAGCTGCCTTTCGTGCATGACTACCTGTCCATCGGGCGTTCATTACATGCACCTGGTGGATATTGCTCGTGCCCGAATTGAAGATACGTTTGTGCGGCCGATGGAGGAGCGCGTTATGCGAAGAATGCTAGCGTGGATACTTCCATATCCCGGCAGATTTAGGTTAGCCCTGATAGGCGCAATGATGGCGCGCCCTTTTCGCCGGTTGGCGCCTGGCTTCCTTGGCGTCATGCTGGATTTGGCGCCAAGGAAGCTGGCCGGGCCGTCGACCGTTGACCGGCCACAGCTGTTTCCAGCCCAGGGTACCCGCAGGCGTAGGGTCGCCCTTCTGACGGGTTGCGCCCAACAGGTACTGCGCCCGGCGATTAATGAGGCGACGGTGCGTTTGCTCACGCGCCTGGGCTGTGAGGTCGTTGTGCCGCGTGGTTTAGGGTGCTGCGGGGCGCTTGTGCATCACATGGGCAGGGAGGGCGATGGACGGACAGCGGCTCGTGCTGCAATCACGGCTATCGAGGTGGCGGAGGCCGAAGGCGGGGTCTTCGATGCTTTCGTTATCAATGCCTCAGGATGCGGCACGATGGTTAAGGATTACGGTCACCTTCTGGCCAATGACCCTGAGTGGTCAGCAAGAGCGTCGCGGGTTTCTGCCTTGGCCCGCGATGTTAGTGAAGTTATTAATCCTGATGATCTGACCCCCATAACTGGCGGCGGGAAGATTGCCGTCGCCTATCATTCTGCTTGCTCCATGCAGCATGGTCAGAAATTGCGCAATGAGCCGGTGCGACTGCTTGCCGCTGCTGGGTTTTCTGTGCGAACGCCAGCGGAAGGCCATCTGTGCTGCGGTTCTGCGGGGACATACAATATTCTGCAGCCGGCAATCGCCGGACGTTTGAGGGCGCGCAAGGCGGAAAATCTTAACGCCACGGATGCGGTCATTATTGCAACTGGCAATATCGGCTGCCTGACTCAACTCGCTGGGGTTGCCAATGCACCCGTGGTCCATACCGTGGAACTTCTTGATTGGGCGACTGGAGGGCCAAGGCCGTTGGAACTGACTGCGTTCGAGCAGCAAGCGAATGAGGGGTTTCATCTCGTTCGCTGACGACCGTATGCCTTTCACAATACGTTGAACATTGTGGGTGCTGGTTGGCGGCATGGGGCCTGACGTGGACGCGGTCGATTGCGGGGCGCCACGGCGGGGATTTTGACCCTACACGTTCGACCGGGCGGTGGCCTCACCGCTTGCCTGTTCATGCCTAAGTGATGGTGGCTAAACCCTTCTAACGCAGGCGTCCGACCGGTTTGGGAACCGCTCCTTTGGGTATGGCCATCAGGCACAAGATGTCATGGGCGATGTGGGCGGCGCTGAGTGCCGTGATCTCGGAGACATCGTAGGGGGGCGATACTTCTACGACATCGGCGCCGACAATATCCATGCCGTTCAGCCCACGGATGATTTCCAGTGCCTGAGCCGGGGTCAGTCCCCCTGGCACGGGGGTCCCGGTGCCGGGTGCAAAAGCCGGGTCCAGGCAGTCGATATCGAACGTCAGATAGACGTTCTGCGCGCCAACCCGGTCACGGATGGCGGCGATGACAGCATCCGTGCCATTTCGGTGTACCCAGGGTGCGGTGAGGATGTCGAATCCATGATCCAGATCGTTGTGGGTTCGAATACCGATTTGGCATGAATGGGCAACGTCGATCAGTCCTTCATTTTTTGCCCGCAGCATCATCGAACCATGGTCGAATCTATGCCCGTCATCATCCCAGGTGTCGCAATGAGCATCGAAATGGAGAAGTGCCACAGGGCCTTGCCTCTTGGCTATTGCCCGCAGTATGGGGTAGGTGACAAAGTGATCTCCGCCTAAACTAAGCGGTATGGCACCCGCCGTCAGAATGGCTGCGATGTGGTTTTCGATGGTCGTAATGATCGTTTCTGGATGGTGAGGGTCGATAAAACAGTCGCCCCAGTCCGTGACAGCAAGGGTGTCAAAGGGGTCAAAGCCGAAAGAAAAGGCTTTCAACTCCGCTAATTGCACGGAAGCCGCGCGGATGGCGCGCGGCCCCAGGCGGGCCCCTGGACGGTGGGTTACCGCACCGTCATAGGGTATGCCACTGACAACCACATCCACACCGGTCAGTTCGCGCGTGTAACGGCGGCGCAGGAAGCTCAGCGCCCCGCCATAGGTCATCTCCGGAGCTCGGCCAAGAATATCTTCTCGGCGGAAAGCTTGATCGCCACCTTCACTGTCTTTCAGGGTTAGCCTCCTGAATACGGGTCATTCGCTAATTGGCTTATATCAATCGCGCATGGTCTCGCTCAATAGGGCCAGATGGAATATCAGCCCTTCGCGTTCTGTCCCCACCTTGATATAACCCGTTCCCTTCGAAGTCCAACTTGCCTCATCAAACGGGATTACAACCAGAAGGACAAATGGCATGCGGAACTGGTCAGCGGACGATGCGGAAAGCACGTACCGCATACAGCGTTGGGGTGATGGTTATTTTGGCATTGGAGGTGACGGCAAGCTCCAGGTGCTTCCCGACAGGGGTGCTTCGGATAGTTCAATTGGACTGCAAGACGTAGTTGATGAATTGCGTGAGCAGAACATTCAGTTTCCTGTTGTTATCCGCTTCCAGGACATCCTAAAGAACCGTGTCCGGCAATTGAATAAAGCGTTTTCCGATGTAATCGCCGAAGCAGCGTACCAGGGATCTTATCGAGGCGTTTATCCGATTAAAGTTAACCAGATGCGTGAAGTGGTAGATGAGGTCGTTAGTGCGGGGCGGCCCTTCCATTATGGTCTAGAAGCTGGCTCTAAAGCAGAGTTGATGGCGGTATTGTCCTACGATACAGGCAACGAGGCCTTGACCATTTGCAATGGCTACAAGGACGAAGATTTTCTTCGCCTTGCGCTGATTGGTAGCAAGTTGCAGCGCAACGTGGTGGTCGTCATCGAGAAATTTACAGAGATTGACCCTCTGCTGCGTCTGGCCGAAGAAATGAATGTTCTTCCTATTATAGGCCTGCGCATCAAGATGCGCGTTAAGACCGAAGGGCGGTGGAGCGAGTCGAGTGGGGACCGCGCAAAATTTGGTCTGACCATTTCAGAAATTCTGAACGCGATCCTCTTGATTCAGAAGCGGGGATTCGGCAACTGCATCCGGGTTTTGCATTTCCATGTTGGGAGCCAAATTTCTGATATTCGCTTTGTGCAGGAGGCAGTCCAGGAGGCAACGCGCATTTATGCCAGGCTATGTAAGCGGGGTGTCGCTCTCGAATATCTGGATGTTGGCGGTGGTCTGGCTGTGGATTATGACGGCAGTCGCAGCAACAATCATTCATCCATGAACTATTCCATGGACGAATATGCGAGTGCTGTCGTTTATAGCGTCAAGCAGATTTGCGACCTAGAAGGCGTTGATCACCCCATTTTGGTTAGCGAAAGCGGTCGAGCAGTATCCGCACACCATTCCTGCGTTATTGTTCGGGTAATGGGCGAGATTGCTAATGACGCCAACCCGGTAGCCACATTAGCCGTGGAGGGCGAGCATGTCCTGGTTGCAAATATGCGCGAACTTTACGAAGACCTGAATACCTATCGCAATTATCAGGAGGCCTATAACGAATCGGCCCGCATCCTCTCGGATGTTCACAACGGTTTTCGTCTGGGTGTTCTTGATCTAGATGAACTTGCCAGAACGGAGTCCCTGTACTGGAAGCTTATGCGGGCAATTTCTCGGGGGCTAGAGGACGAGTCGTTCGTATCCGAAGATTTGAACGATATCGAGCTTATGTTGGGTTCCCAGTATTTATGTAACTTCTCGTTGTTCCAGTCGGCGGTAGACAGTTGGGCCATCGAGCAGATCCTGCCAGTTGTTCCATTGACGCGGCTGAATGAAATTCCAAGCCGCAACTGTGCTCTGGTCGATATTACCTGTGACAGTGACGGTCGAATTGCCCGATTTATCGGCGATTCGGGGGTCAGCCAGACGGTGCCACTACATGAGCTTTCAACGACAGAGAATTACTACGTCGGTTTGTTTCTTACAGGGGCATATCAGGACGTCATGGGTGATATGCACAATCTTTTCGGGCGGCTCAACGAAGCACACGTCTCTCACGATGCAAGCGATCCATCTGGATTTTTTGTTGAAGAGTTCATTCGTGGATCTGCAGCGGCTCAAGTATTATCGATCATGCAGTACAACCCTGATTCCATGGCCTCTAGGGTTAAAGGTTTCATCGATACGGAAGTGGGAAAAGGTAGTATCCGCTCCCGCGATGGTGTGAAGCTGGTGGACTTCTATGAGTCGTGCCTGGAGCGATATACCTATCTTCGCTTCCCTGACCCCGGGGCGCCAACCTGAGGCAGTAATCAGCCCGGCCAACAAGTTGAGATCAACTGATTTCCTCCATTATTAACTATGATGGTGGGGGCAAGGGGTGTTCTGAGTACTTGGCATTCCGTTCTCTTGCGATGTTCATGGGCGATGAAATAGTATCAAGGGCATTTCCAAAAATGGTTGGCAATGGACCGGACGTGCGCCTTATATTCATGATGCTGGCATAGGGGCTGTATTTCGATTCATTTGTTAAGATTGAAGATTAGCGGCTTTCAGGGTGTGATTCTCAACGCGGCTCGGCCAGTTACCTTACCTTGTGCGACGCGCTCGTGAATGGCCTCTGCATCTTCCATGGTGCCAATCTCCGTGACTAGGGGCCAAACTTGGCCGCGGGCAACGATGTTGAGGGCATCTGCAACTTCCTGCTTTGTGCAATATCGGCTACCGAGGATTTCAGCCTCTTTGCCGCGAAATATTTGCCCAGGAATGCGTAGCTCGCCTTCTCCCGCCATCATGACCATGCGACCACCACGGCCCAAGGCCTCGGCCGCGGTTCGCAACGTGGTGTCGGTGCCGACAAAATCAATGGTGACGTCGGCACCCTTGCCGCCCGTAATGTCCTGCAGGGCTTCGAGGACATCATTTCGGCCGCCGTCGACTACGTAATCTGCGCCGGCAGCGCGGCAGGCTTCAAACTTCTCGGGCCTGATCTCGACGGCGATCACTCGGGCATGAGCCCACTTGGCCATCATCAGCATATGAATTCCTAGTCCACCGCCAGCCCCGAAGACGACGACGGTATCGGTGGCGCTAACGCGACCTCGGCGAATGACCTTCCAAGGAGTTGCGATGGCGTCGGTGATGACGGCTATTTCGGCGGGATAGGTGCGCCAATCAAGCCCTTCCGGCAGTTTGATGAAGTTTTTTGCAGGCAGTTTCATGTATTCGGCATAGCCGCCGTCACAATCTCGACCGACGTTGCCACCGAGATTTTCGCATAGGGTTTCCCGATTTGTAAGGCACCAGCGGCAATGGCCACAGGATAGATAAAAATAAGCAGTTACCGCGTCACCGATAGCCAGTCTTTTAACACCGGAGCCGAGAGCAATGATTTCACCCGTAAGCTCGTGGCCTATGATGCGAGGGTATTCGATGCTCCCGCGTCCGGCCTTCATGTGTTGAATGGTGAGGCCCGAGCCGCAGGCTAGAACCTTGACGACCGCCTCACTTGGGCCGGGTTCCGGGTCTGGGACAGTTTCCAGCGAGAACGGTGTATTGGGCGCGTGCAGAACCAGCGCTTTCATGAAGTGTGCCTTCCATCCGGTTGCCTGTGGCCAAAGCTAAAGAACATTCCCACCTTATTGAACCTTTTTGACATTGCCTTAAGCCGGCGCTGCAAAGCAGACAAAATAGCTGCACCAAAACCCTTGGTGGCTGATGCCATTGTCAGATGATGTGCAACCGCCAGCATTGATTCGGTTCAGTCAACGATTGAAGAAAAAATTATAGCCAGGAATTTGGCACAATCTCCACCAATAGTATCTATCCACCGGCAATGACCATGGCAGCGGTATCACACTATAGGCGAGGGGCAGGATGTGGCGCGATCGTTGACGCTCCGGCCCGGCGTACCTAGTCTCCCGATGCCTAAATAACCAACGTGCCGAAAGTTGTGATGCCGATGATAGCCAACGCAGCCCATTCTGAACTGTCCGCTTTGGCGGCGCATTCCAACGCTTGGCCATTCGTAGAGGCACGGGAGTTGTTGAAGCATGTCAGCAATAACACGCCGGAGAAGGGCTATGTGTTGTTTGAGACGGGCTATGGCCCGTCTGGGCTGCCTCACATAGGTACGTTTGGTGAGGTGGCACGCACGGCAATGGTACGCCATGCCTTTTCTTCTCTGTCGGGTATTCCGACTCGGTTGGTTGCTTTCTCCGATGACATGGATGGCCTACGCAAAGTGCCAGATAATGTTCCAAATAAGGCCATGGTGACCCAGAACTTGGGAAAGCCTTTAACCTCTATTCCTGATCCGTTTGGTACCCATGAAAGCTTTGGTCATCACAATAATGCACGGTTGTGTGCCTTCCTGGATACGTTTGGTTTTGAGTACGAATTATTCAGTGCAACGGCGTGCTACCGCGCCGGTCAGTTCGATACCGTCCTGCTAAAGGTGCTGGAGCGTTACGAGGCGATTATTAACGTTATCCTGCCAACGCTTGGGGCTGAACGGCAAGCATCCTACAGCCCATTTCTGCCCGTATGCCCAAAAACGGGCCGGGTGCTGCAGGTTCCGATCCTTGAACGGAATGTCGATGCCGGCACTATCATCTATCAAAGGGAGGATGGCGTTAAGGTGGAAACGCCGGTTACCGGCGGGCGATGTAAGCTGCAATGGAAGGCCGATTGGGCCATGCGCTGGACCGCGCTTGGCGTTGATTATGAAATGTCGGGAAAGGACCTGATTGATTCCGTTCGGCTGTCGTCGAAAATCTGCCGAATTCTTGGCGCTACACCGCCTGTTGGTTTCACCTACGAGCTTTTTCTCGATGAAAATGGCGAGAAAATATCTAAATCCCGAGGCAATGGACTGGCAGTTGAGGACTGGCTGCGATATGCACCGCCTGAAAGCTTGGCTCTTTACATGTATCAGAAGCCAAAGGCGGCCAAGCGGCTCCACTTCGATGTTATACCGCGCGCCGTTGATGAATATCTGCAGCATTTAGCTGCCTGCCCAGAGCAGGATCCGGCTAAGCGCCTGGATAACCCAGCATGGCATATCCATGCCGGAAAGCCACCACAGGCGGAAGTGCCTCTCAGCTTTTCTATTCTGCTTAACCTAGCTGGGGTCTGCCATACGGAGGACAAGGCCGTGTTATGGCATTTCGTCGACCGTTACCGGCCCGGCGCGACTGCTGAAACACATCCTTTTCTTGACTGCCTGATGGACCATGCCATCACCTATTACCAGGAGTTCATTAAGCCACGTCAAACCTATCGCGAACCGGACGCACGCGAGGCGGCGGCATTAAAGGACCTTGCCCAGGTATTGGGCACCTTACCCGAGAATGCGGATGCTGGGACGATCCAGACGGAAGTGTATGAGGTAGGAAAGCGTCACGACTTCGCTGATCTGCGGGCGTGGTTCAAGGCCTGTTACGAAGTTCTTTTGGGTCAAAATCAAGGACCCCGCATGGGGTCGTTCATCGCTCTCTATGGTATTTCCGAAACAATGGTGCTGATTCGCCGTGCTCTCTCCGGGGAGGACCTTGGCGCTTGATCGACGTCTCCTTTCCTGTCGAATCTGTCGCTTTACTGGTATTTATTGTGACTGCGGGGGCCACTTTCGTATCGTCTGGGTCCGATTTATAGAACATGGTCGAGAGCATCTCGCATGCAGTGTAGGGTGGACGATCTCTAGCCCCTGACGCATTGCTAGATCATAGCGGATGCAAAGGAACGGGTCCTGCGGACGACATCGATAATTCTCCATTTAAGAGGGAAACATGCCTTGATGCCTAAGATATTAATTTAATTCCAAATAGGGCGAGAGTACCTAATTTTCGGTTGGCTATGACGGGTCGTGGCGGCTTGATAGAGCCTCTAGCGTGTAGAGATTAAGAGATTGTGATCATGGCAAGGCTATACTCGGCCCCATGAGGGATCTAATCATGCTCATAAGACCATTTGTCAGATAGGGTAACGATGAGTAACGAGGGCGGCGACACGCACAGCATGCTGCTTAAGCGGTCCGTCCGTATAGCAGGACATGCCACCAGCATTTCTTTGGAAGAGCCCTTTTGGCTAGCGTTGCGGCGAAGTGCGCAGCGCCAGGGACGGTCGATTAATGATCTAATCACCATGATTGATAATAGTCGAATTGGAGGACTCTCCGGGGCGGTTCGTCTATTCGTACTTGCTGAATTGGAATGCCGAGCAGGTGAATTGGAGCACGACGCTTAGGCTGCTACCCCTATCCCTATCGCATTAATCCATTCAATAGGCCCCGCAGGAGGTCTTCTGGTTTTGCCTGCTGAGGTGCTTTTTGCTGCTGTGTCTGTGTGCCAGGGAGGCCGGGGAAAATCTGTTGCAAAAGCTGTCCTGCCGGGCTTTTTTCTATCAGCTTATCGACGCCGGGAATGGAGTAGCCTCCGACTTTCTGGTTGGCGAATTCAAGCTGCACATTGGGCGCATCTAGAGGCCCCTGAATCTTGAAGGGAAGGGCGGTCGGGATTTTACGCGTATTGCGGGTCAAGTATGTGGCGAGCAGATTTTTCTTTAGGTCAATTTGGCCGGCCATATTGATCTTCCACTCTGGTAAATTGACGGTTCCCGTGGCCTGACCATTGCCGTGTCTGGAGATGAGGCGGATATCATTACTGTGTGCAATGCCACTTTCAATGACATAGCTGCCGGTCAAGTCGGCCCGCCCACCGTCGCGCCCACCGTTCATTGTCCCGCTAAGCTCGTTGATGCTGCCGAGAAGATCCAGGACACCTGACAAAGGTGTGCCGCGTGCTTGGGTTGTGACATCGACACGGAGGAGGGCGAAACTGCCATTCCCCGCCAATGTACCAACCAACTCTGAGATGCTGTATCCACTGGATCCGGCTTTTATATCGGCGTTTAGCAGACCGTCTGTTGTTTTCTTGGCGCCAAATGTTGCCATCACGGCATTTAAGCTGGCGCCCTTCAGAGATAGGCTGGAGGATAGACGTGGTATGACATTGGAATCGAATTCCATGCCGCCGCCGAAATTGCCGCCGAACAGCAGGCCGGTGACCTTATCCGCGCGCAAGACACCACCTGCTAGGCTTGCGGCAAT
>Ga0302127_10001772_pt1 | contig 12902 bp, 10 predicted proteins | sample CB4_SCM_MG_FD_204452 | JGI IMG/M metagenome (GOLD analysis project Ga0302127, IMG submission 204452) | Marine microbial communities from Western Arctic Ocean, Canada - CB4_SCM | ecosystem: Environmental > Aquatic > Marine > Oceanic | place: Canada: Western Arctic Ocean | collected 2017-09-24
AACGCAGGCACCCTTCAATGTCATTATTTTCAATGGAGCCATTGCCCATAATCCTGCAAAGTTTGCAGAGCAGACCGTCGAAGGATCGCGTGTCGTCGCAGTTGTGCAGGCGCGTAGCTGGATGTCCGGACGTGGCACTGTCTTTACGTCGATTGGCGGACGCCTAATTGGCCGCGATATATTTGATGCTGGGACACCCTTGCTACCTGGGTTTGCGCTTGGTTCCTCGTTTACGTTCTGAGGGCAGGGAGACATTAATGCAATCAGTCTCCACATTTTTCGCATTTGTTATTACCGCTTGTCTAGCCGTGTCCATATCGGCTCGTGCGGATGCAGAAACCCTGCACGATGCACTCGCCGCGGCCTATTTAAATAATCCGACCCTGCAGGCTGAACGCGCCGGCCTCAGGGCATCCGATGAAGATGTATCGCAGGCGCTGTCTAATTGGCGCCCGGCGATCGAAATCAATACCAGTGCTGGTGTCGAAGCCTTTCAGACCAATTCCTCTACGGGTACGGGAAGAAACCAGCACCGTGACCCGCGCTCGTTGTCGTTCAGCATTACCCAACCGCTATTTCGTGGTGGACGAACTGTTGCGGCAACCCGTGAGGCTGAAAGCAATGTAAAGGCGGAACGCGCCCGGCTTGCTTCGATAGAACAGGTTATTCTGCTCGATGCCGTCGTTGCCTACGTGAATGTACTTCGCAATCAGGCGGTTTTTGAACTGAATATCAACAATGAACAGGTGCTCAGCCGGCAGGCTGAGGCAACGCGTAATAAATTCCAGGTCGGCGAATTTACTCGAACCGAAGTATTTCAAGCCGAATCGCGTCTGGCGGTAGCCACGGCTGACGGAATTCAGGCGGAGGGCAATCTCGCTTCTTCCCGGGCGACTTATCTCAATGTTATTGGGCTGGCGCCCCTAAATCTTGAACAGGTGGTGCCGCCCGCTGACCTCCCCTTGACCGAACAGGATGCCGTCAGGGTAGCTATAACGTCGTCGCCCGATGTTATCGCGGCGGAACTGGATACCGTCGCGTCCTCTTATAATGTCGATGAGGTGCGGGGCGAGCTGCTGCCGACCTTGGGGCTTGAGGGGACGGCTACAACTGCACTCGATTCGAGTGGTGAACAAACACGAACGGAGAGCTATAGGGCAAAGCTTTCCCTGTCGGTTCCGCTTTATCAGTCAGGTGCTGTCTATGCGCGTCTGCGCAAGGCGAAACAACGCGCCAGCCGGTTCCGACTTCTCGTCGATGTTGAGCGGCGCAATGCGACCGAGGCGGCCACGAGTGCGTGGCAGGCTCTGCAGTCCGCGCGGGCTCAGATTGTCGCGTTTCAAAAAGGAATCGAGGCATCGAGCATTGCGCTCGAAGGGGTTCAAAGTGAGGCTGAAGTGGGATTCCGTACGGTGTTGGATGTTTTTGACGCTGAACAGGAACTACTTCATGCCCGGGTTGAATTGTTACGAGCACAACGGGATGAGGTAGTCGTAGCCTATCAATTAAAGATGGCAATGGGCGAGCTAACTGCGGAGAATTTGGGGCTTGGGGTAGAAAACTATGATCCGAAGGTTCATTATGAGGAAGTCCGCGACAAGTGGTTCGGCGGCAGTAGTCGTGGCGAATTTCAGATAGACGATCTGCCTTGGCATCGTTGATGAGGGCGCCTATGTATAATCCAGCGCCTGGAATTTTTTTTGTGTGTCACCGGCCCTGATTGCGGTCTGTTCTAGGTTCAAAAACTGCGACGGCGGACAGGCGGTCCATGAGTGACAAAAATCCAGAGCAGCAAAAAGTCTCGGACGGTGCCGTGCAGGATCCGTCTATGGAAGATATACTTGCCTCCATTCGTCGCATTTTGTCTGAAGAAACTGATGATCAGCCAGGTGATAAAGTAGTGAAGGCCGCTGGGCCTGAGCAGGCTGACGATGTATTCGAATTGACCCCGTCCATGATGATTGGTGACAATGAGCCTGATGAAGGCGTTGTTTCCGCCCCGATTAAGCAGGTTTCGGCTGAAGTCCTTAATCAGCTTTCCAAGGCCATCCTTGATCGGCAGGAGATGATGGTCAGCCGCCAGGGTGTGCCGCTGGAGGGCATGATCCGCGAGATGCTACGCCCGATGCTACGCCCGATGCTGCGCGAATGGCTTGACCGCAATCTGCCGCATCTAATTGAACGGCTGGTAAAACGTGAGATCGACGACATGGTCAATCGCGCTGAGTGGCGCAACGATTAACGGTTTGCGGCCTGCTCGGCTAACTATTGATAATTGATAGGGTGACCTGCCGGGAATCGATGTGGCCGGCGTGTTGGTGTGTCGATTCCGATTTCAGATTAACGTGAGAGGATGCCAGCGATGCTGGATAAGACGTATCGGCCTGCCGATGTCGAAAAGCGAATATATGAGACCTGGGAAAGCTCGGGATTTTTTGCCGGCGGACGTTCCGAGCGGGCCAATGCTATGCCCTTTACGATCGTTATTCCGCCACCCAACGTGACCGGCAGCCTGCATGTCGGTCATGCCCTCGATAATACCTTGCAGGATGTGCTTATTCGCTACCGGAGGATGCTCGGCTGCGACACCCTTTGGCAACCAGGTACAGACCATGCCGGCATTGCTACGCAGATGGTCGTCGAACGCCAACTAGCCGAGGAAGGCAAGACCCGCCACGATCTTGGCCGTGAGGGTTTTATCGCCCGGGTCTGGCAGTGGAAGGCTGATTCGGGAGGCAGTATCACCAATCAATTGCGTCGTTTGGGAGCGTCCTGTGATTGGAGCCGTGAGCGCTTTACCATGGACGAGGGGCTTTCGGCGGCGGTTCGCAAGGTATTCGTTGCGCTATTTCGTAAAGGATTAATTTACAAGGATAAGCGGCTTGTAAACTGGGATCCCAAGCTGCACACGGCGATTTCTGACCTGGAAGTCGAACAGCGCGAGGTCATGGGAAAGCTTTGGACCTTCAGGTACCCGATTGAGGGCCGCGATGGAGAATTTATCCAGGTCGCGACGACGCGTCCTGAAACTATGATGGGCGATACCGCTATCGCCGTGCATCCCGAAGATGATCGCTACCGCGATCTGGTTGGGATGCACTGTATTTTGCCGATCGTCGGCCGCCGTCTAATCATTGTTGCTGACCAGTATGCTGATCCTAAAAAGGGCACCGGCGCGGTCAAGATCACCCCAGCACATGACTTTAATGACTTTGAAGTAGGTCGCCGCCATGGCTTGGAAATGATTAATATTTTCGATGCCGAGGCGCGGTTAAACGAAAACGCGCCAGAATCTTATCGTGGCCTTGACCGTTACGTAGCGCGCGACAAGGTCGTCGCTGAGATGAAAGCCCTAGGCCTGCTGGGTGGTGTCGTCGAAAATCTAATGGTTCTTCCCTATGGTGACCGCTCTGAAGTCGTCATTGAACCATGGCTTTTGGATCAGTGGTTCGTGGATGCGGCAACCCTTGCCAAGCCTGCCATCGAGGCGGTCGAGCAGGGACGAACCGTCTTCGTTCCCAAGCACTGGGAAAACACCTACTTCGAGTGGATGCGCAATATCCAACCTTGGTGTATATCCCGGCAAATCTGGTGGGGGCACCAAATCCCGGCATGGTACGGACCCGATGGCAAGGTGTTCGTTGCTGAAACAAAGGAGGAGGCCGCCGCTGAGGCGCTTTCCCATTACGGCCACGACTTCGAACTAATTCGCGAACCTGATGTTCTTGATACCTGGTTCTCGTCGGCACTCTGGCCCTTTTCAACGCTCGACTGGCCGGTTGAAGACTCATTGGTTCTTGACCGTCATTATCCGACAGACGTTCTGGTTACCGGTTTTGATATTATCTTTTTCTGGGTTGCACGGATGATGATGATGGGCCTGCATTTTATGAAAGAAGTGCCCTTTCGTACCGTCTACATCCATGCGCTGGTCCGTGATGAAAAGGGCCAGAAGATGTCAAAATCCAAAGGCAATGCAATCGATCCACTTGAGATCAGCAACAAGTATGGCACTGATGCTCTGCGCTTTACATTGACAGCCCTGGCTTCCCAGGGGAGCGACATTAGCCTGTCTGAAAGCCGTATCGAGGGCTATCGAAATTTTGTTACCAAGTTGTGGAATGCGGCGCGTTATTGCGAGATGAATAACTGTAATCCCGTCAATGGATTTAACCCTGATGATGTAACATTGACTGTCAATAAATGGATCGTTGAGAAGGCGGCTATCGCAGTTACTGAAGTGACAAATGCTATTGAATCATATCGATTTAATGATGCGGCAAGTGCCGCCTATCAGTTTACTTGGGGCACTTTCTGTGACTGGTATCTAGAATTTACCAAACCGATTCTGGCTGCAAACGACGCCAAAAATGCTAGCGAAACACGAGCGGTAACTGCATGGGTTCTTGATCGCATCCTAATGCTGCTACATCCTATTATGCCGTTTGTGACGGAAGAGCTATGGGAGCAATTGGGCGATAAGCGGGAAGCACGGCTGATGGTTACTGCGTGGCCGAAAGCTGAGGCCATGCCCCGTGATGCGAATGCGGCGGCGGAAATGGATTGGGTGGTACGGCTGGTTACTTTGATCCGTTCCATTCGTTCTGAAATGCATGTGCCGCCGCGAGCTAAGGTGCCACTTATGCTACTTAATGCGGGGCCGCAGTCGACGGCACGGCTCGCTACCCATGTTGATTTGATTACGCAGCTGGCGCGTCTTGATTCGGCTATTACTTTGGCGGGGGGGCCCCCTAAGGGCGCCGTTCAGGATGTTCTTGATGAAGCAACTGTAGTCATGCCGATCGCCGACTTTATCGACATCACTGCCGAAAAGGCTCGCCTAGAAAAGGAAATTTCTAAGCTTGATGACGAGCTAATAAAGTTCGGCAATAAGCTCTCTAACGCAAGCTTCATCGAGAAGGCGCCGGCCGACGTTGTTGCCGAAGAGAGGCGCCGCCTCGATGAAGCGACCGAAACTCGCTCGCAACTTGAGGAGGCGGTTACACGGTTAGCAGCGTTTGGAGCTGAATGATTGATACCCCTTTCGCAACCTTCGTGTACTCCTCGACGTAGCGTTCTTATTTGGCGGCAGTGACGACGATCTCGATGCGGGTGTCGCCTGCCAGGTTAACCTCGACACAGGCTCGCGTCGGTTTGTTCTTAGGATCAAACCAGGCCTGGTATACTTTATTCATTGCCGGTCGGTCGCGGATGTCAGTGACATAGATCATGCAGGTCAACAGGTTTGATTTGCTGGTTCCGGCCAAAGCGAGAAGCTGATCAATATGGTCGAGAATCTGCTGGGTCTGGCCTTCGATGCCAGCGCTGGCATCGGCGGCGGTTAGGCCTGCTAGGTAGACGGTGCCGTTGTGTTCAACGGCGCGGCTCATCATCGGGCCGACTTCGTGGCGTATGACGGTCATATTTCCTCACTCTCACATTTGTTATTATGAAGTTTTCATTTAACCACAGCTCATCCACCGGAGCGAGGCAGGTAATGGATGTGTCTAACTTTAACGATTCCTTTAGCTGCGCTGTGCTATGTGTCTGGGTGTGGTTGTTTAAATATTAGTCGTTTCCTTGTAGTGGTTTTGCTCCGAACAATGAATCGCTTGGCGTGAAGCAAAGGTTTTGCCTCCTTGGGGTGCATTGAGGATCTAAATGGACGCTTGCTCTCATTTGAGAATGTTTTAATGCGGCAGGAAAGTGCATTAGGCTCTTAAGCCTTATTGAATTGCTGCTAGAAGGGTTTCTAGCCATGGAGCCACGGCCGACCGTGATACGGGCTGGTGGTGCCGATTTTTCGGTACTACGCCGGAATTCGGGCAGCGCTCTTATTTTTATGGTGCACGGACTTGGCTGCGCCAAGGAATGCTTCTCCGGGGCCTTCGCATGCCCCGAGCTGTCATCCTTTTCGCTAATAGCCATGGACTTACTGGGACATGGCGGCAGTCCGTTACCTTCCGGCTTTGACAGCGATATGGCGATCCACGCTGAAGGTTTGCGTGCGCTGGTCGGCTCGGTGCCTCATGAGCGTTTGCATATCGTCGCCCACAGCCTGGGCGGCGCGCCAACGTTGCTGATGCTTGACGACGGCAGCCTGCGGCCAAGTAGTTATATCTCTATCGAAGGTAATCTCGTGGCGAGCGACTGCGGCCTTGTTAGTCGGAGGGCAGCGGGAGTCGATGAGGCGACATTTGTTAAAGAAAAGTGGCCGCGGCTATTGGACCGTATCAGCGGCTCCGGTGACCCCATGTTGCGGCAGTGGGGCGCGTGGATGCAGCGTGTAGATCCTAACGCCTTTTACCGGTGTAGCGTTTCACTATGCAACTGGTCCGACGGTAGTCGGTTGCTTGCCATTTATCGGGAGCTGACTTGTCCGAGAACCTATATTTGTGGTGCTCTTAGCAAGGTTCCTGAGACGCTGGCAGCACTTGGTGGGGAACGGGTGATTGAAATACCTGATTGCGGCCATTTCCCCATGTTGGAGATTCCAGGCGTGTTTTATCCACTGCTGGCCCAACTCCTTTTGGAACATGAATAGCCATTAACGGCCGGCTTTGATCCAGGGCATATAAAGTTTGTCATCATAGATTTGATCAGGGACCAACGGTAATTACGCCTGAGTAGCTTTCGTGATTTCTGGCATTCACAGCGGTTGTGCTTTCTCATTTGACAGGCCAGGCGGCCCCCATAGATATATGGGACAGGAGATTTTAGAGTGCGGCCGCTCGGATCAGGTCAGCGCCTTTTTCGGCAATCATCATTGTTGTGGCATTAGTATTGGCAGAAACCATGGTAGGCATGACCGAGGCATCGACGACCCGTAGCCGGTCGATGCCATGCAGACGTAGCTGATCATCAACTACCGACTGTGGGTCAGGTCCCATGCGGCAGGTGCTGGTCGGGTGATAGACGGTGCCGCCGTTGCGCCGGGCGAAATCGAGCCATTCATCGTCGCTTTGCACGGCCGTACCGGGCAGAGCCTCGGCAATGCGCCAGGGCGCGAGCGGTTCGGTCTCCAACATGCGCCGGCACATTTTCAAGCCGGCAACCAAAACATCGCGATCGGTTTTACTCGCGAGATAATTGGGATTAATAGCTGGCGCTTTATCTGGGTCCGGGCTGATGGCGCGGACGTAGCCTTCGCTTTCTGGGCGCATTTGCCACGCCGAACAGGTCATGCCGGGGAAGTCGCTGAGGGCATCGATTTTGCCTTCGGCGTAGCTCGCTGGTGAAAATAAGAATTGCAGGTCGGGATTTTCTAGATCCGGATTTGATTTCAGAAAAAGGCCCAAATGTCCTGGGGCAAAAGCGACAACTCCCTTGCCATCAACGAACCAACGGGCAATTTCAGCCCACAGGCGCGGGCCGCGGGCACGTTGATTCAAGCTGCTACCCGGCTTGATGCGATAGACGACACGGGTCTGGTAGTGATCGCACAGGTGCTGGCCGATACCCGGAGATTCGTGGATGACCGGTATGCCGAGGCCAGCCAGAAGCGGGCCCGGCCCGACGCCAGACAGTTGTAGGATGTGCGGCGATCCGATGGAGCCAGCCGACAAAATTACTTCGCAAGCCGCCAGGGCTTCGCACTCGCTACCGTGATATGCATAGCGTACCCCTGTCGCCTTTTTGCCGGCAAAAATAATGCGGTGCACCGACGCCCCTGTTTCCACTACCAGATTGCGACGCTTCATGGCAGGCCGGAGAAAGGCCTGACCGGCGTTTAATCGCCGTCCCTTGTGAATATTACGCTGATAGTAAGATACGCCCTCCTGTTTTGGGCCATTGTAGTCGGAGTTGAAGGGTATTCCCATCGACTGGCAACCCTTAATGAAAGAATCGTTCAAGGGGTTTTTTTCGTGGATGTCGCCGACGATCAGGGGGCCGTCGGTTCCCCTAAATTCGGGATCGCCGTCGAAGCGGGTTTCTGATTTCTTGAAATAAGGCAGTACGTCCTCATAGGACCAGCCGCGGTTACCGCGTTGCGCCCAGGTGTCGTAGTCCTGCGGCTGACCGCGGACATAAAGATGGCCGTTGATAGCGCTGGAGCCGCCCAACACTCGGCCACGCGGAAACATGATGGCACGGCCCGCTGTGTTCTCGGTTGCCTCGGTATTGAAGCACCAGTTCACCGCTGGATTTGCAATCGTCTTGATGAATCCTGCCGGCATTTTAACATAGAGCGATGCTGGGTTGAGGGCACGATCGGACGGCCCAGCCTCTAATAACAAAACGGTATGCTTGCTATTCTCGGTCAGCCGATTAGCGAGAATGCTGCCGGCGGAGCCGGCACCGATGATTATGTAGTCATAAGCTGTCTGCCGCACGGCGCGCCCCCTGGATTCTTTATGGTTGGTGATTTTAGATTGCCCAGGTGCAGGGCGCAAAAGCTTCGTTAACTGGATAGAGTATCAGGCTCTCCAAGGAATTGTTGCAACATGATCTTGGAACCGGGGAGAAAACAATACACATATCGTGCGAACGCCGTAGGGCGTGCCGCAAACCGACTTTAGTCCGCTGTTGGGTCAATAGCTTTAATATAGTCGCAGCTTTTTGCGGCGCTTCCTCAATGTAATAAATAAGCTGGCTGATGATTAATTGCACCTTCGCTGCTGCCTATACGATCGCTATCATGGACAACCATCAATTCATCGAGGTTAATGAGCGAAACGGAATTCTCGCCTCCGTGGCGTAACTAGGATTCAATGGCTATTAATTCGGCCCAGAGAAAGCGGACATCATAATGGACACCTTTGCTGCGGCTGCCGGCAATGGGCAAATGGTTTCTGTTTCGCCTGCACGTTAATCAACGGCGTATCAATAGAGAGCGGCTTTCTTCGCGGTAATTGGCGTAAGAAAAGTTAATATGCCCGGGAAAAGTTCGGCCATGGTATATTTAATTAGTACATAAAAATTGACCCCCATACCTAGGCTTGTCACAGACACTCACGTTTTCCTTTTAGAATCCTCAATGATTTATTATGGGCAATTTTGTAATGGAGCCGAGGTGTCGAGCTTTCTGATTTAGGATCGATTGATGATTAGGGGTCAGATATCGGCGTAACAATGGGTCTCTGCTGCACCGCCGGGGTGGGTGACGGCACCATTGAGGGCATCACCGACTGTCTGGGCGTACTTCCAGATAGCGCCTGACTGGTAGTCGTGCTGACGGGGTTTCCAGGTCTTGCGCCGTTCGGCTAGCTCTGCCTCAGATAGATCGACATCCAGGGTGCCAGAATCTGCATCAATTCGGATGATATCACCATTCTGTAGTAGACCAATGGGGCCACCGACGGCGGCCTCAGGTCCGACATGGCCGATGCAGAAGCCGCGTGTGGCGCCGGAGAATCGACCGTCGGTGATCAACGCAACATCGTCTCCCATGCCTTGGCCGTAAAGGGCCGCCGTTGTCGAAAGCATTTCGCGCATGCCAGGACCTCCCTTGGGCCCTTCGTTTCGGATTATAAGAACTTCGCCTTTTTTGATCTGGCGTTCGATTACCGCGAGATAGCACTCCTCTTCGCATTCGAAGACCCGGGCTGGGCCGATGAACGTGCGGTTTTTCATACCAGCGACCTTAACGATGGCTCCGTTGGGGGCGAGTGAGCCTTTTAGCCCGACGACGCCGCCGGTAGGAAGAATGGGTGTCGAGATGCGCCGTATAACGTCCTGGCCTTCGGGAAATGTGATCCCGGCGATACTTTCAGCGATGGTTTGTCCGGTTACCGTAATGCAATCGGGATGCATGTAACCGCCATCAAGCAGCTCGCGCATGATGATGGCAACGCCGCCAATTTCGAACAAGTCTTTGGATACATACTTTCCCCCGGGCTTGAGGTCGGCAATGTAGGGCGTTTTTTTGAAAATCTCGCAGACGTCCATGAGGTTGAAGTCGATACCAGCTTCATGGGCGATTGCAGGAAGATGCAGCCCGGCATTTGTCGACCCACCCGAGGCGGCGACGACCATGGCGGCGTTCTCCAGGGATTTTCGTGTGACAATGTCGCGCGGCCGGATACCCTGGGCGAGCGCTTGCATGACCATTTTCCCGCTGGCTTCGGCGTAGGCATCGCGAGATTCGTAAGGCGCCGGCGCACCGGCTGAGCCAGGGATAGCGAGGCCGATGGCTTCCGATACGCATGCCATGGTGTTGGCGGTGAACATGCCGCCGCACGACCCTGCTGAAGGACATGCTACGCTTTCGATTTCGTGTAGTTCCTCATCGGTCATTTTGCCGCTGGAGTGGGCACCGACAGCCTCAAAAACATCGACGACGGTAACGTCCTTATCCTTATAGCGACCGGGAAGGATTGAGCCGCCATACATGAACACCGACGGGATATTGAGCCGCACCATCGCCATCATCACGCCGGGTAGGGATTTGTCACAGCCTGCGAGGCCGACGAGAGCATCATAACAGTGGCCGCGTACTGTTAGCTCGATGGAGTCGGCTATGACATCGCGGCTGACCAAGGACGACTTCATGCCCTGATGGCCCATGGCGATGCCATCGGTGACGGTAATGGTAGTAAATTCACGGGGTGTGCCACCGGCTTCCCACACGCCTTTCTTTGCTGCCTGAGCTTGGCGGGAAAGGGAAATATTGCACGGTGCCGCCTCGTTCCAAGTGGTGACAACACCGACGAAGGGTTGGGCAATTTCTTCCTCAGTTATTCCCATGGCGTAGTAATAGGACCGATGCGGTGCGCTGGCGGGGCCAACGCTGGTATAACGGCTAGGCAGCTTGCTTTTATCGAAGGCTTTGGCGTCCATGGTGGTGCTCTCCCCGTCGGCGCAGTCTGAGAATTGGATTATGTCTATGATTATCGGCACTCCAGGTGTATGCGCAACCGCAATGAGCGGTGTGCATGTGTCCAGGAAGCCTGTCCAGGTGTAGACTAGCTGGCGCTAATCTCACAAATTAGAGGCGTGTGATCAGAGGGCTTTTCCTTGCTGCGCGGGTCTCTATCGATCGTGCAGGCTACGAGTCGGTCGGCAGCCTGCGGCGACAGCAGAAAATGATCGATGCGTGCGCCGTGATCTCGTGACCACTGGCCCGCGCGATAATCCCACCAGGTGTAGTTTCCAACGTCACTATGCAGGGCGCGATAGGCTTCTGTGTAGCCAAGCCAGAGAATTTTGCGGAAGGCAGCGCGTGATTCGGGGCGGCATAATGCATCATTGGCCCAGCCGACCGGATCGAAGACATCGTCGTCGGTGGGGACGACGTTGTAGTCGCCACCGAGTACCACGGCTTCTTCATAATCCAACAGTGAGCTGACATGGTTATGGAGGTGTGCCATCCAACGCAATTTATAATCAAACTTTTCGCCAGGCGCAGGATTCCCGTTGGGCAGATAGATAGAGGCCACGCGTAGGTTGCCGATGACGGCCTCGATATAGCGCGCCTGTTCGTCTTCGCTGTAGCCGGGGAGGCCGCGCTGTTCGACCTCGATGGGGCTCTTCGAGAGGATTGCAACGCCGTTGTAAGTGCGTTGGCCGTGGGTAGCGATATTATAGCCGAGGTCTTCGATTTCCATGCGCGGAAACTGGTCGTCGATGACCTTGGTTTCCTGCAATAACACGATATCCGGTGCGGCGTCTTTCAGCCATTCAAGCGCGTTGGGAAGACGCGCCTTGATGGAATTCACGTTCCATGTAGCAATCTTAACCATGGCGCTTCCGTAAGTAGGGTGCCGCAGGCAAATGCCGAAAGGCTCTCCCTTAACACAAAACGGCAAACTGCGTCAGGAAGAGAACCTAAGAAATTAGATAGAAAAGGAAGAACCGCAGCCGCAGGTTGAGGCAGCATTGGGGTTTTTCATGGCGAAGTATGACCCGACCAGTTCGCGAACAAAATCTACTTCGGATTCGGCTAATAGGTCGAGGGACGTATCATCGACCACGACCTTGACGCCATCGCGTTCGTAAACGTGATCATCTGCATTGATGGCATCGTCGAGCTTGAATCCATACTGGAAGCCGGAACAGCCTCCGCCAGATACGGCAACCCGCAGCGCCAGACCGGGTTGGTCTTCAGCAGCGATCAATTCGGCGATTCGTTTGGAGGCGCTGGCTGAAATTGTAATATCGCGCGCCGTATTTTTTGGGTTTATTTCATTCATGCTTGCCGGTCCACTTGGATCTGGGCTGTTTTTTTATCATACACGTAATTTCAAGCAAGATGTAGGCTGCTTATTGTATATTTCAACGTGGGCTATTCTAGAATTTAGTTGGTGCGATGGTGAGGAAGATATTGAGTTATGCAGGTTCAGGATGTGGCGTTGCGTTTTGTTCTGACCACAGATTTGTCGGAACTGAAGTAAGCCGTGGAGGAATTGAGTTCTGAGCTTGATGCAGTTACTAACTTAATTTCCTAGATACCATAAACCGGCGGCAACGTGGCTTAGGTCTTTTTCGGCGTTTAAAAGTTCAGCGTGCTTAAAGTCAGTTTCCTCAATGGCTGGCCTGCATGTCTAGTGCGTTAATTTTTTGGGGCTTGAACGGCATATGTGTGATCCGGGCACCCTGGCCGAACACCCGATGGAATAGCGCCTTTATAAGATATTCAAGTTAAAGGGGTGCCGCCTCCACCACATCCTGACGTATGGCTAAATATGGTCATGGTCATTTCGGATCAATTGAATCTATTCTGAATAAACCTATATGGTCCGGGAGTTGGGAGGCGAGTGTAACACTTAGCTGAAGCTAGGGGAAATTCTGTTGACACTTCCCTCAGGCCATATCGGCACACCCAGCAGGGGTGGTTCTAGACGGGCGCCATTAGAATGGTTCCTATTGCTCCGAAAGGGCTCTAATTTGATAACATGACAATTTTTCAACAATTAACTACGCCACATGCTCCGACTCAGGAGCGCTGGTTGGCACCTTATGCC
>Ga0302127_10001773_pt1 | contig 12895 bp, 15 predicted proteins | sample CB4_SCM_MG_FD_204452 | JGI IMG/M metagenome (GOLD analysis project Ga0302127, IMG submission 204452) | Marine microbial communities from Western Arctic Ocean, Canada - CB4_SCM | ecosystem: Environmental > Aquatic > Marine > Oceanic | place: Canada: Western Arctic Ocean | collected 2017-09-24
TGCGTCAGAAGCTGTCAGATTATCTCGCTGTGCGGGCACCGACGGTGGCGGAACAGGTTCATTTGTACATGATTGTCCAGAAATCCCCCGAGGCTGCGCAAAATGTTCAGCAGCGTCTGGACGCAGGTGAGGATTTTTTTCAACTGGCAAAAGAGTTGAACCCTTCGGTGGCCGCCAGAGAAAACCAGGGAGACCTGGGTTGGCAAACAAAAAATAGTCTCAACCCGAGGCTGGCGCAAATGGCCTTCCATCAGGAAGTGGGGGTCCCCAGCAAACCATTTCCACTTTCAAAAGAAGCCTTTGCCATTATCATGGTGAAAAAAAAGGCGGCAGCCCGAGAAATGTCCAAGGAGATGCAGGAACGTCAAAAGTTCGGGCTGGTTGAGCAATGGGCATCAAAGGAATTTCAGAACCATAAAATCAGCTATCACGGTTTAACTGAAGGAAAGGGCTGGGATTCAGAGACGAGCGCCTGGGCCAACTGGCAGATGCAACGGATGAATAGCGAGACAGAGGGGGACAAGTGATTAAAGTTGAAAGCTTGAGAAAGACTTACGGAGAACGCCTGGCAGTCGATGACATCAGTTTTAAAATAGAGCAGGGAGAAATAGTCGGATTTCTTGGCCCTAACGGTGCAGGAAAGACCACCACCATGCGTGCCATCACCGGTTATCTGATACCCACAGAAGGCGAGGTTTGGGTGGCCGACTGCAATATGCGCAAAGACCCGCTTCAAGCACGGCAGCACATCGGCTACTTGCCTGAAACCATTCCTCTCTATACAGACATGAGCACGCGGGCTTATCTAAGCTTCGCCGCCAAGCTTCGGGGACTGGACTCTAAGGCAGCTCAACGCCGAATTGATGAGGTGGTGGATGTCTGTCAACTGGAAGAGTATTTGGATGTCCTCACCGGCAAGCTATCAAAAGGTTTCCGGCAGAGGGTTGGGTTGGCCCAGGCGATCATCCATGACCCGGAAGTCCTGATATTAGATGAACCCACAGTTGGCATCGATCCGCTCCAGGTGGTTCAAACCAAAGAAATGATCAAGGAGTTGGGACGCAAACGCACCATCCTGCTTTCCACCCATATCCTGCCAGAGGTCAACCTGATCTGTGAGCGGGTCATAATTATCAATCATGGCAGGATCGTGGCTGAAGATAATATTGATAATCTTTCCAAAATCCTCAACACCCGCAAACAACTGCGTTTGAGGGTCAACGGACCTTCCGATCAAGTGAGAGAGAGTCTCTCAAAGATTGAGATGCTGCTCGATGTCAGCTATCACGAGCCACACCATTTACTGGAATTCGAGAGGGACCAGGAACCTCAGGCGGAGGTCAACCAGGTTTTAGCCAAGGAAGGCTGGACTCTCCTTTCCATGGAAGAAGTGGAAATGAGCCTTGAGGAAATTTTTGTCAAACTCACAAAGGCGGCGGAGGTAGAAGCTTGAAGAAGATTACTCTCATTTGCAGCAAGGAACTAGGAACTTTCCTGACCTCACCGATGGCCTACATCGTCTCGGCGATTTTCATTGGACTTTCAGGGGCTTCCTTCACCACCTACCTGGCTCAATCCAGCTATTCTGATACCAGCATCCGGGGATTTCTGGAAACAGGACAGTTGCTCATCCTTTTGTTTTCCGCGTTGCTCACCATGCGTCTGATCTCGGAAGAGAGAAAACTGGGAACCTGGGAGTTGCTCCTGACGGCTCCGGTGCGGGAATACGAAATTGTGTTGGGAAAGTTTTTTAGCAGTCTGCTTGTCCTGTCAGGAATGTTGATCCTGACTCTTTACTTTCCTATCCTTCTGATGATCTTCGGTGATCCGGATACAGGCCCCATTCTCACCAGTTATCTGGGCCTTCTTCTGCTCGGTTCCGCTTCACTGGCTATCGGAATTTTTGCCTCGTCACTGACCCCCAACCAGATCGTCGCTGCGGTGGTGGCCGGCGGTATCCTCTTCGGCCTCTGGTTTCTCGGTATGGTTGGAAATTTGATCCCTCAACCTGTGGGTGAGATTCTTTCTTATTTTTCACTCTCTCAGCATTTCCCCGGCTTTGTGAGGGGCGTCGTTGACACTCGAGATGTGGTCTACTATCTCAGTGTCACCGCTGTTTTCCTCTTCCTGTCAGTCAGGTCGATTGAGACGGAAAGGTGGCGCTAATGAAAACCTCAATTCTTGCTCTGTTAGGACTGGTCGCTCTCTCTGTTGGGTTGGTCCTCAATTTTGTCATGCCGGGAATCCGTTATTATGCCTGGATCATCCTTGCTCTGGGGGCGGCCCTGTTAGCGGTTGCCTTCATTTTTGATTTTAGAAGAGTCCAGAACGCCCTGATCAGCCACCAGGGAAAGTTTGGAGTGAGTACCATGGTCGGAGTTTCTCTCTTTTTTGGCGTCATTCTCCTCGCCAACGCAATAAGCGTGGGGAATTTCCACCGTTTCGACTTCACCGGTTTAGCTCAATTCACGCTGACCTCCCAGACCAAAGAAGCCTTGCAGGCCTTGGAAAAACCAGTAGAAATCGTGACTTTCTTTTCGCCGACTGTTCCGCCAGAGGTCAGTATGCAGGGTCGGTTCCTGCTCGATGAATACCAGCTCTACAGTGACCATCTCACCCTGCGGAACCTCGATCCGGATCTCAATCCGGACCAGGCAAGGCAGTACGGGCTGAATCGAATAGGGGCTCAGTACGGCAGTGTGGTCTTCAAGAGTGATGAGGGTCAAATTCAGGTGTATGGCCCTCAAATCGTAAGAGAAGCCGAACATGCCTTCACCAGTGCCATCCTGCAAGTCACCGGCACCCGGCAAAAAAGGATTTACTTCCTCACGGGACACGGGGAGCACAGCATTCAGAAAGACTATTCCAAGGCCAGAGGCGGCCTGAAAGACAATCTCTTCCTCGTCGGTGAGTTGGACCTGTTGAACGGCTTCGGGATCCCTCAAGATGCCGCGTCACTGGTCATTGCTGGACCCGATAAAGATCTGGACAACCGTGAAATCAAGCTGCTCAACGACTATCTGAAAAAGGATGGAAAACTCTTAATGCTTCTCAATCCTGATCCTCCAGAGAGTTGGAAGCAGCTGCTCTCAGAATGGTGGATCGATGTGCCTGCTGGCACGCTGATCGACTTAGGCTCCCATGTCGCCCCCAACCTCGACCACCCCTTGGTTCCACGGAATCAGAACAGTTTTGGCTTCACTGAGATTTATTTTCCAGGCGCGGCCGGACTGATTTTTCAAAAAGGCCTTCCCGAAAGTGTCAAAATCCAACCGCTGGCATGGACGAGTCGCAAGAGCTGGGTTGAAAAAGATTTTGCCTCCGGAGAAGACCCTCAATTTGACAAACTGAAAGACCAACCAGGCCCCTTCGCCATCAGTGCCCTGATCAACAAAGGAGGGACCAGCATTGTCGTCATTGGCGATTCTGACTTTGCCACCGACAAGCATTTCTACAACGGCAACAACAGCGACCTCTTCCTCAACACGCTCAACCGGCTGGCCGCTCAAACAGAGGTCATCTCCGTGGACCGCAAGGTCCTTCCTGCCCGCCGGCTTTTATTGAGCCCAGAACAAGTGAGGTTCCTCCATGTCTCGAGTATCGGCCTGTTGCCCTTTCTCCTCTTGATCATCGGTGGCTATGTCCACTGGCGTAGACGATAATTCAGGGAGGAAAATCGATGAAACTGAAAAGTATTTTTGTATTGACAGCGATGCTGGCGGCATCGGTGATTCTTTATTATTTCACGAGCCAAACCGAACCCCCTCCTCCCACAGCACCGCGTCATTTTGTCTGGGATGTGGAAATGGAGGAGTTGGCCAAGATGGCCATCAGCCTGCCCCCACGTCAGAAAAATGAAGCCTGGGTCAAACACGAAGATCGCTACTGGTACTTCGACCAACCCGATGGACTGAAGGTGAACATGAAACGCTGGGGCGGAGGCATTCCTCTGCTGCTCAGTGGTCCGGGAGCCGAACGCTTGATTGCCGACAATGCCAGCGAAAAGAAGCTCGGGATCTTTGGCCTGATCGAACCGAGAATGAAGATCGATCTGACTCTTGAGAACAGCAAAACCATCCAAATCGATGTCGGGGACAGCACCCCGGATGCTAAGGGTTTTTATGTCCGGCTCCGCCAATCCAAAGCAATCTACACCGTTCACGAATCCTGGTACCATGTCTTAGAACGCCTGGTGCTGGAACCCCCTTATCCGGATCCCGAAGAAAAACCCAAGCCTGTCGATCACAAGTTGCAGGAGAGACAAAAAAAAGAAGCTGAATTGGCCCAGGCCAATCGTGACCGTGGAGATGCCTATCGTGCAGAATATCAAAAGAAATCCGGGGTCGTCGAGTTGGAGAGTGGTCTGCTTTACCGGGTGATCAACAAAGGGAGTGGAAAAATCCCAGTTGGCAATGACACTGTCGAGGTGAACTACACCGGGCGCTTGATCGATGGAACGATTTTCGACCGTTCTCAGCAGGGAGAACCCCTCACTTTCGGATTGGACAAAATCATTCGAGGCTGGAGGGAATCCTTACAATTGATGCAGGAAGGCGCGCACTGGGAAGTCGTCATTCCTCCTGAACTTGCCTATGGGAAGCATGGATCTGGCCCGAAGATAGGATCAAATCAAACCCTTGTGTTTGAAATTGAATTAGTTAAAATCAGATAATCAAATGTAAAAATCCCAATATTAAGGTCATTTTTTCATGGAATTTAATTGAAATTCTTTACAATGTTTTTTGTTTTATCTTTAAAAATATACGAGTGGTTTAGGAAAGTATAAATAATTATGTTTGGGTCTGTATTAAAGAAAGAAGGAACAACTAGACTTTGTTATTCTACTTCAACAGCTTTCAGAGTTTTGTTTTTTTCAAGTGGTGTTATCCTACTCTACATTATATTAAAGGAAGCTGAACAACCATTTAACTTCAATAAAAATATTATTGGCCTATCTATAACCTTAATCTGCTTTGTTTCGGCGATGTATCTCGAACGCTGGGTGTTTGACAAAGAATCGAATCAATTTGAAAAGCATTTCGGACTTCTGTTTGGTTATTTCAAATTGGCAAGACCGTTGGATTGCCTCGAATGTATTTCATTGAATGAATTCAATGGTAACTCAAGTGGAGCAAATGAAATTAAACCTTCAATTTTATCAAGGAACTATGCATCTTTAACTATTGTCACTGCAAACAAAGAAATTTTTAAAATAGATATGGCAAAAAGTTCAGGGACCAAAGAGCTCTTGAAAACTGCAGAAGAAATTTCAAAGTTTTGTGAAATACCATTGATGAACTCGTAAAAAGTCCACTGGATGCAAAATACAGTCTAATTTAGGGGTCATCAAACCATTCGACACGCTCGTTCCTTTCAATACATGGTGCTCTGAGCATCCGATTTTTTCCAGAAGTTGATGCCTCTGACTTTTTACGAAACCAACACTATATAATAACTGATGTTATGCAGTCTCTTCGTAAGTAATTGATTGTATTGATTGTTAAAATTATGAGTGCGCAACATCAATTATTTCCTTGACAGGTTTTGATTTTCCTATTTAACTATACTGGCTACCTATCGCAAGGCTATTTAAGACTGCATGAATTACTGATTACACTATTCTTGCTGATTACTGCGCCTGTCACCACCCATATGCTGGCTAAAACGGCCATGCGCCATGAACTAGAGATACTCGACAAAACGCCAGATAAGGATCTGTCACAGCGTGCTCGAGACCGATTGACCCCATAGGTAGCCGTTTCTTTATAGCGGTGCGTATATTTAAGGACTTAAAGTGAAATTAATATTATCAATATTGGCAGCCGCTCTTGTGACTGGATGCTCAGTTATCGGCCAAAGTGATGTGGAAACGGTCCCCTACACCCTTATAAAATCGGACGAGACTCAAAAAATCGAAGTGCGTCACTACGATTCAATGGTGTTGGTTTCGACTAGTATGTCTAGCGAAAGCGGTAATAGTGCTTTTAGAACGTTGTTCCGCTACATTACCGGTGAGAATGAAGCGGCAACTGAAATTTCTATGACTGCCCCCGTCATTATGAACGATAAAAAAGAGGCGAAAAAAGGGGCCGAAATATCGATGACTGCACCTGTGTTTATGAATGACAGTGCAGACAGCTCTTTGATGTCATTCGTCATGCCAAAAGATTTCACATTGGCAACAACACCAAAACCCACCAACCCAGACGTTCAGGTAAGTGAGCTTAAAGACTATAAAGTCGCTGCGATTCAGTTTAGCGGTACATTGAGTGACAGTAACGTAGAAGAATACACCAACATTCTCGCAAACTGGATTACTGAAAACGGCTACAAAGCCATAAGTGAGCCGGTAAAAGCCGGCTACAACGGTCCCATTACTTTGCCCATGTATCGTCGAAATGAAGTGTTGATTGAGGTTAAGTAGTCATTTTCAACCAATCCGATAATGCAGTGCTTAGGATGATTAAAAGCCCCCGCATTCCACCGGCTATTGCAACACCTGTTGTATGAAAAGGCCCCGCGGTAAGTTATGTTCTTCGTGTGATCGAACACCTGAAGGACGATATGACTTACAAGCGTATGACAGAGGCAGACCGCAGGCAGATCCACCGTTGGCGTCAGGAAGGAGATGGGCTGCGAGAGCTTGCTCAGCGATTGGGGCGAGCGGCGAGCGGCGAGCAGCATCAGCAGGGAGCTTTCCCGCAACACAGGCGGCCGGGGTTACCGTCCAAAGCAGGCGCACGAGCAGGCGCAAAAGCGGGCTCTGCGGCCGGGGCCGCGGTCATGCCCGCCCAAGTGCCCTCCGCCCAGGCAGCATTTGCCGCCGCAATGGCGGACTCGACATCGTTGGCTTTTCCCCTCGGAAACTCGTGCAAAAGCTCACCAGTCGCAGGGTAGTACGTCGGAATCTTCTCGCCGTCGATGGGGTCGACGAACTCGCCGCCGATGTAGAGTTTATTGAAGCAGTCGGCAACGAGGTGGGTTTGGACCTTGGCTAACGACTTCGTTTTGGTGTTTAGTTTCATTTTAACCTTTCATATTAATGAAGAATCTGTTGATTTGAGAGACTGCCTCCCCCGACACTGTGAGCGATGCTGGCGCCTCGGTATTCTTTGATCTCCAGGGCACTGAAGGCATTGACAACCATGTATTGGGTGGGCAAGTCCTCCCAGCGGGCACTGTGGAATTTGATCGTGCCCTCTCCCTGCATCAGGGATTGGGGAGGAGTCGGTTTTTCTGGTGCAGGGCTTAATACGGCATAAGCGACATCTTCCTGACCCCATTCCCCGGTCCGGGGCATGTACTTGTAGTGGATCGTTCCATTGAGCGTGCCATCGGTAGGAAGGGCAGGGGATATTGGATAATCCGTAGGCACGACTTCTTTCATATGAGTGAGTTTGATATCGAGAAAGCGAAACCCCATCCAGCTGGCGGTGCAATGGGTCTCGCCGTTGTAAACGACGGGTTCCGGCAACTCGCAGTAGATTTTGGAAAACCCCAGTTGCTCCCGGCCGGTAAGGATCGGATCAGTCATGTTCTCCCAGAGCACCGTCAAGAAGGGCCCCACAGCGCGGTCCTTTTGACCTTGATAGGCCACCGGAAACTTGACCCCAAGGACATTGTAACCTCGACCTGCCAGCCAGTCGATCTCTTTCATGTAGGTTTCGAACACCGTCACCACCGGTTCTCCCATCAGTTCAAATCCAGGGGGGAGAAACTCTTTCAACTGACCGGCGTTGGTAAGAAAACTGACCGAGACGGCCATGCACTTGCGTTGGTCTTGCTCAAACGCAAACATTTTGCCGCCTGGCCCCTGTCTTGGTCCAGACATGGGTCCAAAATGGGTGGGCATCATGTACATCAATTCTGGATTAAGTGGATACGTCATTTACTTCTCCTTTGCTTGGTTTGGTTATCTTATTGGTAGTAACTCATTTTTATGAACAATACCATTCTGAGCGACAGAAATCAGCTATTGCTCCATAATGAGATTATGACCGAGGAGTGGCTGAGCCGCAAATAGTCCTCCGTCTACAGGTAAGACCACACCGGAGATCCAGCGGGCTTCATCACTGGCTAGGAACACAGCTGCCCAGGCAACATCCCAGGGAGTTCCTTCAGTCCCCAGAGGCACCACCCGTCGTCTTTTATCCCGCAGTTCGGGCGACAAATGAGTTGTAAACGCGGAATGGAGATGGCCTGGTGCAATACAATTCGCGCGAATGCCATCCCGTCCGTGCCAGGCAGCGGTAGTCTGGGTGAAAATATGGAGGGCTCCTTTCGACACGGAGTAAGGCAGCACCCCACGATTAGTGGAAGCAGCAATCGCATCGCACGATGACAAATTGATAATCGACCCGCCACCCGAGACAATCATGGCAGGAATGGCATGTTTGCTGGCAAACATGGCGCTTTTGAGATTGAGATCCAGGGCCTGTTCCAATTCGGTTTCATCAAATTCTGCAATGTCAACGCCTGAACTGCTTTCGCTCGAACTTCGACTAAGCCCGCCAAACCCAAGATTGTTTACTAGCACGTGCAGTCCGCCATAACGCTCCGCCGCTGCAGCGATCATGGCACGATTGTCCTCGGATTGGGTGCCATCTCCAGTGAACACCGATGCCTCGCCGCCAAAGGTATCCCGGATTTCTTCCACTGTCCTCGATGCATTTTCGGCTGTCAGATCGGCCACCAGCACTTTGGCACCTTCCCGGGCCAGACAGAGTGCGGTGGCTCTTCCAGTCCCTATCTCATCTTCGTGGCTGCCGCCTCCGGTGACAATAGCAACCTTGCCCTGTAGTCGTGGTTCCCGGTTTTTCATGGTTGAATTAAGAATGATGCTCCTTTCTGAAATAAAGATTCTGGATGAGATTCGGTGGTCCCCCCGCCACCTGAATTCACAGGTACGTCCTGTTCAGCGTCCAGCACCTTACCGAGCGAGCACCAGTACCTAGCCTCACTTACGGCACCACCTAGTACCATTGCTGCTTGACGATAGGGTTTACCAACATCTGCAGCCTCGATCTCGGCGAGCATTTCTATGTTGTCTTCGATTCCTTGTGCCATCTTGGCAACGATCTCTGCGCGCGAGGCCGCGGTCATGCCCGCCCAAGTGCCCTCCGCCCAGGCAGCATTTGCCGCCGCAATGGCGGACTCGACATCGTTGGCTTTTCCCCTCGGAAACTCGTGCAAAAGCTCACCAGTCGCAGGGTAGTACGTCGGAATCTTCTCGCCGTCGATGGGGTCGACGAACTCGCCGCCGATGTAGAGTTTATTGAAGCAGTCGGCAACGAGGTGGGTTTGGACCTTGGCTAACGACTTCGTTTTGGTGTTTAGTTTCATTTTAACCTTTCATATTAATGAAGAATCTGTTGATTTGAGAGACTGCCTCCCCCGACACTGTGAGCGATGCTGGCGCCTCGGTATTCTTTGATCTCCAGGGCACTGAAGGCATTGACAACCATGTATTGGGTGGGCAAGTCCTCCCAGCGCACCTAGCAGGGTATCGAGCTCCAGCCCGAGTTTAAGCCCCAATGCTACGACCTCGGCGGAGAGCTGACAGGTCGCTTGTGACAGGGGATTGAGCACCAGCTTCATGCGAATACCGCTTCCCACCGCGCCGCAGTGCAATACTGTATCGCCCATCGCATCGAGCAGTGGCCGGGCGCGTTCGAGCTGAGCGGTCTCGGCGCCGACCATGAACAGTAGCTTGCCAGCAGCGGCTTCCGCCGGACTGCGCCGGACCGCACGGCTGATCGTGGACTTGTGACGCTTCAGCACGACGGCAATCTCGCTTTGGTGGTGCTCCATTTTCAAAAGTGCCTCGATCTGGTAGCATTCTTCCTGGGTGAGTTGCGTGTCGTCTCTCATCGCTGCATCTCTTGCTTGCTGGTTTGAAAGGCACTGAGTCTAACGCAGCTTGCCTCTCTTTACCAGACGGTGAGTTGCACTTACGAGTTGAATCCGCGTGCCCCATTACTCACATCACCAGCCGCTCGGTAAGCCGCTGCACTTGCCACATGTTGGCTACACACACCACTGGCTCAGAGGCCACCAGCTGTTGTGCTTCCACAATCGCTTCGCCTCCTTGCGCGGCTGAGAGCCGGCAAAATGCGTCCAAAGCGAATCCGAAGCACACAATGTTGTCATCGGTTGTGATGACGCGCAACATTCCATGTCGCAACTCCGCGATAGATGCGCTGGACAGACGAGTATTGCCGAAGCCTTGAGGCGTTGCCAGTGTCACGGCCGCCCACAGGGCATTCTCGCGAACTGCCGAACGCACTTGTTCGTTGAAGCGCGGTTTTCCATCAGTCCGGACCACAGCTTGAGGAAGCACGCCGGGCATTGAATAGAACACACCGCTGCCTTCACACATGTCTGATTCATCCGTAGGGCGAATGTCGAATATTCCTCGCTTCTGAGCGATGTCTTGGGCCAGTCGGTTCTCCTCTCTTTCGAGGCATTCGACCAGTGCCGAAACCACCCCAGCCGCCACCTCGAATCTGCCGTCGCGTAAGGCGCGCCGTCCGACAAGACCGAGTGACGCTGCGCAGGTGGCGCGAACGTGGACCGAATGATCGCGTTTGAGCAGCTCCCGGAGGGCGTTCACGACCTCCGGCTCTGCGGGGGCTGTCTCGCCGAGGGCCCACGCTGCATTCTTCCTCGCCCATTTGTGGGCCGAAGGCGACAGGGCCACGTCCAACGCAACCTCGCACGCCGCATCGGCGCCTGCGGCGACGATGCCGTGGGTGGCCGCACGTCGCACACTCTCGCGGTCGTCCACGAAGGCCTGCCTCAGAACCTCGACTCCCTGCGCCGTCGTTGCCAGGTGGTAGGCCGCGGCAACTCGCTTTGGCTCATTCTCGTCTCCGCAGAGGTACAACTGCTTCTCAAGCTCCTCGGTGGGTTGGTGGGTGGCAACGCTTGGCGGTGCCGCACCGGTAGCCCACGCGAAGATCGGCTCCCACACCGCTGTCGATTCTGGAGAGTCCAGAGGTATGCCAGTAAGCGGGTCCACAGCAGGCAACAGCCGCATGCACGCATTCTCATGCTCTGACGGAGACGGATCGCTCGCTGGCGCCTGCGGAGGCTCCGTTGTCCGATACATCCAAAATCGCCACATATAGCGAGGGTTCTCAACCCAGAGTGATGGGTCATCGCTGCGCCGCTGCCCTCGGTGGAAGCAGTTTGGGTTCATTAGCACAACAGAACCTGCGGGCACACAGAGCTTGACCTGGTGGACAAGTGGCCACTGAGTGCCTGCGACGGCACTGTCTAAGCGTCGGTCCCGCTCTGCGAGGTCAGGATTTGCACCCATTTTCTCTCGCACAAAGTTGTAGTCCAAGAATTCAAGGCAGATATTGTCGTTGTTCTCGTCATGGTCGAAGGTCCAGTATTGTGAGTGTGGCATGAGCGCTGTCGGCCCCATAGCCTCTGGGACCTCCTGGGGGTAGTAGAACAAGTCGATGGTCTCGAGGTGATGGTGACGGAGGCCTGGTTTTCGCGCATTCCATGGGAGTAGGTCGTCCTTGTGCCAGTGCTGATCATAGGAGCCGGCTTGCATCACTGTGCTTCCAAAGGGCACGATCGCCCAATCTGGACCAAGGATGCCCTCCACTGCAGCCGTGAGCCCTGGTGAGGCAAAAATCTCGGACAGCTCTGGGACTTCCGCAGCAAGGTTAGATTCAAAGATTTCATTTTCTGTTACCGATTCCTCCTCCGCGGCACCGGTCGGCGTGGCGGTTTGTACTCCGCCCCGCGACGGTGGCAGCCCCCTGCCCACCTGCTCTCGTTGAGCCACACGTACGGCACCGGACGGCATGGTGTCTTGTCTCTTTGCGCGCTGCCACTCCAGTGCATTGAGCGCTGTCGATGTCTGCTGGTGGATTCGTGGATGAATGCTGGCGTCCACACCCAGGTCCTCGGGTGTCAGCAAAATGAAACCTCGCGACACGTATTCTGCCAACTGGGCCCGTGAATTGATGCTTGCGGCGGCCCGTGACTCTTCTAGCGTGTGGGTTACACTGATGGTATGCGTCGGTTTATACATGGTGGTATGTGTTTTCATAACCTGAGTTTTGTGAGTTTTTCTAAAAAATGATGGACTCGTAAAAAGTTTGCATCCGCACAACGAACTGAAAACAAACGGGATTCAAGATGAAAGCGTTTGATTATACTCCACGAGCCGTGATATAATTTTAAGTAATTTCAACAGCTTGCAGACAGCTGATCATGATTCGCACAAAAGACCACAAAAGACCACAAAACGCTCAACATGTTCGACTCTCTGGATCATCTTGGTCCGAGACGCAGGCAACTGCTGGAGCAGTCCTGGGCACCGGTTTTCCGCAAGGAGATCCTTCCCGATCTTCCCGTGGAGCAGGTCGCCCCGTTCTACTCGGAACAAAACGGGGCCCCGACGAAAGAACTTTACGCAATGTTGGGTCTGATGCTTGCTCAACAGACCTTCGACCTGACCGACAAGGAGGCAGTCAGACAGTTCGCCTTCAACTTCGAATGCCATCATGCCCTCGGCATTGGCGACGATTCGGACCAAAGCGCCTACGTTTCGGAAAAGACCCTGTGGAACATGCGCCGCTTGCTGACAGAGCATGATCTCTACCAGGCGATGTTCGAGATTCCCACCAAAAAGCTTGCCGAACTGTGCGGAGTCGATCCCTCGCTGCAACGACTCGATTCGGTGCGGGCACTCCCCAACATCTCAGTCTGTCAGCGAACGGGGCTGTTTGAGTTTTTACGAGTCCATCACTCCTTATTAATTTTTAGCTTTTTTCGGTAAACCCAAACGGCCTACTTTCCCGCGTAAACGAGGGTCGAGCAGGTCGCGCATGGCATCCCCGAGCATGTTAACCCCGTAAATCACGACGGCCAG
>Ga0302127_10001774_pt1 | contig 12890 bp, 17 predicted proteins | sample CB4_SCM_MG_FD_204452 | JGI IMG/M metagenome (GOLD analysis project Ga0302127, IMG submission 204452) | Marine microbial communities from Western Arctic Ocean, Canada - CB4_SCM | ecosystem: Environmental > Aquatic > Marine > Oceanic | place: Canada: Western Arctic Ocean | collected 2017-09-24
CTCCAACAGAAAATACCGCAGTATGTGCAGTATTCACGATGTTGAAATTATGCCGAGATTCCGAACGACGCTTCAATTTTTGCGTTGTGCAGGTTACGTGGCCTTGATGGTGGACCATCGGATTATTACGACTTTTCACACCTGTCTTAACGATGGTGGAATATTGTGGAATTCTTCAATCCCACTAAAATTGCGGAGGTTAATGGTGGCCAGAGGTGGAATCGAACCACCGACACGGGGATTTTCAGTCCCCTGCTCTACCGACTGAGCTATCTGGCCATGATTGCTTGCTGTTAGCTGGCTCCCGAGGTGCGGGAGAGGCGCTATTAAACCGGAGGACCCAGATTGAGTCAAGAATCGAAAAGTTTAATCCTAGTCTTTCGCTTTGGTCAACTGAATGGTGGTTTCCTTGTCCGAGTTGAGTTCGAAAGAAGTTTTGTCAAATCCCGGCGGCCCAAAGGTACTTTTAGCATTGTTGGAGAAGCCGACTAGTTCTTTGGGTATTCTAAAAAGCCCGGTATCCATCTCTCCGTCGCTATCCTCATCATAGATTACGCTGACCGAGTAGGTGCCCGTAACAAGACCATCAATCTGAAAAGTAACATTACCCTCACCGTTGATGGGTTGGGTTTCCCTGATCACGGGTTCTCGAAGGTAGTTATCCGGCGATGAAAAGAGCGAGCAAATGACCTGTCCAATATTGGCTTTGCCTCCAGTCACATTGACGGTTAACTGTTCCGCAAAGGCCGGGGTAACCATCAGCATGCAGGTGAATACAACACTAACCCTGTTCAATTAACTTATCTCTTATATCGGTTAAACAGATATACGTCTGATAGCGCAAGATAAAACCCTCGAATATCAGCCCCGTCAACAATGTGCCAACAACCAGCGCCATGATCCAAGCCCAATTGTCGTGGGTATATAACCACCATGAACCATATAAGGTGCCAGCAATACCAGCCCAAAACAGAAACTGTAATGCAAAGAGCATGATGAATTTGTTAAAGAGAAGGTAGTCTTGCATTCGTATGTCCTCCGAATTGATGCGTCCCGCATAGTAGATTTATCGGTATGCTCAAAGGCAGTCTCCTTCGAGAAATTCACATGTCGCCTACTGTCATCCCTCTATTCAATATCGCGCTCGCCTTCATACCCGTTGCCGGTCTGCTGGTGGTGCTTTACCTCTGGTCTATTGATGCCTTGCATGCACTCTATGGCGTCACGCGCATGTTGGTGCAACTGCTGCTTATTGGTTACCTATTGACCTTTATATTCGATGCCAACCATGCGGGCATCATCCTCGGTGTGCTTGTGGTCATGGTTTGCGCCGCTAGCTGGATCGCCCTCGGCAATGTACCGGAACAACGCACCCGTCTGCTCGGTCAGGCTTTGCTTGCCATCGCTGTTGTCGGTGCTGGCACGTTGGCGCTGGTCACTCAGGTTGTGCTGGACTTATCCTCCTGGTACACACCGCAATATGTTATACCGCTCGCCGGAATTGTTTTCGCGACCTCCATGAACGGTGTCAGCTTAGCGGTTGAATGCCTAACAGCGGAATTAAGTCGAGATGTCCCTTATCAGGAGGCACGCACAATTGCCCTGAACGCATCGCTTATTCCCAATATCAATTCACTGTTCGCTGTAGGTCTCGTTTCTCTACCCGGCATGATGACCGGGCAGATACTCTCTGGTATCGACCCGTTTATCGCCGCGCGCTATCAGATCATGGTGATGTGCATGCTGTTTACGTCCCGGGGGTTCTCGGCGGTACTATTTCTCATCCTGATGAGACCGAGACTCGCCAGGAATGAAGCAGCAGAATACTAACCGGCCCCGGGGACTCTATTTCGTCTGCACGATTTCGATGCTGACACCATCGGGGGCCGCGACATAACTGATCACCGCACCTGGAACAAACTCATAGGGGTCAACTGAAAAGGTCGCGCCTTTGGCTTTTAGTTCATCGGCGTAAGCGTAGAGATCACCTTTATAGGTATAACCGAAGTGATCCGATCCCCACTCGTTGTGGCTGGCGTAATCAGCAAACTGCTGCATCGGTGCTGTGGTCGATGGCGCTTCACCGGCACGTTTGCCCCGTACCAGCAGCGATATACCCCCTAGCCGGACATTAATCTGGGGTGCGCCACGTACCTCGCTCTTACTGGCTATCTCTGCACCAAGCACGTCCACATACCACAGTGCTGTCGCGTCAGGGTCACTACTGATGAGGTGAATGTGTTGAAACTGAAGTGACATATCTATTCCCTCTCTGATTTGTGTTTCTTATGTAGCATCTCAGTATGGCAAATGCCGCGGGGGCATTGCCAACTTAAAACTGGATTAGTTCAGCAGCGGCGTGGCAACATGTCAGGCTTTGCCAATTTGAGAATCTCTATGAGTGACAGCAAAAATCGAAACGATATGTACGGCACCATCAAGCAACCCGAGGGGGAGGTCGAACCGGCGATACCTGCGGCAACGGTGGTATTGCTGAAAGACACTGATGATGGCGTTGAAACGTTGATGCTGCATCGCACTTCCAAGGTTCATTTTGGTGGTATGTGGGTATTTCCAGGTGGGCGTATTGACCCTGAAGATCATCCGGAAGATGGCGATATGGATCAGGCGGCGCGCAATGCCGCAGCGCGCGAGACCATGGAGGAAGCCGGTGTCACAGTTCAGCCCGATGAGTTCGCGTGGTTTGCGCACTGGACACCCCCTGCGAGTACACCGAGGCGTTACGCCACCTGGTTTTTTGCGACTGCTGCAGAGAACCACGAGGCTATCAATGTCGACGGTTATGAAATACAGGATCACGAGTGGATACAGCCCGCAGCGGCGCTGGCAAGGCATGCGAAGGGCGAGATTGATCTGGTACCTCCTACCTGGATTACGCTACATCAACTATCGCTTTACGACTCTACCAAGGAAATTCTTGCCCGATTCAATGCGGCTCCACCCCGGGTTTATGAAACCAGAATCGGCAAGCGTGACGATGGTCTGCGGGTCGCCATGTGGGCGGGAGACGCGGGCTATGAGTCAGCAAATGCCAATGTAGAAGGCGATAAGCACCGCCTGGTCATGCTGGAAGATGGGTTTGTCTTTGAGAACACGGTTGCCGATTATTAGGCTTGACATATTATGTCGTTAAGGATCAAATCGAGCCTATGGACTTTTTACTAAACCCAACGGCCTGGCTGATCATCGGTGCTTTACTGATGATCTCGGAGTTGATCGTTCCCGGTGGCATCGTATTTTTTCTGGGTGCCTCCTGCGCTATCGTCGCCGGGGCCATCTACTTTGGCCTGGTCACTACCTGGGTCGACGCACTCACGCTCTTTTTTGTATCATCACTGTTTTTGATCATCGCATTACGTGCAGTCGTTAGCCGATTTGCTGAAGGTGATTCAACCGTGGCCAATACAGCAGAGATTCTCGATGAAGTCGATGAATTAGTAGAAGTCATCGAAACCATTGGTCCAGCCGACAATCCTGGGCTAGTCAAATTTCACGGGACCCAATGGCGTGCCCTGGGCGAGGGTGAAGAGATTCCGGCCGGTAGCACCGCGCGCATTGTCGCCAGGGAAAATATTAGTTTTCTGGTCAGGCTAGCCGACCCTTTGGAGAAAGACCTACACTAGGTGAACACAACACAGGAGGACAGCGATGCTGGCTTACTTTACTTTTTTCATGATCATTATCGGTTTCATCATCTATCACTTGATACTTATCGTCCCGATGAGGGCGGTCGCGGTGATAGAACGGTTAGGTAAGTTTCGCGACGTGCTGGAGCCAGGTCTGCATTTTCTAATTCCCTTTGTAGACCGCGTTGCCTATCCACACGAAACACGGGAGCAGTGTCTTAACATTCCGCATCAGAGCTGTATCACCCGCGACAACATTCAGGTGGATGTGGATGGGCTGTTATACATCAAGGTCATGGATCCCTATAAGGCGAGTTACGGTATCGAAGATTATCTTGTCGCGGCCATTAATCTGGCACAAACCACTGTGCGTTCTGAAGTCGGTAAGTTACGGTTAAGCGAAACATTTTCTGAACGGGACCGACTGAACACCACTATCGTCAAGGAAATTGACCACGCGTCAGAGCCCTGGGGTATCAAGGTACTGCGCTATGAAGTGATGAATATTATTCCGTCGGGCAGCGTTATCGATACGTTAGAAAAACAGATGGAAGCCGAGCGCTCGAAGCGCGCTGATATTACGCTTGCCAATGCGGAACGTGACTCAACAATCAATCTCTCCGAGGGAGAACGCCAGGAAGCGATTAATCTGTCTGAAGGCGAACGCCAGAAGCGTATCAACGAAGCACAGGGGCGAGCGCAGGAGATCTCAATATTGGCCGAGGCAACCGCCACAGGAAGTCAATTGATTGCCGGGGCAATCAACCAGCCAGGCGGTCAGGATGCGGTTAATTTAAGGTTGGTAGAACAATATGTCAGTCGCCTGACTGACTTACTGGAAACCGCTGAAGTATCGCTGGTACCGCGCGAGATGGCAGAGATGCAGAGTTTCTTTGCAGGCATCGACCAGGTTTCCCATTCCATCACTGACGTGACCAAATAGGAGGTGCACTATGAATATTATTGATTACATCGTGATGGGTATTTGGGGCGTTATCTTCCTGGTAGTCATCGCGAAATTTTTTCAATCGATTCGACTGGTCTCAACGCAAACGGCGCATATCGCCGAACGCCTGGGCCGGTACCACAAAACGCTAGACGCCGGTTTTCATGCGTTGCTACCTTTTATAGATAAAGTCACCTTCATTCAGGACCTTCGCGAAGAAGCGATTGATGTGCCACCGCAGGAATGTTTCACCAGTGATGAAGTGCAGGTGTCGGTAGACGGTGTCATTTACATGTCGATCACTGATCCGGTCAAAGCCAGCTACGGTATTACCGATTATCGCTTCGCCGCGGTACAGCTCGCAAAAACGACTACCCGATCAGTGATTGGTACGCTGGACCTGGATCGCACTTTCGAAGAACGCGACGTGATCAGCGCGAAAGTCGTTGAGGTGCTTGATGAGGCCGGGGCTACCTGGGGTATTCGTGTACATCGTTATGAGATTAAGAACATTTCACCACCGGAAACAGTCCGAACCGCTATGGAAAAGCAGGTGCGTGCAGAGCGGGAACGGCGCGCCATTATGGCCACCAGTGAAGGTGACAAACAGAGTCGTATTAACCGGTCCGAGGGGATTAAGCGAGAAGTCATTAACCGATCCGAAGGTGAAAAACAGCGTCGCATCAATGAGGCTGAAGGTCGCGGTCAGGAAATCACCGGCATAGCTATGGCGACCGCTGAATCCATTCGTAAAATTGCGGCGGTCCTCACGACCGAAGGCGGGGTCGAAGCACTCAAAATGCAGGTTGGACAACAGTACATTGATTCATTGCGTTCTTTGGATGGCAGTAAGATTATTCTGCCCGCCAACATCGCGCGATATGAAGGCTGGCTCGATAATCTCGGCCTGCGGGATCTAGGCAAGGATATTAAGAAGCCGTCAGAATAAGCCAGTCACTATCACTAACACTATGATAATAGCGACTGGCACCACGTAACGAATTAACACGTACCAGAGGGCAAATAAACCACCGAGTTGAAGTTCGTCAGCGGAGGTCGAACGTTTGATCACCCATCCCGCAAAGAGTGCAATCAACAAGCTGCCCACTGGCAGCATAATCTGATTGGATGTGAAATCGAGGATGCCATTCAAATCAAAGCCCAACACTTTATAGTCTGCAATCAGGTTGTAAGAGAGCACGCTAAATACGGATAGCGCCCCGATGGCGGCCAGAACCAACAACGTCGCCCTGTGCCGGGAAAGCGCAAAATGCTCCTCGGCCCGAGCAACAAGCGGCTCTACCAAGCCCACCATTGACTTAACAGCAGCAACAGACAACAGTAGAAAGAACAACACTGCTACTAGATGGCCCCCTGGCATTTGTGCAAACGCGACCGGCAAGGTTTGAAAAACTAATCCGGTGCCGCCAGCGGGATCCAGACCAAAGCGAAAGACAATTGGGAATATCATTAATCCAGCCATCAGGGCCACGGTCGTGTCAATCACGATAATGATCAGGGCTGCGCGCGCGGAATTGAAAATGATCGGGGCAAATAGGCACCAAATATCATCATGCCTGCCATCGCGACACCAATGGAAAAAAATACCTGCCCAACGGCGGCCAGAATCATCGTTGGGTTGATCTTGCTAAAGTCCGGCGTAAACAGATAGTCCAGGGCCTCATCGAAGCCACCTGCCACGATGTTGTAGTTGACGAGGCACGCCATCAGTAAAAAAAGCGTCAGCATTAACACTCGCACCGAGCGCTCGATGCCTGCATTCACGCCGAAAAAAACTATGATCCCGGTCAATGCCAGGCTGATGAAAGTCCACAACAACATGCCGCCAATATCACCCAGCACCGCATCGAAAGTGTTGGTAGCCATCTGTGCATCGACTCCAGAAAAACCCGTCACCAGTGCTTTAAACTGATACCACAGCACCCAACCGGCAACGACACAGTACGTGGCCTGGATCAAAAATGCGGCGGCTAGATTTAACTGCCCTACGCCTCGCCACGCCCCGGACGCACCTTCCGATTCGGCCAAATGCTGCATAGCCTCTGGGGGGCTGGCCCGGCCCCGGCGAGCAATCATGATCTCTGCAATAAGAATGGGGATACCAATAAAGAGTGCACTGATCACGTAGACCAATACGAACGCCGCACCTCCGTTTTCACGGGTCACATAGGGGAAGCGCCAGATGTTACCGAGCCCTACCGCAAACCCGGTCGTCGCCATGAGAAACCCAAAACTGGACTGAAAGAAACGTTCCTGTACCTGCACGAAGCCACCGGGTGATTATTGGGAATGTCCTAAAAAATACCATATCGACTGGGGTTTTTGTCGCGCAGTGATTGTCGCTATACTGCACGCTTCATACCTATAAGGCTGTTCAATGAAAATTACCGATGTCACCGTCACCATGTGGAACTGGAACGATATTCCGGCAACCCGCTACACCAAAACCGTAACCAGCACGGAGAGCCGTTCGTCGCAAATGGGGCTGTTACGAATCGAAACCGACGAGGGCATTGTAGGTGAGTCATTTATTGGATCGTCTTTTGGCTCCGCTGCACAGGACGGGCCCTTCGTCGTCAAGGTCATCAAACCTAAACTACTCGGTCAGGATCCGTTTGACCGCGAGCGAATCTGGCAAGACAACTACAGGCGCCTCGGCACCAAGCTCAATCTGGTCGGTGCCGTTGATGTGGCGCTATGGGACCTCGCTGGGAAGGCAACCAATCTGCCCGTGCATAAGCTTCTCGGCTCCTATCGAGACAAGATACCCGCCTATGCGAGCTCTGCCGTACTTGAGTCTCCGGCGCACTACGCGGAGGAAGCCGTTCAGTTTAAAGAAGCGGGCTGGGCAGCCTACAAGATCCATCCGCCCGGTATTGCCATGGAGGATATTCGGATTTGTGAGGCGGTACGCAAGGCCGTTGGTGATGACTATCGCATCATGCTGGACTCCACCTGGGCCTATGACTACCCGGATGCGCTGCGCGTCGGCGTTGCCATTCAGGATATGGGATTCTACTGGTACGAGGATCCCCTGGCTCATGACGACATTTATTCCTATAAGAAGTTGAAGAACCTGTTACACATCCCCATCATGGCGACCGAATTGCCCTCAGCGGGTCCTTTGTCCTATGCACCCTGGGTGTTGGAGCAGGCCACTGACTATTTGCGCGGTGACCCATGGATTAAAGGTGGCATCACTTCCTGCATGAAGACAGCTCACGTCGCTGAAACTTTCCAGATGAATTACGAAATTCATCACGGCAGTAATTCAGTGAATAACATTGCCAACCTGCACATGATTATGGCCCTTAAGAACACTCAGTTTCTGGAAGTGTTGTTACCCGCAGAGGCACAGAAGCACGGGGTGCTCAACGAAATAGAATTGGATTCAGAAGGCTACGCGCATGCCTACAATGAACCAGGGTTAGGGGTGCATGTCGATTACGATCTTATCGAGAAAAATAAGATTGCCGTGTTGTCATAGGCTTTCTGTCTGATCAAGAAAGTCGTTGATCACATTTCTAATCCGTGCCGGTCGCTCCACCCAGATGGAGTGACTGGCATTTTCGATTTCAGCAAATGAGCATCCGGGAATTTTGTTGGCATAGCGAATGCCCGTTTCAGGCGTGGCCTCATCGTGCTCACCACAGACAATCAGTGCTGGCACTTTGATTCGCCCCAGGTCAGCGACCCGGTTATATTTCTTCAGTGTACCCGTTGGTTCAAATTCACTGGGCCCCCACATATAGGAATACACTTTGTTGCCGTTTGGATTGGGAGTAAGGTTTGCTTTCAGTTTGGTTTTATTGCGCAGGACGTGCTTCAAGTAATACTCGTCCACCGCGGCCTCGTACACTTTTGAATCCGTCGCCCCAATTTCGTGGCAGGTGTTAATGACCTTCTGTGTTTTCCTGGGCAGGCCTATAATAAGTCGTTTGGCATCCTTACGCCAATCCAGCGAACTGAACAGGGGGGATTGAAAGACCAGTGATGCAACGCCCTTGCCTCGTCGGCGCAGGTAATACTCCAGTGCAAGGGTTGTTCCCCAGGAGCCTCCCATTAAATGAAATTCGCAGAGCCCCCAGGCCTTGATGAGAATATCCAATTCCTCGACAAAGGTTTTGATGTTCCAATTTTTTCGGGAGGTTGCCGAACTCTTACCGCCACCTATCTGGGTATAACAATAGACTTGCCGATCACCCGCGAGCTGGAAAACATTACTATCCGTGCGATGCATACCGCCCGGACCACCGTGCAACCAAATGACCGGTGTGTTTTTGTTGCGACCCTTCTTCGTGAAGTGTGTCTTACCAAATTTATGCGAGATAAATGCCATGGTTATCCTGGGGCCTGCATCGTAGTTCCTGTTCTGAAAGCCACTTTGTTGTTAGACCTTTGGGGCCAGAGGGTAGGTGTTACCTATATCAATTATGTGTGTGGATACCATAACATTCCATCTACATGCCGAAAACTACCATAGCTATAAGCGCGATTTTCTGCTGTTTTATCGTTGCGGCCGATTGCACAGCCGATCTACTCATCGATATTGCCGTTGAGTCGGTCCAGGATACCGAGCCAAAAATCAAACAGTCGAAGTTGCAGCTTCGTCTGGGTAACGACTATCTGAAAATTGTCGAATCCGACCTCGAGTTGATCTACGATTTCGATGCCCATCGCATGCTTTGGATTAACCGCACAGAACATTACTACAGTGATACTTCGCTATATGCTGCGGTTGGTGGCCGGGAACACGAACTTATGAACCGTCAGTACTTGCAGGGCATCCTAAGAGAAACTGGTGACAGCACAGCTCCCTTAGAGCTTAGTGAACACGAGCTATCAATGCCGCTCGGTCCTGTACAAATAACTAAAAAACAGGGCACCGATAACATTGAATATGTCCACGACGGCAAAGTGTTGTTGTCGCGCAGTAGAGCGTCGACACCGGTTGCCGAACCGTATCTGGCATTATTTCTGCGTTTTTTTGTGCATCGCTATGGGGGTCATCCATCTATTGTTAACGCAGCGCTCTTTGCCAGTGGTATTCCGGATCGAATTTCTATCACTCACTCCGGCGGGGTCACGAAAACGCTAACCCTACAATCGGTTGCCGAACACGAACCTGCTGACTATTCCCTGCAAGGTTTGTCGCAACGCTACGATGTGAATCCGATGTTGCATAAAATTGCTGGTAAACTAGTTGGTAATTCGCAGTCAGCACGTGTTGCGAACGAAAATTCGTTGCTGGTTACCGCGCGTCGCGCACTGAGCGAGCGCTGCTTCCTCGAGAGTATGTTGGGTTAATTTGAATAGTCTCTGGTCAGTGGTGCGCAGTCTCTTCCGTGGAGCGAGCCCGAACGCACCACTATTGCTGCAAATCGACAGGTTAAGCAGCTGTTTGCCGCAATCCAAAACCCAAAAGATCAGGACGAAGCTCGCTCTGCGCTGGCTGCGCTTGATACTTTGGAAGGTGAACCGACTGAGCAATACATGCTCAATTTATTCGCTGCTAATATTCACGCTAAGCTTGGTGGGATTGGTAAAGCCAAAATGCTTATCGGTAACGCGTTAAAGGAAAATCCCTATATCGTCTCTGCCTGGGTTGATCTTGGTGAGTTTTATTTTCTGGATTTCGATCCAACGGGTGCCTGGTTCTCCTGGGATATCGCCCGACGTCTTCATCCAGATCACCACCTGCTGGTTAAAACCTCAACCCTTGAGCAGCGACTGGAAAAAAATATCTTTACTTCTTCTAGCTACCGATCAGAACAGAGCCGAGGACAGTTTGCTACGATACTCTCGGGCAATTAGATCCTGCGCACCCATGACCTTGAAGATATCCAGCATGGCTAATCGCGCAGCTCCCTCATCGAAAGTTGCATCTTCTTTAACAACTGCTAACAGTATTTCAAGGGCTCGTTCATAGTCAGATTTTGCACCCAGGGCCTTACCTAGCGCAATCGCGGCATTCAGGTTAGAGGAATCGGCCTCTACGGATTTTTGCAATGCGTCTATATCGACATCTCCGGCTTGTTGCAGTTGGATTTCTGCGAGCAGTGCCGCTTTTTCGTCATGTCCGGTCGAGGGTATAGGTGAAAGTACTGCGAGTGCTTCATCGAAGCGCAGATCAGCAGCCAGTACCCGGGCTAGCGTAAATCGTGCTCCTTCATGTCGGGGTTCGGTTTCAACCGCTGTGTTTAATAAGTGTTCTGCCTCGACAAGATCTCCCGTTGCGATGAGAGCCTGCGATTCCGATACTAACTGGTCCACGACACCTGGCAGGATGCCATCAATGAATTCCTCTATCGCGGGAGCTGGTTGCACCCCAAGAAACTGTGAAGCCACATTACCGTCACGAAACGCCACTACCAGGGGAATGCTGCGTGCCCCTAGCTGGGCAGCGACCTTAGGGTTTTCATCGATATTAATTTTAACGAGTTCAAAGTCTGTGGGTCGCTGCGCCGCAATGCCCTCGAGTATCGGCGCCAGTTGCCGACAAGGACCACACCAGGGCGCCCATAGGTCAACGACAACAGGAATTTCCTTTGACCGTTCAAGTACGGCTTGTTCAAAGTCCGCATCTGTCACATCTCTAGCGATTTCGCTCATGATTCCTCTCAGTTTTACGGTAAGGGGTTTGGTTTCTCCTACGTCTTTATATAATAGTGCTAACGGCTAAATTCAAGACCTGAGTTAACCGTGGTAGATAAACGATTTTTACACTACTCTTACTAAATCCAAATAGAAGAATAATAAAACATGGCTTCACTCGCTGGAAAAAAGGGACTTATTATTGGTATCGCCAACGACCAAAGCATAGCTTACGGTTGTGCGCAGGCTTGCAAAGAACACGGCGCTGAACTCGCCGTGACCTATCTCAACGAAAAAGCGCTTGCGCACGTCAAGCCGCTCGCAAACGAGTTGGGTGTTGCAGACGAATTGTGCCTGCCGTTTGATGTGACGGTCGATGGGCAGTTGGAAGCAGTGTTTGACACTATCACTAAGGAGTGGGGTGAACTGGACTTTGTGATGCATGCCATGGCATCAGCGACCAAAGATATGACCACTTCTCGCTTAGTAGACTGCAAACTTGATGACTTCAACTTCGCCATGCAGGTTTCGTGTCATTCCTTTCTGTCGGTCGCAAAATATAGTGAGCCGTTGCTGAAGAAATCCCAGGGTTCGCTTATTACCATGACCTATCTGGGTGGTCAGCGGGTTATGGATAGCTATCATTTCATGGGGCCTATGAAGGCAGCCCTTGAATCCTGTGTTCGCTATGTGGCCGATGAACTCGGCCCGGACAATATCCGGGTCCATGCTATCTCCGCCAGTGCAATACAGACCCGGGCTGCAGCAGGTATCCAGAATTTTGACAATTTGCTCAAAACCACGGAAGAAAAAGCGCCATTAAAAAGGCTGTGTACCCCGAGGGAAGTCGGTGAACTGATGGCTTTTCTAGCGGGTCCCAATTCTCAAGGGATGACCGGTGCTATTCACTACGTGGATGCTGGCTATCACATCATGGGTTAAGCCTGTCAGGCCACCATCGCCAGTAACACAAACACAACCAGGCCAAGCCCACTGGCCGCAAGGGTTCGCACGCGTAACCCCGCTGACGACAGACCAAGCCATAGGCCGCTCAGCACAATAAACAATAAACCGACCGCCAGCACCTTCTGAAAGGTCTTAAACATCAGCGGTCCGTGACCCTTATGCAGTTCGATCAGATGTTTTTGCAAATCAGGCTCGACCCTGGTCACCTTGAGTGGTGAAGTTTCGATTTCATAGTTCGTGCGGGAAGTTGGTCGGGTCACCAACGTGCCACCGCTTTGTTTCAAATACTCAAAATCGAAATCAGGATCGAGGCCAGCCAACAATTGGCGAACATCAGCCTCGAGCGTCTCAGATGCCGGGTCAATATTCTGTTCAGCGGTCGTTGCGACCAGCGTTTGTTCCACCGTACCCTTGATACCAATCAGATAAAGACCACCGGAAGTCGCCACGAGAATCAACATTGGCGCCAGAAAAGCAGCAGTATACAGATGCAGATTAATCCACATACTTCTCAAAATAATTACTGCCTAGAAGTTAAAACGAACGCCGATTGTAGCGGTTCTATCTTTGTTGGGTCGAGCCCCATAGGGATGACGCCCCAAAATGTTCCGGTCTTCAAACAGGTTTTCGACCTTCGCAAAGATGCCCGCACTCTCATTGACGACATAGTGTGCCGCTATGTCGATGGTCAGTGAGCTATCGGTTTTCTCCAACGC
>Ga0302127_10001777_pt1 | contig 12880 bp, 10 predicted proteins | sample CB4_SCM_MG_FD_204452 | JGI IMG/M metagenome (GOLD analysis project Ga0302127, IMG submission 204452) | Marine microbial communities from Western Arctic Ocean, Canada - CB4_SCM | ecosystem: Environmental > Aquatic > Marine > Oceanic | place: Canada: Western Arctic Ocean | collected 2017-09-24
TAGGAGCACTACCGGGTTGCTAGGGCTGTGCAGTCAGTGTTGCAGCGCTATCGGGACCTTCAGGACATCATTGCGATTTTGGGTGTGGAAGAGTTGTCTGAAGAGGACAAGGTCACAGTGGGCCGTGCAAGAAGGCTTCAGCGGTTCCTGTCCCAGCCAATGAACGTTGCAGAGGTCTTCACTGGGCGCGAAGGACGCTACGTTTCCATCGCAGACACGGTACGTGGATTTGCTGAAATCCTTGATGGTAAGCATGACGATATTCCAGAGCAGGCTTTCTACATGGTAGGAACAATTGAAGAAGCCCGAGAAGCGGCCGAGAAGATGGGCTAGGAAATAGCTATGGCAACAATGCTGTTTGAAATGGTGACGGTAGAGAAGCTGATTTTCTCCGATCAGGTGGAGTCTATTGTGGCTCCCGGTGAAGCTGGAGAGTTGGGTATACTGCCGCACCATGCTCCATTACTTTCAATCCTCCGTGCTGGTGAGCTCCGGGTGACCCAAAATGGACAGGAACAATCTATTGCCATCACTGGCGGGTTCCTAGAAGTATTGGACAACAAAGTCACAGTGCTCGCCGATGCTGCAGAACGGGCCGAGGAGATTGAGCTGGACAGGGCTGAGGAGGCCGTACGGCGTGCGGAAGAGCGTATTTCGACCAGAGGTGCGGATTTGGACCTGGAACGCGCGTTAGGGTCATTACGGAAGGCTCAGGTGAGGGTGACTGTGGCACGGCGCCGTCGCACTCGCGGGACGCCGCCGTCAGCAGGAGCTCCCTCCGCTTAACCGCGAACCATCATCTTGAAATCAAAAGAGGCGCCCCATTGGGGCGCCTCTTTCATGTTTCATTGAAAATCACTTGGGTGGGGGCGTTAGGTGTGTGAACCACTGCCTCCTGGGCGTAGATAGTAGGTCATGGACTGTAGAGAGAGCACCGGGTCAATGTTCCTCACCTTCACTTCTGGGGGCACAAGGGGGTTCACGGGGGCGTAGTTGAGGATGGCTCGAATGCCACAGCCGGTAATCCGATCAACTACATCATTGGCCTGGGCCGCCGGGACGGCAACAATGCCTATTTGAATACCCTTTTGGCGTACCGTGTCAGCTAGCTCATCCATTGATTGCACAATCAGGCCACCAATGCTTTGTCCCACCTGTCGGGAGTCTGAGTCGAATGCGGCAATTACCTTGAACCCCTCAGGAGAGAATCCAGGGTAGCTGATGATTGCTCGTCCCAAACGTCCCACTCCGACCACAGCGATATTCCATTCATGGTCAAGCTGCAGGATGTCTTGGAGTTCAGCCACTAGGTAGCGGACGTTGTAGCCACGTCCCTGTTTACCAAAGCGGCCAAAGTAACTGAGATCCTTACGGATTTGGGCAGGAGTCATTTGCAGCGTCTGACCAAGAAGCTGGGAACTAACAATTTCACTCCCATTATCTAGGAGCTGCCTTAGAGCTCTCACATACTGCGGGAGCCGATTTACTACGACCTCTGGTACGTCCATTGAAGGTTTAGTCACCCCGTTATATAAAATCCTAGGATGTAAACTGCCTCATTGTATGAAGGGGGTGTAAGAGCGTCAAGGGTTTGTGAAACACGTTGGTATCGGCTTTGGGGCAGGTGGCAGGTGAGGGGTAACCCGCTGCTAGAACTTTCCCCTGAGCTGTTTGAACACGAGACCAAGGATGACGAATAAGGAGAAAGCGGCTGTGCCGCCAAAGAGGAACCCGTTTGAGATACCAAAGTGCTTGGCTATTGCGCCCGCCATGAATGCTCCTACGGACACCAGGGCGAAATCAAGCATGAACAAGCTCAATACACGCCCTCTGAGGGTGTCTGGCACGATGGACTGGATGAGGGTGTTGTTGGTGGCCATATAAAACATCTGAGTGGCACCCATGCCTATAAGGGCGAGCATGGAAAGCCCCAGGGACGATGTGAAGGAGAAGCCAATCATTGCCAGTCCTGACCCCATGGCGGCTATAAGCAACATGATGCCCTTGTGTTGTACGTTCCCTAATGAGGCCAGAGAGAGCGTACCAATGAGCGCTCCTACCCCGTAGGCAGAAAGAAGGTAACCAAGACCTTTGTCAGGGTTATGCAGAATTTCAGATGCGAATACAGGCATGAGTCCGTTGATGAAAGACATGAGGAACATGGAGGGAATCATTCCCATGAAGATCAACGCCATGATGACCGGAGTTTTGGCTGCGTAGGCTACGCCTTCCTTGAAATTGGTGAAAAACGATTGGCCCTTACTGGCGCTGAAATCCTCCTGCGGGATGCGCAAAGGCAACACCAAAAGGAATACGCCCACAAAAGAAGCCGCTTGGATGAAGAAGTTGGTAGCGGGGCCAACGGTTGCAATGAGAATCCCGCCTACTGTGGGGCCGATTATCCGGGTGACCTGGAAGGCAGCCGAATTCATGGCGATGGCACCCATCATGTCCTCTTTTGGCACGGAGTTGGCCACCATAGCCTGCCGAATAGGGTTGTTCATGGCCCAACCTGCACCGAACATGAAGGTGAAGATGAAAAGGTGCCAAACTGCTACATCAATGCCGAGTAGTCCTGCAACCAGAGACGCGAAGACGAGGCCGAGGAGTGCCAAGTATACCTGGGTGATGAGCATGAGCTTGCGCCGATCCATGCGGTCCGATAGCACTCCACTGATAGGACCTGCTATGAGAAAGGGCACTCCCCTAATACCAGCAACCGTTCCTGTAAGGAGAGCGTCTCCCGTTAAATGGAAGGCTAGCCAGCCAATGGTGATCTGCTGTACCCAGTTTCCGCCGCTGGAGACAAGGGTGCTAATCCAGAGAAGGCGGTAATCACGGTACTTGAAAGCGGAGAACGTGCGGAGATTGGAGAGCCGTCCCTGGCGGGGCGCTTCATTGGTGGGAGGGGCGTCGGAAACCTGTTCGCTCAATGGTTTATGAACCCTCCTTTGGGACGGAGTTAAGGACTTTTAGAGCAAGTGCCTATTCAGTATAGACCTCTTGATAGACCTCTTGGTTACCAGACGCTATGACACCGGAGGGCGATGGCCTTCCCAGGGTTGAGCTTCTTCCAGTGCGGCGGAGACCTTGAGTACCGTGGATTCGTCGCCAAACCGGCCCACAACCTGTAACCCAATAGGAAGCCCATCGCTGGTGAAGCCTGCTGGCACACTGGCCGCGGGCTGGCCGGTCATGTTAAAGGGGTAGCAGAAGGGCGTGAAGGCCCATCTGGGGTCTACTGACACACCGTTAATCGTATCTGGCCAACCCTCAACAGGGAATGCGGGCACCGCTGTTGTTGGGGTGAGCAACACATCGTAGGTGCTAAACAGGTTCCGCATGCCACCCTTTAATCGTTCCATCTCTCGAAGTGACCGAGAAAGGTCAGCCACCGTCCACCGTGCAGCATCTTCCAGGAAATCGCGCATGCTTGGCATGAGTTCATCTGCGTGGGCGTCCAGGAGGTGCCCCAGGTTGGCTGACATATCACTGATGAAGATGGTGCGGAAGGATTCTCTGAGCAGCATGCCATCCAATGGCACATCGGGCTCTTCTACTTGGGCTCCCATATCTGCAAATCGTTTGGCGGCGGCTTCGACTGCGCTCTGAACCTCTGGCTCCACAGGCATGCCGCCCAGGTTTGGTACCAGGGCTATCTTCAGGCCCTTGACGCCCCCCTTTAATGCGGCCTGAAAGTCTGGGGGGGTGTCCATCAGAGACATGGGGTTGTCCGGGTTTGGCGCGGCCATGGCGTCAAGCAGAAAGGCTGCATCCCTTACCGTACGGGAGAGGGGGCCCGTTTGGCTGAAAATGTTCCACCCGCCCGGGCCAATGTAGTTCCCGGGAACCCGGCCCCGTGTGGGTTTGAGGCCGTAAACCCCACAGAAGCCGGCCGGGATGCGGATTGACCCTCCGCCATCACTCCCTTGAGCTATCGGAGATAGGCCAGAGGCGACCGCCACCGCAGCGCCACCGCTGGAGCCGCCAGAAGTCATTATCGTATTCCACGGGTTACGGCAGGGCTCTCCCAGGAGGTTCTCCGTGGTGCCGCGGTGCCCAAACTCAGGGGTGTTGGTCTTGCCAATAATAATCCCGCCTGCAGCACGAATCCTAGCTACCACAAGGTCGTCAGTGTCCGGGATGTCATCCTTGAAGATGAGAGAACCCCGGGTGGTACGAATACCAGCCGTACGGTTCAGATCTTTGATAGGGACAGGAATACCGTGGAGGGCACCCAGCGACTTGCCTTGCATGACCTGCTCTTCTGCCAGTTTGGCGGCAGCAAGGGACTCTTCAGCACAGACGGTGAGGAAGGCGTTCAGTTGCGGGTCCAGCGTCTCTATCCTGCGGAGGTACATCGTCACCAACTCCACGGGTGAAAGCTTCTGCTCCCCTATCCATTGTCTGAGTTGCCAAGCTGGAGTAAATGCGAAATCGCTGTCGTTCATTCGGCCTCCTTAGGGCTTTATCAGAGTAGGATAAAACCTAGGTGAGAGCAACGCTGCGATGGACACGTATTTCATTGACCTCTTCTAACGGCTCTGGTACGCTGAAATCGCCTCGCAATGGGGCCGTGATAAGCTGCTAATCGTCATGATGGCCTCAATTTCCCCCGCCTGCCCCTAGTGTGTCTGCATAGCTATCAGAAGACCGGAGTCCAGAAGGCCATAGGAGTAACGTGGACTACACAAGCGCTCTCCACCATGTATTGAGCCTTGCTGATTTGGAGCGAATGGCTGACCCGCCAGGGACACGGCCTCGTTACGATTTGTCCCGCATGCAGTCATTTATGCATCTGCTGGGGGATTCGCAGCGAGGGTTGCCAACAGTCCATGTAACTGGCACTAAGGGCAAAGGCAGTACGTCTGCCATGATTGCTTCCATCCTCAATAGCTGTGGTTTTAGCGTAGGGCTCTATACCTCTCCGCATCTGCATACCATGCGTGAGCGGATTCAACTCGATGGTAAGCCTCTCTCTGAAGAGGCGTTTGCAGCTGCTGTAGACCATGTGTGGCCCACGGTTGATGCGATGGCTGGTGCTGATTCCCCGGAACACGTCACTACCTTTGAGACATTGACGGCAATGGCCTTCAGCGTTTTTGCTGAGCGCAAAGCGGATTTTCAGGTATTAGAGGTGGGTATGGGCGGCACTCTGGATGCCACCAACCTGGTTGAAGACCCTTTGGTCTGCGTTATCACCTCTATTAGTCTTGACCATACCGCTATCCTCGGAGACACCGTTGAAGAGATTGCCCGGGATAAAGCAGGAATCATTAAACCAGGCGCCACAGTGGTCACTGCTCCGCAGTCGCCCGGGGTGATTGCGATTTTGGAAGAAGCCTGCAGCAACGCTGGCGCAACCCTCGTCAACATAGCCGAGGCATATTCGTGGCAAGGTGGCGAGTGGAGCCTGAAAGGCCAGGACTTTGTGGTGGATGGCCCCCGTGGGAGATGGCAGGGATGGTTGCCATTGTTAGGGAAGCATCAGCTAGAGAATGCAGTTTGTGCTGTAGCCGCTGCAGAGGCGCTAATTGGGCGAGGTATTGACGTGCCTCAACAGGCGGCCTTGGATGGCCTGGAAAAGGTCTACTGGCCAGGACGCTTGGAGGTCTTGCAGGAAAACCCTCTGGTGGTGGTGGACGGAGCGCACAACCCGTATTCCACCCAACAACTTGTTCAGGCGGTACAGCGTCATTTCCCAGTGGAACGGTGCATCCTGCTCTTTGGGGCTTCTCAGGGTCACGACCTTACGGGTATTGTGGCGGCTTTAATGGAGTTAGCTCCGGCATCGGTGATTGCAACAACGTCGCGTCACCCCCGGTCAGTGCCAATGGATCGTTTGATGAAAGAGTTTCAGGATGCTGGCCTACCCGTACAATGGGGAGGCGAAGTGACCAAGGGACTTGAACAGGCGAAGGGGATGGCAGGCCCGGGAGATTTAATCCTCGCAACAGGGTCTTTGTTTACCGCAGTAGAGGTCAGAGAACAGTTAAAAGGGATACCACCTGAGGTGTATCCCGAGTTTCAAGATGTACGATTTTCATCAAAGGTGAGGTAGGCTCGTGACTGAACGGAAGCGCGTGGTTATTACAGGCATGGGGGCGATGACGCCCTTAGGTGAAACCGTTGACGAATACTGGGGAAACCTTATTCAAGGACGGTCTGGCATTGGCCCTATGACCCAGGCGGACCCTACGGGGTTTCCCTGTGCTATAGCTGGTGAGGTGCGAGGCTTTGAACCAGAGAAGTACATAGACGCCAAAGAAGCTCGGCGTATGGCAAGGTTCACCCAACTTGGCGTAGCGGCGGCAATCCGCGCTGCGGAGAGTGCCGGGCTGAACGCATCCACCATCGTTTCAGAGGAGTCTGGTGTGGTGCTGGGTAATGGCAATGGGGGGATGCCCACAACCGAGGAGCAAGCACGGGTACTTTTTGAGCGGGGTGGGATGAAGGAGTCACCGTTCTTCATTCCAATGATCCTTCCTAATATGGCAGCCGCTCAGATTAGCCGTATTTTGGGGCTTAAGGGTTACAGCAACACGGTAATCACTGCGTGCGCAGCCGGGACGCAAGCCATCGGCGAGGGCGCAGAGGTTATACGTCGGGGTACGGCAAAGGTAGTGTTTGCCGGAGGGACAGAGGCTGGAATCTGCCAGCTTTCACTAGGGGGGTTCAGTGTGATTAGGGCCCTCTCTACCCGCAATGAGAAACCCCAGCGGGCTAGCCGACCCTTTGAAGCGAACCGAGATGGGTTTGTGCCTGGAGAAGGTGCTGGAATCCTGGTGCTGGAGGAGATGGAGCACGCGATCAGTCGCGGCGCGCCAATTCTGGCTGAGATTGTAGGGTACGGTGTCTCCTCTGATGCCTACCACCCGGTTCATCCTGACGAAAACGGTGAAGGCGCTGCCCGGGCGATGTCTTGGGCGATAGCTGACGCTGGGCTGACGCCGCAAGATATTGACTACATCAACGCCCACGGAACATCCACACCCATAAACGATGCCGTGGAGACGCTGGCAATCAAGAAGGTGTTTGGTGAGGGTGCGTACAAGGTGCCCATCAGCTCCACAAAATCGATGATTGGCCATGCAATGGGGGGATCTGGGGCTGTTGAGGCTGTGGTAGCAGTGAAGACCATTCAAACAGGAATCATCCATCCCACCATCAACTATGAAGTGCCAGACCCGTTTTGTGATCTGGACTACGTCCCTAATGTAGCCCGGGAAAAGGACGTTAGGACAGTGTTGTCCAACAGCTTTGGGTTCGGTGGGCAGAACGCGTGTCTGGTCATTCGCCAATTTGAGGAATAGCTAAGACCTGATGACAGAATTTGCAGGGTTATTAGCTAGGGAATCAGTCTTGACAAACCACTATAAAGCTCGTACTGTGGCGTTGATGTTAGGTAGGTATTCGCCTGCTGTCTTTCGCACCCTGATACCAGGGTCAAGGAGTTCCCTTTCCAGAAATTTGTACACCAATTCAGTGTGTCATTGGCTGCTTGTAACCAATCACCTCTCTTTGATTAGGAAAAGCGACTGTTTTCTATGACAAAATACATTTTTGTGACCGGTGGCGTAGTAAGTTCCGTAGGGAAAGGTATCAGTGTCGCTTCTATCGCTCGCATACTTGAAAGCTGTGGCCTCACAGTATCAGTGCAAAAACTGGACCCTTACCTCAACGTTGACCCCGGCACAATGTCCCCTTACCAACATGGCGAAGTGTTTGTTACCAAGGACGGCTGCGAGACAGACATGGACTTGGGGCACTATGAACGCTTTACAGACCTTGAGCTGACGCGCTCCTCAAACATCACTGCGGGACAGGTATACAGCACTGTCATTGCTAAAGAGCGGCAGGGAGCGTATTTGGGGGGGACCATCCAGACCGTCCCCCATGTGACCAACGTGATTAAGGATGCTATTAAGCGGCTTGCAGAAGAGTCTAATCCCGATGTAGTGGTGGTAGAGGTTGGCGGGACTGTAGGCGATATTGAAGGTCTTCCGTTTTTGGAAGCCATTAGGCAAATGCCTAACGATGTGGGCCGAGACAACGTCTACTACATCCACGTGACGTTGCTGCCGCATATTTCGTCCACAGGGGAATTGAAGACCAAACCAACACAGCACAGCGTGAAAGAACTTCGGAGCATTGGGATTCAGCCGGACTGCATTATTTGCCGGAGCGATTTCCCGGTGCCGGATGATATCAAGGGGAAGATTGCGCTTTTCTGTGACGTGAATCAGGACGCGGTAATCCCTCTTCCTACGGTTGAGACTATTTATGAGGTTCCGTTGATACTCCAAGATGCGGGCCTCTCTAAGTTACTGGGGGATAACCTGGGACTTGGGGAGTTAACACCGGATTTGACGGATTGGAAAGACATTGTCCGGAAGATTAAAGAACCCCATGAACCTCTGTCCGTGGCAATTGTAGGCAAGTATGCCACCCTGCCAGAGGCGTACATCTCCGTGAAAGAGGCCCTTCTCCACGCAGGGGTGTTCCATGATAGGGATATCCAGCTTACGTGGGTGCCGTCTGAGGATATTGAACGCGAGGGCGCAGAGTATTTCTTGAAGGACACTTGCGGCATTGTGGTCCCCGGAGGGTTTGGGATACGGGGCGTGGATGGCATGGTAGAGGCGGCGCGGTACGCAAGGGAGCATAAGGTACCGTACTTGGGTCTCTGCCTAGGGATGCAGCTCTTGGTAGTGGAGACGTCCCGTAACATAGCCGGCCTGCCAACGGCGAACTCCACCGAGTTTGACCCAGAGACCGCAGACCCTGTCATTGACCTGATGGCAGACCAGAGAGAAGTGACGGAAATGGGAGGGACGATGCGGCTGGGTGTGTATCCATGCCACATGGTTCCCGGGACCCTTGCTGGCCGGGCATACGGCGCGGAAGTTGTAAACGAACGTCACAGGCATCGCTTTGAGTTGAACAATGCGTACAGGGAAACGCTTGAAGACGCTGGTGTGCGGTTTAGCGGTTTATCCCCGGACGGCCAGCTGGTAGAGATTGTGGAGGTTGTGGATCACCCCTTCATGGTGGGAACCCAGTTCCACCCGGAGTTTGGGTCCAGGCCCAATCGGCCGCATCCGTTGTTCAGGGATTTTGTTGGGGCCGCCCAGAACGTGGTACGAGAGGGTATGCAACCCCCACTACCCCTGGACAGTGTAGATAACGCCGGAAAGTAGCAGCGATTCAAACTGACTTTCACTAGAAAACGAGAAAATAGGCAGGATACTTGAAAAATGTGAGATACTAGGCGAAGTGGTGTTACGGTTCCTCTGTTTTCCCCTCTGACCGGATTGTTCAGTGCATGAGACTTCAGGACAGTCCCAGAAACCTCAAACACGAGTAATTCTTTGTAAACTCCTGGGGAAGCTACCACTCCTTCTAATCACATTATTTGATAACAACCAAATGCCCTGGTCACCAAAACAAGAGAGCCAGGGGATATTCAGCCCACAACATGTGAATACAACGTAGAACGTAACCGACGTAGGCGAACGTCCGAGGAGAATGATGCAAGAGACCGCAATGAGCATGGCACAGCTGGAAGCAAAGACCAAAGAAGAATTGCTTCAGTTGTCCACTGAGATGGGTATAGAGAACGGGGCACTACGGCGTGAAGAGATTATCTTCCACCTGCTAGAGGCATTTGCAAAGCAGCAGGGATTCGTCCTGGCCACGGGGCTGTTGGAGATTATTGGCGATGGATACGGTTTCTTGAGGCAGCAAGGGTTACGTGCCGGGCCTGGTGACGTGTACATCTCCCAATCACAGATTCGTAGATTTGCGTTGCGCACTGGGGACCAGGTGACCGGCCAAGTGCGACCTCCCAAAGAGGGCGAGCGATACTTTGGTCTGATCCGCGTTGAGGCTGTGAACGGCGGCGACCCTGAGCTCACGCGCTCGCGCGTACACTTTGATAACCTGACGCCTATCTACCCTACTGAGCAGCTCATCCTAGAGTCCAAGCCAACCAACCTGTCCCAACGATTGATTGACCTAGTCTCGCCCATAGGTAAGGGGCAGCGTGGTCTTATTGTGTCACCGCCGAAGGCTGGTAAGACGTTCCTGCTGAAAGACATCGCCAACGGAGTTTCAGAAAATCATCCTGAAGTGCATTTAATGATTGTGCTTGCGGGTGAGCGGCCTGAAGAGGTCACAGACCTGCGACGTTCCATCAATGGCGAGGTGTACGCATCTACTTTTGATGAGCCGGTTGAGGATCACTGCCGAACGGCGGAGGTTTCCCTGGAGCGGGCCAAGCGGTTGGTGGAGAGTGGCAAGCACGTTGTGGTGCTGCTGGACAGCCTGACGCGATTGGTCAGGGCGTACAACCTGGCGGTACCGTCAACAGGACGGACGCTCTCTGGTGGTATTGATACCAGTGCGCTCTACCCGCCCAAGCGATTCTTTGGCGCCGCCAGGAACACTGAAGAGGGCGGAAGCCTTACCATCATTGCTACGTGCCTGGTAGATACCGGTAGCCGTATGGACGAAGTGATCTACGAGGAGTTCAAGGGCACGGGTAACAGCGAGATACACCTGGACCGCAGGCTTGCTGAGAAACGTATATACCCGGCTATAGACATTCATCGTAGTGGCACACGTCGTGATGAGCTGCTCTTGGGCGAAGATGTGTTGAAGCAGGTGATGTTGCTGCGTAGGATGATCTCCATGATCACCACCACAGGCGGCATGGACTCAAACGATGCTACTGAGCGCGTGCTTGAACGGTTGGCCAAGGCAAAGACCAACGTTGAGTTCCTGGCAAACCTCAGCAAGGAGATGGCGCGGTAGTATCTCTAGGTAGTCCTTTGGGATAGCCGCCCCGGCTCTGGCGTTAGGCCTCCTCTGTATTGAAAGGACTGTAGCTTTTTTGCTGCGTTCCTTCTCGTGTTCCATAGTCCATCCTCCCCATAAGAACTCCCTCTTCAGCATAGCTATTTCTCCTTGACAGCGACTATTGAATTTAGTACAGTTTCTCCGGCTATATGCGTAACGGACAGTCTCATGAATGTGGGATTGCAAAGAGGGACACCCTTCTTCTGGAATTGGTCAGGGAATAGTGGAACCTTTGCAGAGGACGTATCGTTATAGCCGATGAGGAGCCATGTGGCACTGCTTGTGTTGTATGGGCTTTCTCGCAGAATCTGGAGTCCCAAAAGGGATGGTTACATAGTGAGAGACCAGATACAAAACGCTTTAGCGGGTAGGACCTTCCGGTCCGGTGCGCTGCCGAAAGGAGGGGACCGTCCGATCGAGTTGTCCGGATTTATGAAAGTCTGGGCTGCACGGTGCGGAATTCGGTCAAGAGCGGGCCCGTAGGAAGCGATGGGAGCTGCCGTCGAGGATGCTCCCGGGCAAGACACGTTCCAGTTCCAAAGGTTCTTAAGGAAAATTTCGTCACAAAATATATGGAGGACATAGTGAAAGGTTTTACGAAGATCACGGCAGCGTTAGCAGCCTTTGTTCTGTTGTTTGTCGCCATTGGCGTCAGCTCAACAGGCACGGCGTCAGCGCAAGCCGCAGTAATCACAGTGGTACCCACGTCAGCGTCTACCCTGTCCGCTGGGGACGCAAAATCGAATAATACTACTTGTTCCGTTATCACCGGTACGTCTACGTGCGCGGCGGGCGATAACACGTACACAATATCGGTTACCGACGCTGCTGCGAACGTTACTGCTGCAGAGTTTGATACCGTAACAGTAACGGTAAAGAACGCGGACTTGGCAACAGTGACGCCGTCATCGGCCACTGACTCGAACGCCAAGACGATCACCTTGTTAGAGACCGGTGCGGCTACCGGTGTATTCACCCGCTTGGTTACTACCAAGCACGCGAGCACAGGTCTCGTAACGGACGGCACGACACATGCTGTCACTGCCGTGACTTCCGTCACCGTATTCACGGCCTCTTCCTTGGCTAACCCAAATTACACCGACGCCGAGCGGGCTTTGATGGTTACTGCGGGCCTGTCCTGGACAGTCTCGAACGCCAACGATATTCAAGTAGAGGTTATTACGTCCATTTCAAATGCGGGAGTTGTTACGCTCGGCGTAGCAGCGGCGGCGACCATCGCAGTTGGCGACGTCATGTTCTCTCCCGTATTAGTTGAGACCAAGGCATTCTCCGGAAATACCCTTACTGCTACCTACAAGCCATCAGGTACATTGGGTATTTCCAAGTCAATCACAGTTGATAACGTGAAATCATCCTTGGTGATGAACGGACCAGCCGTTGATTTGATCACAAAGAGCGCCAAGACTGTCAACTTCAATGCGGACGTCACCGACACTGGTGCCGGGTATCCGTCGAAGAGTTCCAGCATTGTTGCGAATAACACAGCTGGAACTAAGGGCCGAATACAATTGTTTGTCGGTAGCGTAGCCGCTGGAGCGGTTACTCTACCATCCACCGCATACACTGCGGTTGCTAATGGCTGGCAATTGAATGCAGACTTCAGTTCCACTGACATCGCAAACATTGGCCCGCGGGTACCGTTCTGGATAGAGGCTGAAGACCTGGCCGGAAACGTGCAGAAGCCAGGGACCGGCTACAAGGGCAACACTACCTCTCAGGGCCTGACCACCACAGTGGTTGATACGTCCTTGATTGGTATGGGCGACAACATGCTGAATGGTCATTCAGTAGTGATTTATTACGCCGGTGTTAAGGAGACCAAGGCCATCAGTGACTTCGTCTCTGCTACTGGCGTGATGACCACTGCTGCATTCTCCGCAGTGACTCCTGCAAATGTCGAATATGAGCTCCAGGGTGTCGGCCTTGTAACAGTGGACAGCACGGCACCAACCGTTGCTTCAGCTGCTGCTGTTCAGACCGGGCACAGCTTGTCCTCCGC
>Ga0302127_10001778_pt1 | contig 12878 bp, 8 predicted proteins | sample CB4_SCM_MG_FD_204452 | JGI IMG/M metagenome (GOLD analysis project Ga0302127, IMG submission 204452) | Marine microbial communities from Western Arctic Ocean, Canada - CB4_SCM | ecosystem: Environmental > Aquatic > Marine > Oceanic | place: Canada: Western Arctic Ocean | collected 2017-09-24
CAATACTAAATTTGTCAGATAGTTTCTTAGCAAAGCAAAGGTTTGCGGCTAAATCTTGTGCCCCCCAAGATTCACCTGTTCCTTCTGGTTGAGTAATTGTTCGGACCAAATCATCTGGGACTGTGAGGCTTGTTATACTTAGACCTAGTACTCCAATTCGGTTTATTGGCAATGCAAAACCAAGATATTGAAAACCTATTCCACCAAGCCATTCATTATTGACAAAAATAGTTTCCATTCTTTTCACATTTGTGAGTCCTGCCGCATTCCAAAACATGGAACTTATGTCACCATCCATGGCAGTAAAGGCGTTCCCCATTCCTGTCCCACGAGCATCAACACCAATTTTTAAAAACTGTGCTGCAGTAGTCCCCGATTTTGTTATTGTTTGTGAATTATCTAACTGGCCATAAACCCCATTCAAGTGAAAGAATACCATAAACAACATCGCAATAATTTGATTCTTAAAAAAATATTTTCTCATGATTCCAATTAATGATTCTTTATTATTTAATGACTGCAAAACGACTTATTACTTCACCTAATTTTCCTGCATCAACATGAAATAGGTATACACCATATGCTATAGGGAAATTATCGCTCGTAGTTAGATCCCAATATTTTTTCCCATCATCTATGGTAGACTTATGAATCAAGGTGTTTACCAATTCGCCCGTAATAGTATAAATCCGGATGGTGCATGCTGCTGGCAAATGATTAAAATAAACACGCCTAGGACCTCTGTCTCTAGGGTTTTGCCTATCTAATTGTTCTAAGGGGTTTGTAACAACATAAGGGTTTGGCACGACTGAAATTTTATCTAAATCATTTTTACCCTGTCTTTCGTCTATTTTTGATGCCTGGGTAATAAATGTAAATACGTCGTCACTAAATGGGCGAGTTGTGGCAATAGAATAAACATCTCCATCGCTGGGTGTAATTGGTGTTTGGACAGAAGGTTCAAGAAACTTTATCATCCATGTGGGTGAACTAAGTCCGTCTCCTTCAAATAACACTATTTCATCGTGGCTGTCCCAAGATTCATTGCTTTCATTTGGCTGTTTCTTAATAATAGCAAACTGTTGTTTTTCAGGAATCATACCCATTGTGGTCTTAAAGATTTCAAATGGAGTTAAAATTCCGGCAAAAGAACCTGTGTCAACAATTGATGATGAGAAATGAACTTCATAATCAGCCGGGAAGGCGTTCCCGCCTTGCGAATAAACCCCAACAACGCAAGTATAGTTGGTGGGCCTGTAAAGGTTCCACCCCGTTTTAGTAACATCTATTTCTAGTGGCTCGTCCTTTACATAAATTTTCATCCCATCAAAAACTGGATTTGATTCTTCATTATTCAGTTTATCAGTATTTTTAATGGAAAAATGAGTATAGCTTGCACGATATGCAGTGTTGTCTTGCAAGTTTCCCCCAAAAATATCACTAATTGCACGTACACGACCGTAATCCGCGTCCAATTCATAGTCTACACTATCGAGGTAGTTTACTAAACCGTCTAAGCTGGTCAATAAAAATGATTCTTCAACAATGTTCCCATACTTTAACCCAATAAATTTATCAATATTTGCAATAAAAACATCATCAACAAGTTTTGTGTCTTCAACAGAGTAACGCGTTGGTGACTGACTGAATGTGACACGGAATGTGTCACTATTTTCAATTTGCATCGGATCAATAATTTCTATGGATACAGCCCCCGTTCCAATACCTACGTCATGAAAAATTCCTTCATTCGTAAGACTACCAGCCGCGTAACCTGCTGATGGGGACCTGGGAACGACTTGTATTGTATTAACATCCAGAAAAATTTCATTTGACTCAGGATTTAAAGTAATCAATTTTGAACTCTCTGAAGGTGCAATTTTTAAACTATCGTCTCCGTGGTCATAGGATACGACTGCATAATAATAGTTTTGGCCATTAATAACATTATTTGAATCAATGAAAGAATGTCGAATTCCTGTATTATTACCCAAATTATATGGCACGCCATGCCCCGTGTATGGGATACTGCTCAGTCCACTGTACTCGTTCACCAAATCAAACTTAGCAGGCCCCCCGCCTGTCTTTTCTAGTGGAGTAAACAAAAAGTGAGAACCATATGCATCAGTTATGGTTTGTTGGTCCAAAAATTGAGGATCAGTACTCCGGTATATCACATAGCCCTCGAAATCATTTTTCTCTGAAATTGGGTCAATGGAATATTCAGCAATATCATTCCAATAAAGTGTCACTTGTTCATCTCCGGGTGCAACAGTAACATGGGGTTTTGCAGGCGGTTTTGAAAATTGGTAATTCCGTTCATAAATATTTTGCGCCGTTAACGCATTTAAGGTCAAGTCTTGATAGTTTTGTCCAACTAATAATGCGATCGAAAAACTCCTGGATTCACCCGCAGGCAGATTGATTGGCCCTGAACTATAAATAAAAATATAATCTCCTGCTGAATTCGCATTGGCTGAGTCGTAAACACCGGAAGTCAAAAAATTCTCAAATACGTATTGATCATTCGAAATCGTATTATTTCCTCCAAAAGCCGGAGAAGAAAACCCTGTCAAACCCACCATATCTGCTTCATCCAGATCTGTCCATTCATAATTGGGTTCCCCCGGTTTTCTAATATCATATTGGTCACCACCAGTTGGAATCCCGTCTCCTTCTCCTTCATCGCCTGTGTTTTGTAATCCATCCACACCCACATCATGTTTTTCTTGATCCCAGTCACCATCATTATCTATTCCATCGTCCCTACTTTCATCAACCATACCATCATTGTCATTATCTATACCATCATAGGGCTCGCCTGGGCTTTCAAGGAATTTATACCCGAAGTAACCAGGGGGGCGGCCAGAAACATCACTTTGGCCGTCTGCGTCCCAACAATAAACCATATTATTATCTTTATCAAAATATGATAAATCATCCTGGTAGTTTGACGGACCACCTATGTGGGGGTCACCCCACATACCAAACGTGACTTGATTTAAATCTTTTTGACTTTTATTTGTAACCTTATATATAAGAAAAATAATATCCTCGGCCAGTGGGTTAGCCCATTGATAATACCGGCATTGTATCTCAATTCCCAACCCTTTACGGGTAGAGTCATTTGGAAAAGGGTAATATTCGAACTCTTTATTTGTACGGTCATCCACAACAAAAAATGATTCCATATCCGAGTTTGACGCGCCTTGCCTTAAGGCTCCGGGCCATTTAAATTCCTTGAGTAATTCATTGTACCATCCTTCTGGCCAACTGTCGGGTTTCCCATCGCCATCTCGGTCCAAATCGTTTGAAGTTGGTATATAATTACTTTCTGGGTCTGCATAGGGAACATTCTCTGAATTAAACGCGAGAGGTTGCCACCCCCAAACATCTTTACCGTCAGGTGATACCTCTCCTCCATTAGAGACCAAGCCATCACTGATGACTCTTGCCACCCAGACAGTGTCTCCATTTTCATTTGTAACTGGGTCTCCAGCTTCATCAATCTTGATATAGGCATCCGGGTGACTACTTGGTTCTACTTCAACCTCCGCACAAATAAGCGGTCCAAACTCATACCCATAACCTAAACCCTCCCATACAATATCAGTTGTACGGTTTCCGGGGCTTGAAATGCTACCATAATTCCAAATTTCTGCTGTAATCTTATTACCATTAAGGATTGCTTTCTGTCTTCTTAAGATTTGAGGGTCATCATCTTCTCCCAGTTGTCTTTGAAGAGTGTGCTCACGCCACTTGTAATAATCTAAATGCTGGGCCTCTGTCCAATCCTTTTTAGGCTTTTTTTGGCTATTGTATTTTCCATAAATCAGATTTGTAAAAATTAGCAATACCCACAAAAGACGGACTACTGTTATCGTATATTTATTAAAGGCTATATTCAATTTCTACCCTAAGTCTGCTATTAAAAATCAATTGAAAGACCAAACTGAACTGATCTTGGTGAACTATAATAATTAGGTCTCACTTGATACTCTTCCCAGCGATGGACACCTGGTTCTCCATAATGGCTGGTGAAAGCTTCAGTCTCTTGAGAAGACTTATTAACAAATGTGTAGCCTGCTTTGCCTGTGTCACTAAAGACATATCTCTCGTTCCTAAAATCAAATAAGTTGTATATCTTTCCAAAAACAACTATATCAATATTGCCAATATTTAGATTCTTATGAATCCTAATATCCACATTTTTCTGCCATGGCTTTCTTTCGCTATTTGGATTTGGCACATAATTGGCAAAGGGAATATTTGGCGTATAGGGCCAACCCTGAGCCAGCTTTCCAATAAAACTGATTCCCCACTTCCTTGGCTCACTGATTGTTATTGTGGCATTCATTACATTGCGTTGATCCCAGCTAAGAGGCACAATCTTTTTTTCCTCTTCTTCACCCGTTAACGCATTAAAATAAAATGAGCCCGATGTAACACTATTCCCTTTTGTTATCTGATAAGAATAATCAAGAAAAGCAGATGTTTTGGTTATTGGGTCGCGCCGTTTTATAAGGCTCAGGGTAAACCCCTTCACATTTCCAAAGTCTTTATTCATATAAATTGAGTAGGAAGCGGGACCATAGGTTGGTGAAAGATAGTCTATCGACTGAAGAGCTAAAAGATCACGAATGTCCTTATAAAAAACGGTTGCATCAATCGCTAAAACTTTTGTGAACTGCTGTTGCAAACCGAATTCATAAAGTACCGTTTTTTCTGGTTTTAGGTTGGCATTACCAATTGTAGGTGAAATGTTGGCTCCAAAAATACTTGCTTTATAGAGCCGCCTTAATGTGGGGATTTGATAAAAATGTCCATAACTAAAATGCAGAACTCCTTCATTGGTTATGGGGAATGAGACACCCAGTCTTGGCGACACCATTGATTTTTTAGTCGCCTGTATTCTTTCTTCTTCAGGGTGAATTAAATCTGCTATATACTTATCATTTGGATCAAAGAAGTCATAGCGAATACCCACATTTAGAATCATGTCTGGATATTCAATTTTATCCTGTATATAAGATGATGCAATTAATGCCTGTTTATCATAATAATTATGACTTGGCGACTCATTTGCGGGAAGTACAGTCGGCTCAGAATATTCATAACCATCATAGAGAATGCTATAATTATCTTCTTCGAGTTTATCTGACCGTGCACTAATCCCGACCTTTATTTCATGTTTTGTCGTGACTTGGCTGGTAAAGTCAAACTTACCCCCTTTTGTTATTGATTCTCTAGAATAGTGCCCCATTTGTGTTCCACCAAAAACAAAAGTCGTTGTTGGCGGAGAACCTAATATCCTATTTGTTGATACATATCTTTCGTCATTTGGATCCTCAAATAAAAATTGTTTAAAGTCTGTTGTTGCGTTAAAAATATTAACTTCATAATAAGACCGTGTAAAAGCCTGAGTTAATCGTAATGAATAATTATTGTTTTGAGTAAAGTGATTATATATGCCATCTGGATTATATTTATAAGAATGGGTGTAGGACTTCCAGTCCCGTTTGTCTTGAATTAATTGAGCAGACAGTTTGATCTTGGGAGTAAACCTATAGGTCAGTTTTGAAAGAATATTAGAGCGCTGTGACGGATTCATGGGTACGTATTTTTTATCACCACCAAGTTCAATCATCCAATAATCAGAAACTCTAAAGTCGGCATAATCATCAGGTTTGTGTTCTCGCTGTCCATAAAGGTGTCCTTGGCTATCACTGTACCTTCCACTAACATTAAATGTGAGCTTGTTCCCGCGTGAAAAAAGACGAACAGGGCCATTAATAGAGCCTTCATAGACAGTGTTTGCCTTAGGATCAATATCATCAATATTTAGAAAAATATCCTTACCATTTGAAAAATAATCGCCTGAATAAATTGACATGCTCCCGTGATAGTCTGAGCCACCTTCTTTAATTTGGAGGTTTACGATTCCACTCATAGCATTCCCGTATTCGGCATTAAAAGCACCGCTTACAACTTTCATTTCGTCCAAAGCTTTGTTGGAAATATTTACCGCAAGACTGTTTGTAAAAAAGGGATTTGCTACAGAGACTCCATCAATATAATATCCTACTTCATTTGACCGTCCACCACGAATATGTATTTCACCCCCCGCACCCTGGTTCACGCCTGCCTGTGTTGTTAATATTCCCAAAAATGATTCAACCGGCAAATTTTTCATTTCATCGGATGTTGTTATCCTTTGGGAAGCAGTTAAATCTTTTTGAACAAGGGGGCGTTCAGCTAAGACAATGATTTCCTTACCTTCAATGATTTCTTGGGTTAATTGAAAATCCTGTTCTGTTGTCTGCCCCAAACTTACCCTTAGTTCTTGTACCACATATTTAGAATACCCAATATAGGAGGCACTGAGTGTATAGTTTCCAGTTGGAACATTCAGGATAAAAAACATACCATTTTGATCGGATGCTGCACCAAGAAGGACTTCTTCAATAATAACGTTTACACCGGGTAAAGGTTCATTTGTTTCAAGACTCCTAATTTGCCCAGTAATTTTTCCGCCGGAAGCAAATAAATAAGAAATACAGAATAGAATGGCCAATAATCGATATTTTTGTGTCATTAATTTTCTTTTTTAATTTTCATCATTAAATAGTAAAGAAGTTTACATCTTAATTCTGAAAAAAAATAAATTTTATAAACTTTATATTAAATTATAGTTATATTTTGTAGTACAAATACAACATAATCTAAATAATCAATAGGAGAAAACAATGAGAAAAACAGTTATAAGTTTATTTGTTCTTACGTTCTTCATTTCAACTGCAATTGCAGATGGAGGATTTGTTCAAACAGGTTTCGCACCTGCTACAGGTGGTGCCCGTGGTGTTTCGGCCGGGTCGGATCTTGATGGTGACGGTAAACACGAAGTATGGATAACATCGTATGAGAATGGTGGCCAAATACTTTGTTTCGAGCAGTCAGGGACTGATACGCTGGAACTTGTATGGACATCAGAAGCCATAGATACAATAGTGTCTAGTGGAACACGTTGGGTAGAGACAGGTGATTTGGACGGCGATGGAAAAGGTGAAGTAATTTTCTTCGTAGGTTATGGTCAAACAAGCACAATAGCTGGCCTGCATGTCTATGAATGGGATGGTGTTAACGACAATGGCTATGGAACAACTGCAGATTTTCATGTTAATCTTTTAGACGCTTTTAATGACTCTTTAGGAGCCGCGCGCCCTGAACATTTCTCAGTGGCAGATATTGATGGAGATCAAACACAAGAAATAATTATGGCATGTAATGGAAGCAGTAATCCAAGCTTTGGCACACAAGATGGCTCTACAGCCTATTCTGAAGACAGATTCATTATTATGTCAGTTAGTGGCGACATTGGTTCTTTCGGAGCTACCCTTGTAGAAGAATATTCCATGTCACCCCGGGATGTTGACAAAGACGGCGTGATAGAAAATGCTTTGGGTGGTGGCAGTCCACAGGGCGTAGTTGTCTGTGATACAGATGGTGATGGCCTTCTTGAAGCAGCCTGTTTTTCCTGGAATAATCTGGCAGTATTTTTTATTGAAGCGACAGGACCAGATGCCTATACAATAGGTGATACTACCTATGTCAAGCTCGCAGCCTCTGATGACTGGACATTGGCACCTGCAGCCGCGGATATGGATAATGACGGAAAAGATGAAGTTTATGTCGCTGGTTATGGTGTCCAAACTCTCTTTGCTATCGTTGATAGTAATGGAGATGCCACCCATCTTGTTGATAGCACCGAAACTTCAGTTATAGCTACTGGCATTGCACATGGAGCTACCGCTACTCCGGGGTTTGGTGTGTTTGTTGGTGGAACAAATAACGGAGTTGACGTCCATAAATTTGACCTCGCACCTGGCGGAAGTCCTTCAAATTCAACAGATTGGACAAAAGCAAGCTATGGATTTGATAACTCCTTGTCGGGCTTTGTGTCAAAACTTGTTTCAGGCGTTGACTTTGATAACGACGGAGCAAAAGAAGTTGTTCTTGTATATCAGGGTGTTGCAGACAGTGTTGCAGTTATTGATGGAACAGATACTACTATGACTTTGAACACAGGCAATTTCGCTGTACGTACTGCCGAGTGGGATGCATCTATGGTGTCTATTCGAGATGTTAAAATCATAATGCCAGATGATTATAAATTGGCTCAAAACTTCCCGAATCCCTTCAATCCTACTACACATATTGATTACTATCTACCTAAAGATAACAGTATCTCTCTGACGATCTACAATATACTTGGAAACGAGATTGTGAAACTTGTGAATAATAAATTCACAAGAGCTGGTTCACATAATATTGTTTGGAATGCTAGAGATAAGAATGGACTAAAAGTGGGTAGTGGTACATATTTCTATGAATTAAAATATGGAAACTTTTCTAAGACTCGACAAATGGTATTAATGAAGTAGATAATAAAAGTCAAAAAAAAGCCCTCTCTAGAGGGCTTTTTTTTTAAATTGACAAAAGAATCTATAAAATAAATTTATAATAATTTAGAAATAACGGTTAATGTTTTCATTCAAATAAAAATTCTAATCATAACATAATTTTTAAAAATGACTTCACAATCTTTAATGGTCTTGGATCCATCCTTGACAGAGCCAGAGATACAATCTTATAACCATATTTCATCTCGATCACCTGTCCCGACTACTTATCATTTACCAGCTTTGTTTGATCCCAAAAGTATGGAAAAAGTAATAGGTGAAACATGCGGTATTATTCTGATGGGAAGTGCCGCATCTGTTTATGAAAAGCATGATTGGCTGAAAAATATTCATTCAATATTGGAACAGGCTTTTGCCCTTGGGATCCCAACTCTTGGCATATGTTTTGGACATCAATTCATTGCACATATGTTTGGAGGTACAATCGATTATCTTTGGAATGATGAAAAAAAGAAAGGTGCCAGGTCGGTAAAACTAAATAGCCTTTCAATATTAAAAAAGCCTGCAGAAGGAAATCTCATTTACTCGCATCGAGAAGGTGTTACATCATGTCCTGCAAATTTTGATATATCAATCTCCAGTGAAATGGTTAAAATTGATGGAATCACTCATAAATCAAAGCCAATTTGGGGAGTCCAACCCCACATAGAAGCAACCTATGCATTTGCAAAAAGAAATGGCATTTCAGAAGAACATTTTCAACCTGCATTTAAATTTGGTACTTTAGTTCTTGATAAATTTTTGGAAAAAATTAAAGAGCGACCTCTTGACAAAAATTAGACTTCTGTTTTTTACAGTATTGTTTTGGGCATTTTCCTGTACTACTCACCCCAGGTTATTTAATAATATAGGTATACCTATTCTAAAAAGGTCTATTAATGCACTTATTGTAGACTCGGGCCTTGATGTGAACATGAGCATTAAAGTGACTTCCCTTAATTCAGAAGAAATACTATATGCACTGAATAGTAAAAAACGGCTCATGCCGGCAAGTAATAATAAACTGTACACTTGTGCCGCAGCATTAGCCAACCTTGGTTCCGATACTATTTTTGAAACAGCCATTTACCAGCAAGGGAATAATCTCATTTTAAAAGGTGGCGGTGATCCGGATTTTTCCTTGGAGCAATTAGACTCCTTGGCTCAAATTATTTCTTCACAGATTGAATCAGTGGATACCTTGTTTGTGGATGAAAGTATCATGGATACGCTTCATTATGGCGAAGGCTGGATGTGGGATGAGGGCTCATGGTGGTATGCTGCTCCTATTAGTGCACTATCTCTAAATGATAATTGTGTAGAATTCTATTTCCATCCTGGAAAATTAGGACAACCGGTACAAGTTTCAACTACCCCTGTTACAAACTATATCCAGATTGATAACCAATCAATAACCGTGAATGATACGGTTGATTTTCAAAAATTTAAGATTGAACGTGACTGGGCTGGCCACACCAATAAATTTAATATAAGTGGTGAATTAATGGATTTTTCTACCCCAGATACTTTAATACGAAATATTGTTAATCCCCCCCTATTTGCAGGAACTGTTTTGAAAGAAATGCTTGCAGAAAAAGGGACCAGAATAAAAATAGTTTCTACCAGAAATGGTAGCAAAAATGCCAAAATATTAGTCTCCCACAAATCTTATTCTTTACTTCAATCCGCATTAAACCTAATGAATGAAAGTGATAATTTGACCGCTGAGTTATTAGTCAAAACCATGGGAATATCCAAAGAATATCCCGGGAATTGGAATGATGGTATAAAAACAGTAAAAACATTTCTGGCAGATTCCGCAGGAATTGATACATCAGCAATTCGAATTGCAGATGGTTCCGGTGTTTCCCGTTACAATCTCACCAGCGCAGATCACTTTATTCAACTGCTCACATACATGTACACGAGTCAATACAAAGATGATTTTTTATATGTCCTTCCAGGGGGCGGATTTAAGGGAACCTTGGAAGATCGGTTGGAATCAACTGGTTCAAAAATTCGAGCAAAGACAGGGGGTCTATCCGGGGTCAGTTGTTTATCCGGTTATGCCTTTTCACCCCAATATGGACCGCTGGCTTTTTCCATACTCATGAATGGTTATATTGGTTCATCGAAAGATTATCGCAAATTACAGGACGATATTTTAGAGATTTTAGTTCATGATTAAACCATCTGCTCTAAAACCCAATGCCACCATTGGCATTGTGAGTCCATCATCATGGTTAAGGGAGCCTGACTTAAAAACAGCTGTTTCTGTTTTTGAAAACAAAGGATATAAACTGGTTTTGGGGGAAAGTGTTTTTTTAAAAGAATTCACATATGCTGGAACACCCCAAGAAAGAGCAAATGATATAAATAACATGTTTGCCAATCAGGACATTGATGCCATTATTTGTGCTCGTGGTGGGTACGGCGCCAACCGTGTTTTACCTCTTTTGGATTATGATCTTATACAGGCAAACCCAAAAATATTTATGGGTTTTAGCGATATAACTGCTTTTCTCATATCCATTACCCAAAAAACTGGGCTTGTCACCTTTCATGGTCCCATGCTCACCAACTTTAAAAAAGGAATGGTAAATTATAATTTTAATCTCATGGAAAATATTCTGTCAGGCAGTGAGTATAAAGCCATCCAGTCACCATCAGAATTACCAGCATGCATTTTAAAATCTGGAAGAACGAAAGGTCCTCTTTGGGGTGGAAATATGTGCCTATTAATCAATCGATTGGGCACACAGGATCAATTAAATACAGATGGTGCAATTCTATTTATTGAAGATATTGATGAATATTTATACGCGTTCGACCGTATGTTGGTACACATGAAAAATGCGGGCATGTTTAAAAATATTAAAGGTCTCATTATAGGTGAATTGGTTGACATGAAAGATTATGATAATCCATTTGGGAAATCCACTGATGAAATAATCATGGATGTATGTGGCGATCTAGATTTTCCCATCATTTCGAATTTCCCCTGCGGACATGGAATATATCAAGCGACACTTCCCATTTCAATTCCGGTGCAATTAAATGCAAACTCTAATTCACCATCTTTAACTCTTTTAGAATCTCCCGTTAAATAAGGAAAAATAAATGCTTAATTACATTTGGTTTGGAATGATGTTTATCGGCGTGGTGGTTGGCGCATTTACCGGCAACATTGATGCGGTGACTGAAGCGGCTATCGATATGGCAAAAGTAGCCGTCAACTTGGCCATTGGATTGATTGGCATTATGGCTCTATGGTTGGGTGTTATGAAAATTGCTGAAGAATCTGGACTGATTCGTGTCATTGCCAAAGGTTTACGTCCTATAACGATTCGTCTTTTTCCTGACATTCCCGAAGATCACCATGCAATTGGATCCATCGTCTTGAATATGGCAGCCAATATATTAGGATTGGGAAACGCGGCCACGCCACTCGGACTTAAAGCCATGGAAGAGCTTCAGGAATTAAATCCGAATAAAGAGACTGCCACAAACGCCATGTGTACTTTTTTGGCCATAAATACATCCAGTGTGCAGCTCATTCTTCCTGCGACGGTTGTGGCACTCATGGGAGCGACTTCCAGTCAAATTTTTATTACCACTATTTTTGCCACTAGTATGTCCACAATCGCTGCCATTACAGCAGTCAAATTTTTAGAAAAACAAAAACGTTTTTCTGGTGGTGGAGGAAGTCAATCATGATTGATTCATTTGTCGGTAGTATTAACGAATTCTCTAAATACATTATTCCATTTTTGTTGGTTGGTATTCCCTTTTATGGATTGGTTTTTAAAAAAGTTAAAGTGTATGAATCTTTTGTGGAAGGCGCGAAAGACGGCTTCATAATTGCCGTAAGGATCATTCCCTATCTTGTAGCAATTCTTGTTGCCATTGGAATGTTTCGAGCATCTGGGGCATTGGATTTATTGCTCAATTTCCTTTCACCAGTTTTAACTCTAATCGGATTTCCGGCAGAAAATTTTCCTTTAGCATTAATGCGTCCTTTATCGGGAAGTGGTTCATTAGGCCTATTGACTGATTTGATTAATGTTCATGGTCCAGATTCTCTAATTGCTAAAATTGGCGCCACCATGTTTGGATCTACAGAAACCACATTTTATGTTTTGGCAGTTTATTTTGGTTCAGTGGGTATTCGAAAAACACGCCATGCTCTTATTGCTGGATTATTTGCGGATGTTGTAGGTGTTTTTAGTGCTGTCTATATCTGTCAGTTCTTCTTTGGTTAGCGGCAAGAACCACTAAGATACCAAGTATCACGAAGGAATTAAAAATGAATAAAATTATCATTTTTGTGGTTATCCTGTTTTTTTTAGGCTGCAGTGATACGAATTCGATTGTTTCAATAGAAACCATCGTGAAACATGATTTGGTTAATATTCAAGA
>Ga0302127_10001779_pt1 | contig 12876 bp, 13 predicted proteins | sample CB4_SCM_MG_FD_204452 | JGI IMG/M metagenome (GOLD analysis project Ga0302127, IMG submission 204452) | Marine microbial communities from Western Arctic Ocean, Canada - CB4_SCM | ecosystem: Environmental > Aquatic > Marine > Oceanic | place: Canada: Western Arctic Ocean | collected 2017-09-24
CCGTCAGCGGAGATGTGGCCGAGTGGTCGAAGGCGCTCCCCTGCTAAGGGAGTAGACCCGGAAGGGTCTCGAGGGTTCGAATCCCTTCATCTCCGCCACTTAATAACAGCCATCGTTGGGAGTTACTTGGCTCACTTGGATTTTCGACAATACAGATACATGCGCGTTACGTCGCCATTGACCTTTCTAGTCCTCTCTTCTCCTAGCGCACATCTGCAGCACCGCTTAGGTCAATCGTATTCCCTGTGGTTTGTGGCGCAACACCGCTGGCCAGAAATACGGCCACCGCCGCGACCTCGTCCGGGGTGGTGATGCGACGAGTCGGGTACATCTCGGCCATTTTCTCCAGACCGTGGGACTCGATGATCCGGTCAACCATGTCGGTTTTGACGAAACCGGGCGCGATGCCGTAGGCAAGGATGTTTTCCGATGCGCAATCGCGCGCGATGGTGCGGTTGAGCGCAAGCATCCCGGCCTTTGATGCACCGTATTGCAGATGGTCGAGACTGTCGCCTCTGTGCCCGGCACGGCTAGCCACGTTGATCAAAATTCCGCCGCCGATGTTGCGGAAATGTTGAACTGCGCGGCGGCATAGCTGGGCGGCAGACAGCAGGTTGATCCGCATGGTACGGTCCCAGCCAGCGAGCCACTCTTCGGTATTCCATTCGATCGGGCATTGTTCGTAGACGCCGGCATTGTTGACAAGCACGTCGATCCGGCCCTGCCATGCCACTGCCGCATCCCAAAGCACCTCGGTTTCTTCAGGCGACAGCAGGTTTGCCTGGCAAAGGTGCACCTTGTCTGGCCCAACCTCTTGTGCCAGCGCCTCGGCAGCTTGGGCGTTCGATCCATAATGAATCACTGCAAGGCCACCAAGTTCTACAATTCGGCGAACCGTTGCGGCACCAATACCACGAGAGCCACCGGTAACAAGGACCACTTTTCCATCAAGTTTTAACATATTTTGATCACTTTCTTTTGTTTAGCGCCATTCTTTCTGAACCCGATCAAAGGATCCCGTAATTAGGTCATCGGTTTCCTTGATCAGCCTCTGTTTGGCGATCTTTTTTGAAGGGGTGCGCGGAAAATCTGCAATATATTCGATGTAGCGTGGTAGCTTAAATGCAGCCAGATGCTCGGCACAGTTCTGAGCGATCACATCCGGCGGTAAAGTCTCGGGGGTGAACCCTTCATCAAGTCGGACATAAGCTTTCACCTCTTCGCCGCGCTTGACATCGGGCACTGGCACAACCGCTGATTCTGCGATGCCGTCAATTTGGCTTAGAACTGCCTCCACTTCGCGTGCTGCGATGTTTTCGCCCGAGCGTTTCACCATATCTTTCATGCGCCCGACAATGTGGAAATATCCGTCCTCGTATTGGCGGAAATAGTCGCCGGTGCGGAACCAGTCGCCAGCAAATACCTTGGTATTTGCAGAAGGACGCTTGTAATAGCCCCACATAATGCCTGGTCCAGACACCCAGAGTTCACCAATTTGCCCGTGTTCCACTTGGTGTCCAGTTTCGTCCATGATCTTCAGCTTGCGGTCGGGCATCGGTAAGCCGCAGGTTTTGCGGTAATTGTTCTCCCCCGCATTCATAGGGGTGGTTGTGGCAGTACCAAGTTCAGTCATCCCATAGGCGTCCCGAGCCGCGCAGCCAAATCTGTCTTCAGCTTCGCGCTTGTCTTCAGGGGTCCAGCCAAAAGCGTAAATATATCGTAGGTTCAAACGATCATCGTCAGAAGAGGCTGGAAATAACTTGAGCGCTCCTGCGGGGAAGGCGCAAGAGTGGATATCGAACTCGTGCAGCCAGCCATAGAATTTTGACAGGCTCATATTACGCGCGACATACGAGGTGGCCGACATGAAAAATGCCGAAAGGATCTGCCACATGCCGTCCATATAAAAGAACGGCGCCCAGACCAAAACGTTGTTGATGTCATTATCTGGGCCACGGGTGATCGCCAGCGTGTAACCGGTGCGGATCCAGTAGTCATGGGTCAGCATGCAGCCCTTGGGAAATCCGGTTGTACCCGACGTATACTGAATGTTGAGCAGATCGGACCCAAACACCGGTGTCGGCGGGGCAAATGGATGGCTGCCGCTGTGTTCCAGGTCCAACAGGGCCTTCTCGCCGTCACGCGCCGCGCCGCGCACGACGACGTTACCATCGGTCAGCATTGCGGGGCGATCGTTCATGGAGTCCAGAGTTCCCAAATAGTTGACGTCAATGATCATGAACTGGACATCGGCGTCATTCAGGACAAAGCTGAGCTCGGTTGCGGTGTAGCCGCCATTCACTGGCACCATCACCGCGCCAACCCGGCCAATGGCTGTCCAGACAACCATGGTTTCCGGCACATTCGGCAGCATTACGGCAATGTGGCTGCCCTTACGTAGCCCTATCCTGCTGAGCGACGACGCCAGGCAATCGGCCCGTTGATCCAGTTCACGGAATGTCAGGGTGCCCCCGTCTTGGAACCAGTCGCCCGCCACCATATCTCCTAATGTCCTGGCACGCTCGGCAACCAATTCTCCAAGTGTTTCTGGAAGGCTACCGGCATCAACCTGGCGGTAATATTGTTTCATTTCTGCATAATCGGTACGGTTATCAGTGGTCATAATGGATCCGCCTATTCTCTTGTTAAATTTGAAATTTGGCAAAAGCTGTTCTTCATTTGCTCAATTTGGCTTAACAAACATCGGCACGCCTTGGGCGTAGCCCAGTTTGGGGTTTCAATTTCCCAATAAATGCATAAAATGGACCTGCATATAAATATATTATTGACACTAATGTCATAATTTTTGATACACCGGCTCTGACGACTTGTCAATCTAACAAAGAAAGCTCATTTTTGATGACCCCATTCCACCTGGCAACAGTATTGACGGAGCGCAGCGAGCAAAGGCGAAAAATCCCCAAGCGGACCCGGACCCGTTATTCAATCCTCGCAGCCACAGCGCGTGAGATGGAGAAGGTTGGATACGACGGGTTGACAATTGACAACATCGTCGATGAGGCAAGATTGGCCCGAGGAACCTTCTATCTTTACTTTACCAACCGCTCCGACGTTGCTGCTGCAGTGATACGCACCTACAGGGCGCTGGTTTTGGCCAGGCGTCCACGTGGCGGACGAGAGCTTAAAGCATATGACGCCATTTTGCGGATGAATAAGTACTATGTTGCGACCTATGCGTGGAACGCCCCTCTGTTGGCGGGCATTGAAACGTTGGTGCGGAATCGACCGGACCAAGCCTGCAGCAGGGACTTCTGGAACAACCGCTGGGGCCTCGCAGTCCTGTCGGATGCGAATCGACGTTCAGGAGCCGGCACGGGCTCGTGTGATAAGCGGGGTTTGCTGGCGGTTCGGGCTGTGTTGGCCATGGCGGATGAATTTCTGCGCGAAGCCTTTGTTTATAAGTCCCCGACTTTAACGCGGTTGATCAACAATCAGGAGAACAATCAGGAGAACGATCTGGAGGTCGTGGCTGAGGTGTTGTCAGTTGTGTGGTACCGTTCGATCTATGGATCACATCCTAAAGGCGTGGAGCAGATCCTACCACTTTTTTAAACTTGACAGATGCGTTGTTTTGCATAAATAATGACAGTTATGTCATATTTGATGTTTACGTCATATTTGATATAGATGTCATATTTAATATAGATGTCATATATTTTCGACCTGGTTTCGCCAGAATATCCTGGCAGACTACAATAACATGGGAGAATACAATGCTAAAATTAAAGAATACAATGCTAAAACTTTCCAAAAGGACTGGTACTGCAGTAATATCTACGAAAGCAGCCATCCTTGGCGTTTGTGTGACCTTGGGGATGGCCGGCAATTCCGCCCTTGCCAATGTCGAATGCAGCCTTGATGGCGAGCCACTATCAGGTGAGGTGCGGTTCTTCTCGAGTGGTGGCACCTATGGGGAATCGCTTGAAAAAGCCTTTTTCATCCCGTTCGAAGAAGAATGCGGGGTCAAGGTTATCCCGGTGTCAAGTAAGCGCACATTTCAGCAATTGCTGGAGATGCGAGATGCCGGTCACTACCAATATGACGTTGGCAGCAGCAATGGTAGAGAGTTCCCGCTGGGCATAGAAGAGGGGCTTTATGCCAAGCTTCCCGACAATTTCTGGGATGAACTGGATGGAATAATGATCGAGGCCGGTACTTCGGACTACGGCGCCTGGAACACCACCTATTCGCAAGTAGTCGCCTATTCCACAGAACGCGTCGCTGAAGGGTTTGGCGACAACGGTTGGGCCGATCTCTGGGATGTTGAGAAATTCCCGGGTAAGAGGACTCTTTATGATTCGCCTTACAGTTTGGTCTTTGCACTGATCGCGGATGGCGTTGCGCCTGAGGACATATATCCGCTCGATTACGACCGCGCATTTGCGAAATTGGATGAGATCAAACCACATGTTCTTTTCTGGTGGAAAAAAGGTGACCAGCCGGTGCAAGGTATTCTAAATGGCGAGGTCGTGGCCGCCTCAGCCTGGAATGGCCGTGTTTCTTCTCGTGTATTCGCCGGAGAACCAATTGCAAATTCATGGAAAAACCATTTCTTCATGAATGGGTGGAACGTGGTGATGGCGGGGTCGCCGAACGAACGCAATGCGATCGCTCTGTTGCACTACATGCAGAACGCGAAAGGTCAGGCGAAACAGGCCGAGTTGACCCAGTATCTAGGTGCTAACAAGGCGGCGTTCGATCTGCTACAACCTGAAATTGCTAGTGCACTCGCCTCGGCACATCTAAACGTTGACATGGCGCATGTGGCCTATAGTCCAGAGTGGTGGACACCTAATGGCCAGGAAGCACAGAAACGCTGGAACGAGTGGCGCGCCGAATAAGTAATCACGGTGAATGACCAATTGATAGAGGAGAAGAATACATGCTGGCAATTGGTCAAACCCGCTTTAAAGATCCGGTCCTTTTAACACTCCCCGAGCCGGGCAATCTGAGGGAAGGAGAGATCCGCGTAAGAATGTCTCTTTCCCCCATCGGGGTGGCTGAAGTCCGCGCTTTGGAAGGGCACCGGCTCAAGTTGGTGGACCAGATCGTGGATGAAGATCACCCGTTTATATTCGGATTTGCCGGGGTTGGCACCATAGACGACCCCGGACAGTCAGACCTACAACCCGGACAGCGCGTACTGGTGGCTCCCTATAATTCATGCGGAGAGTGTGCAGCCTGTCTAGCCGAGGATGAAATCGAATGCCCAAATCCTAATGGGCTTTCGGGTATCGACGTCCACACTCCTGGCCTAATGCGTGAATATGTGGTGGTACGGTCCCAATGGGTTTTACCTCTACCTGAGGGTATTAGCGATGAAGAGGGCTGTTATGTCTCCGAAGCCGCGACGGCGGTTCATCTGTTACGGCGGGTCAAGCTAAAACCCGATCAGACCGTTGCGGTGGTAGGCTGTGGACGGCACGGACAGCAGACCATACTGGTGGCAAAGGCTATGGGGGCGAAAAATGTGCTGGGCCTCGACCCGTCTTCGGTGTCTCGAGAGGCGGCACTTGCATGTGGAGCAGATGAAGTTATTGAAGCGCCAGATTGCAGGACAGGATATGATGTGGTTATTCACTGCAATTCCTTTCTTGAAACTCTCGGCACATGCTGCGACCTGGCGCGTGTTGGCGGAACAATTGGTTTGTTGGGCACGCCAGAGATGGATCACCCTAATGCTGAGATCAAAGAATTCACCCGACGGGTGCTGGAAACTGAACGGCTACTGGTCGCCTCGCGTAGCAAGGGCATGGCAAGTTTTCGCATCGCCATTAATCTCATGAAGGATGGAATGCCGCTCAAGATCAACAATTCACAGACGGTCAGCATGTCGCAAGCTCCACAACAGTTCATGAAGACTCTGGCCGAATGGCCGGGGGGGCGACCAACTTTCATAGATTTGAGGATAGGTGAATGATGCAGGCTTTCGTAACCACGGCTCCGGGTGAGGTCAAATGCATGGATCTGCCCGAACCGCCTCATAAAAAAGGCAACATTCTGGTGAAATTCGAAACCGGTCTGCTGGGTGCAGGCACCCGGCGCGCGGTTCTAGGTGACGCCGCGCAGGTGGTAGAAGGCGGGTTTAAATACCCCTTTACTATCGGGTGCACGGCCGTTGGAACCGTCAAGGATGCCGGTGGGTCGGTGCGAATGAGACCTGGCAATAGGGTGTTAATTAGCAATGTTATAACCTGCGGTACGTGCGCCCAATGCGTGTCCGGTGCCGATAATCTGTGCAAACATAGAAAACTGGCGGGTATAGACTACGAAGGCACGTTTTCTGAGTATCTTTCTGTCGATGAACGGCGGGCATTTCCGTTGTCTGTCGGGATGAACAGCCGAATGGCGATTCAGGCCACAGAGGTTGCGGTTCTGGTCAATGCGCTGGAGATGGGGTGGCAAGCGACTGAGAAAAGGCATCGCGTTACCATTATAGGTGCAGGCAATCTTGGTATTCACGGAGTTTGGATGGCGCGTGAATGGGGAGCCAACGAGATTCATGTTGTAGACAGTCACCCTGGACGACTGGACCTAGCTCGCGCCATGGGCGCTGAAGTGACCATGCTTCCAGACGAATACGACGCCTGGGTCAATGCTGATATCAAAGAACGTGGGGCGGGTGTCGTTCTCGTCGTCACCGATCACCCCAACGCCATCTCACAGGGGTGCCGGTCAGCCGTTTCACGGGGTTGTGTGGTTTGTGTGGGATTGCCCGAGGGCGGTGTCGGTTTAATCACGAACTACTATCCAAATCTGATTTCGCGGGAACTGGTGATGCGAGGATGCTATTCAAAAACTGGTGCGCAGATCGAAAAGGCGCTACGCTTGCTTGATGCCCATGGGGGTCAGGATTTCGAAGATGTTGTCGACATTCCGATATCAGAGGCAGGTGTTGGAAAAATTCTTGAATTTGCTTATTCTGGGCCAAACGAACAACGTTATATGGTGACAAATCGTGAAAAAAAATGACGAACAAATAGGCCAGGTCGAGCTACGCAATGTCAGTAAGTCCTATGGCTCGATCAAGGCGTTGATCGGCGCTGACCTGAAAGTACGCAGAGACGAATCTGTCGCCATTCTAGGACCAAGCGGCTCGGGGAAATCGACCCTTTTGGGCATTCTCGCCGGATTTATCGAGGCCGATGGTGGCGACGTGCTGTTCGGCACCAGTCTTGTCAACACTGTCCCCACGCATAAGCGGGACGTGGGCATGGTATTTCAGCGCTACGCCTTGTTTCCCAACCAGACCGTTTTCGAGAATTTGGCCTTTCCCCTAATGATCCGTAAACGTCCCGAGGACGAGATCAAGCGCCAGGTGGAAAAGACGCTTGACCTTGTCGGGTTGTCCCAACTGGCCGATCGGTACCCAGGGGCTTTGTCGGGGGGGCAGGCGCAGAGGGTGGCGCTGGCGCGGTCGCTGGTGTTCACGCCGCGGGTGTTGCTGATGGACGAACCTTTGGGCGCATTGGATCGGCAATTGCGCACCGGCCTTCAGGTCGAGATGCGGCGCATCCAGCAGGCTGCTGGGGTGCCCAGCATCTATGTTACCCACGATCAGGAAGAGGCCATGCATCTGGCCGATCGGATCGTTCTGATCCACGAGGGCCGCATTGTCGCGGATTCCTCGCCAAAGGAGCTCTATCAATACCCCCGCTCGGTATGGTCCGCGAACTTCCTTGGCAACGCTTGCATCTTTCGCATCGACGAGACTAAAGTGCAGAGTGACAAAACCATTGTGGTCTCCGGCGAAGGTGCCAGTGGCACTGCCACAGATACACATATGCTCGGCGCCAATAGCACACCGCTGGGCTTGGTTCTGCGCCCTGAAGATGGCCGATTGATAAACGGGCAGGACGGTGCCGACAGCGGCAAAGGTGTTATCGTGGAGGGCGAAGTGATACTGACCACATTCCTGGGAGCGAGGCAGAACATTCTGATCCAAGGCGCGAATGGGAAATCCTTAAATATCGAAATTTCGGGCCGCGACACCGCGCCCGAGATCGGGGCGCGGGTGCAGTGTTTCTGGCCCACGAAGGTTGCTGTGGTAGCGGAGTATGAATAGCCCCGCAACTCATAACGTACCGGTAAGGGAAGATGGTCAATCATGAAACATTTTAGCTATCGCATTCATGACCGTGATTTTGTTTTGAACTCCATCTGGGAAGGCTCAGGCGACGAGCTGCATTACAACGAAATTTATGCAAGGAATTCCGACTTTGGCGCTCGCATCCTTTCGGGCATTGCACTGGCCAGTCTCAGCGTGGCCAACCGTATGGGCCAAACCGGCTGGTCCGAACCACGACAAGCGAAATTTTCCTTTGAATCGGTGGTAAAATCGGGCGACCACATTGATATTCTGTCCTGCTGCAAACAGGGCGAAGACGCACTGGAGGTTGTCGTGGGCGAGCGGCGGGCCATGCGAATCGTATTTGGGCAAGAGACGCCGTCAACGCCCAAACGCTCAGCTACTTACCGAAAATCCAAAGGTAGGACCTTTACTGCGGGGGATCGGCAGGCGTTTGACTGGTGGATATCAAGCGCCTTTCCGCAGGTGAAATTGGCGCCGCCAAATATTATTCCCTGGCCACTGCTGGCTTCGGCTGTATCGGGCTTGATCGGTCGAATGGGCATCATCTCGGTGCCGCATGCGCTGTTAGTGAACCGGTTCAATGAGTGGAATTTCTTCCGTTCCGTAGAATGCGGCGAGACACTTCACGCGGAGATTCACGACGTGATTGAACGCGACAGCGTTTCGAAACCAGGATGGGGTGTCTGGTCGGCCCGCGTGCTGTTGGTCAGCAACACATATAATGACATTGCTGGGAATTCGAAATGGATCTGCATGTTTAAGCACGGAGAAGATGGTTGAACAGGATTGCTGAAAACAAGGTGACACAGGCGGCCTGGGCGCGATTCCGACCTGCAATTATGCTGGCCTGGCCCAGTTATCTGCTGGTCACGACGATCATCTTCGTTCCGATGTTTCCCGCCTTTAGTGGCGCGTTTCGCAATCGGGATGGGTTTACGCTTGAACATCTCATGGCGTTTTTTACTGAACCTCCAAACCTGCATGTGATGACCACAACCCTGATCATTTCTGGCATTGTCGCCTGCGGCGCGTTGTTACTGGTGCTGCCGGCCTGCATAATTGCCGCCGATCGGGGCGGAAAATTTCTTAAGTTCTTTGTGGGTTGCGTTCTGGTGTCGTTTTGGATTTCGATCCTGGTGCGAACATTTGCGTGGAATGTCTTGCTTGCCCGTCTCGGGCCCATCGGATTGTCGATTGAGGCTGTGTTTGGTGCCGATGCGGTTCCGCAAATGCTGTACACGCGCTGGGCGGTCGTTGTCTGTATGATTCAGATTATGATCCCCTACGCAACATTGTTGATATTGCCGAATGCGCGGCAAGTGGACAAGGATCTTGTGCTGGCTGCCGAGGTTCTAGGGGCAACCCCATGGCAGTCCTTTCGCAAAGCTTATTGGCCACAGATCAAATACAGCGTCCTGTCCGCCTGGTTGTTGGTCTTCATAGTCTCGATGGGGTTCTTTGTGACGCCAGCGTTGCTCGGCGGGCCCAGGGACATCATGATCGTCATGCTGATGGAATCTCAGATCACCAGTTTTGACATCAAGATGGCGTCAGTCAACGCCTTCATGCTGATGATTATCATGCTGGTGTTCACCGCCATCATCGTACGTTTGACCCGGTTGCCCTTTAACCGGCTTTTGAGTGAGGAGGCACGATGATGACGCGACGCTCGGCTATTCGGTTCGGTGGCTCAGCCTATGTGCTCGTCTTGAGCCTGTTCCTTGTCCTCCCGTTGCTAATCATCGTTCCGTCAAGTTTCTCAGCCGGCGAAGCACTGGTATTTCCACCCAAGGCCTATTCGCTGAGGTGGTATGAACAGCTATTGTCAAGCAGCCGTTGGCACGATAGCGCCTTGTTGTCGCTACGCATCGCCCTGTGTGCGGTAGTGCTAGCGGTTCCGATAGCGCTCATGGCGGCGCTGGCCAGCGTCCGGTTCCGCACTGTGTCCAGTTCGCAGCGGATATTTTTGTTGCTGCCCATCGTGGTGCCGCATTCCGTTATCGCCACTGGCTTGTTCACGCTGCTTCTGAAACTTGGAATGCTGGAAGATCCGGTGATGTTGGTGGTGGTTCACACTACCTTCGCCCTGCCATATGCGTTCTTGCTGTTCGTCAGCGCGCTAGAGGCAATTGATCCGCTAATTTGGAACGCCGCCGCGACGCTGGGCGCTTCGCCCCAGCAGGTGTTATCAAAAGTTATATTGCGCATTATCTGGCCCAGCGTGATCTCGGCGGCATTGCTTGTGCTGGTGATGTCGTGGGATGAGCTTGTCGCATCGGTTTTTGTTGGGCCGATTTCACCACCCACCTTGCCGTCACTCATGTTTTCCTATCTGCAGGAAACGATCACCCCGGTGGTCGCCGCTGTTGCCTCGCTTCTGCTGGTGATATCAATCGCGATCGGTGTGGTGATGCTGGCGCTGTCGGGACGGAATACAAAATAGCCCAGCTGTTGCCCAGGGGAGCTCAGGGGTAGAGCAGTGGACTGAAAATCCTCGTCTCGGTGGTTCAAATCCACCCCCGGGGCACCATTGAAATCAATAGGCTATACATTAATTCAAAGGAGACACTTCATGACTGTTCGCTATGAAAAACAAGGAAAAGTTGGCATCTTCACTTTTGATAGGGGTAAGGTGAATGCCTTCACCTCGCAGATGCACAAAGAATTTTATCACAAAATGGATGCGTTTTTACGGGATTCTAGTGTTCGTGTTGGAATTATAACTGGTGCAGGTGAACGTGCCTTTTGTGCTGGTGATGATATCAAAAACGTCGGGCGTAAACGATCTCCTAATGAAGTGCTCGAATCGCACTTCAGGCCAACCTCAGCTGAAACTGAAGATTTCTACCCTGGTTGGCTGACAGAATTGCGTCGATTACCTCGGCACAAGCCAATAATCGGTGCGCTTAACGGCCCAGTGGTAGGCCAAGGCTTCATTTTTGCGACAAATATGATGGACCTTCGAATTGGCACACCAAATGCGTTTCTTTCGCTCCCTGAAATAAGATATGGAATGGGTGGTGCGGGCGCCACGACACAACTGTGGCGACATTTTCCCCCTGCCGTCGCCATGCGGATGGTCCTGATTGGCGACCGTCTTTCAGCTGATGATGCGCTTAGGTATGGTTACTATAATGAGATAGTCGAACAGGATCAGCTTATGGAAAGAGCTTTGAGTTATGCAGAAATCATCGTAAGCAATCCAGAAGTAGCTGTCACTGTTGAAATGGAAGGTTTCTATCGGAGTATGGACATGACCCGAGAGGACACTAATGCCTTCATGCATCACCTGTATCAGTTGCAGAGGGTAGCACACATGTCCGGAGGCGATGCAAGCGAGAGTCCATTAGATGAAGACAGCCCTGAAAGTAAGAAACGTGAGAAACTATTGCGAAAGGTTAGCAATCATGAGTAATGAACCCGGCATTCTGGCTATGGCCAACTATCACCGAAAGGCGGCTGAATTTATTCTACCTGAAACTATGGGGGATTTTTTTAAAGAGCGCACCGAATTGATTAACATGCAACTCCTATGGTTACTGCATTGCCATATGCTGGTTTTGATTTGTCATCCTGCACCGCCATTTAATGACCTCAAATAATTGTTTTAAAACAATATAAAATAATAAAATATTTTCTACCCACAACGCTACCCACAACAAAATACCAGATTAAACCGGAGCTATCAGCTAGGTTTGGCCACCGTACCGTGGTCAGTTGTAACGCTACGTGGATATAGGCAACATTCAAATAAACCTCAGGGGCCCGTGGTGCGGTTGACGGCGAATCAATACGGTTTGATTGTAATTAGCTGCTGGAAAGGGCTTGTCAGACTAACTTGACGATTTAGCAGTTAAGCCGTATTTTTCTGAATGAGCCAAAAGAATTCATACAAATACTTCAATTCGTCACCAGAGGTTATCAAGCTATCAGTGATGTATTATATTCGCTATCCGCTGAGTTTCCGCCAAGTTGAAGATATCTTGCATGAACGTGGAATTAATATTTGCCACGAAACTGTACGGTTTTGGGTGGATCGGTTTGGTGCAAAATTTGCAACCGAAATCCGAAAGAAGAGGGTGGGTCAACATTCGAACTGGCAATGGCATTTAGACGAAGTCTTTGTGAAAATAAACGGTGAGAGATTTTACCTTTGGCGCGCGGTTGATCATGAAGGGGAAGTTCTTGAATGCTTTGTTACAAAACGGCGTAATAAAGCAGCTGCAAAGAAGTTTCTCATAAAAGCAATGCGTAAACACGGCTCACCCAAGGTTATAATAATAGACAAGCTGGCATCCTATGGCGCCGCTTTTCGTGAGATTGGCGTTGCTGACAAGCAATTATGTGGGGGCCGGTTAAATAATCGGTGTGAAAACTCACACTTACCGTTTCGACGGCGAGAGCGAGCGATGCAACGTTTTAAAACAGCGGCCACGCTCCAGAAGTTTGTCAGTTATCACAGTCAAATATACAATCACTTCAATCATGAAAGACATCTTCAAAACAGACAGACTTATAAGCAAAAACGCACAACTGCTCTCATTGAGTGGTTCCAAATCTGCGCTTCATAGATTTGTGTGATCGTGGTACTTTGAGACGTGCTAAACTTTGTCTGACAGCACCAACAATTATGCCTTGTTTGGCAAACAGGTGCCTTGCTTTTTTAATTTGTGCTTGCGAGTGATTGCGAGATGTTGAGTTTGAAGAACGAAGCTCCCCAATACTCAACGAACAAGTTGTTAGCATCATGCTAACTCCTTTCG
>Ga0302127_10001780_pt1 | contig 12874 bp, 10 predicted proteins | sample CB4_SCM_MG_FD_204452 | JGI IMG/M metagenome (GOLD analysis project Ga0302127, IMG submission 204452) | Marine microbial communities from Western Arctic Ocean, Canada - CB4_SCM | ecosystem: Environmental > Aquatic > Marine > Oceanic | place: Canada: Western Arctic Ocean | collected 2017-09-24
ACAGCAGTAACTCCTGATGAAGGTGAAGAAAAAACTGAGGCAACAAAATCAGGGAATATTTTTGGCGATACGAAGGTACAAATTATTTTCCTAGTAGTCGTGTTATTGACAACGTTAGCTATGTTGCGCAGCAGGAAGAGCGACACCATCTAATTAGGCGAATGGAATAGATGCAGTCTTGTGAGTTCCCAAATTCACCACTGTCAAGATACACGGCTGCGGCTGGAAACCCAGCATTCTCTGATAGGAAGTTTGGTCTTGCCAAGTCGAAGAACAAACCAAAGTTGTCCCTTTGTGGTTGATACAGGAATGCCCATGCACGTGGCCAGTCACAAAAATATCTGGAATCGTCGAGATAACCAAATTGTCTTGAGGCTCTGGTGAAAGAGGAGTTTTACCGCCCCATTGGGGCGCCAAGTGCCTCTGCAGCATCATCTGTTTCATCGCATCAACTGGGGAACCATAGGTGATTGTCCTCATGCCTGCAACGAAGTCGTCAATACTCTTGCCATGGTAGGATAGTAGGCGTACACCATGCAGTGAAAACTCACAGGGATTGCCAACGAATTTTGTAGTATTGAAGTCTTGTTGAATATCTGGTTCCAAGGCTGGTTGAGGTTCTGCTGGTCGCACAGCATCGTGGTTTCCTGGCAACAAGATACATTCTACCCAATCAGGAAGCAACTCGATGAGGCGGGCAAAGTGAGAATATTGATGATACAAGTCGGTTATTGCCAATTCCTTATCTTGATTAGGATAAATGCCCACTCCATCAACCACATCACCTGATAAAACTAGATACTTGATGGTGTGACCAAGAGGATCCTCTCGCATCCATTGTGCCATCTTGTACCACTGGTCTTCCAAGAAGGTCTTGGAGCCGACGTGGATATCAGAAAGAAAAGCAACGCTAACGTCTTGTTCAGAATGAACGCGTTGGCGGTTGGGTAAGTCAGGCCAATGTAGGTCTGAGACGTAAAATAAATCACCACTTCGGCTGAACGAACCAGAAACGCCAATCACATTATCGGGAAGAATTCCTGAAGTGACTACCGGATTCGGGTCCTCATCATCTTTGCGCAATAAGCAAGTCATGGCGCCTGTATTGTCCTCTAATTCAAAGATCAGATGGCCATTTTTCGTTGCTCTGGGTTCGTTAACCAAACCGATAGCACAAGCGATATTTTCGTAGCCAGTGAAGCGGATACGTTCGGATTGCAAACGAGCAATATCGCTGCAACGAGTGGGCAATCCTGCTTTGACAATCATTTGCTTGATTTTTTTCAAGCGGTCATTGAAACAAGAGCGCATATCATCCATACGTCCTTCGGTAACGCTATTGCCGGTAATATCCCAATGCACTTCAATGTCCGAAGAGGCATCGCTTGCTTTCATCGGAAAGTCATCCATATTATAATCCGCCAAACCATGAATCTTGAACACCGGCAGAGGCGCGGATTCGACTAGAGGAGCAATAACACGCGCTAAGTCGGAGGGGCTTTCATCGAGCACCTTTGCAGGTACTTCGAATTGCTCAAGTTTGAGGAATCCAGGTTCTGCTTTTTCCACTATAGACATCGGGTTGTCCATCTCAAGTAATTTATCTTTAACGCCGCGTTTGATGAGGATGCCATTAGCCATGCAATATTGGAGGATATCCTGCCAATCCGCCTGCGCCATAGCCTCAACCCTGTTGAGGGGCTCTTCAAGGCTTTCGTCGTTGAACAGTCAAAATCCTTAACAGAATCAAAGGACTACTTTTCCCATTCGACATCTCCACCGATGTCGCGGACAGCCTTTACTGGTCGGTCCCATACTTGTTCTTGCCAAGGTGCAGCGGCCTTTGCTTTTGCTTCTGCAATCAATCGCTTGAGACGCTTTTCTTCTTCGATAACACGAGTAATTTCACGCTTCTGAACATCCTCTGCTTCCATTTTCGCATCTTTATTTCGCATGAAATCCCATTGTTGGATTGCAAATTGCAAAGCGAAGGCTACGAATGATTCTTTGTTTTCTTGGCGTGAACCACCAAACCTGGCCTGTTTTGAACGCTCACCTTCGGCTGTTGAAACGCCAACATAAACAAGACCAATTGGTTTGTTAGTTTCATCACCTTTTGGTCCTGCGATTCCAGTTATTGAAATGGCCAAAGTTGTACCTGCCCTTTCACGGGCGCCTTTGGCCATAGCCATCGCTACATCTGGAGATACGGCACCATGTTCTGCCAACACTTCAACTTCGACGCCTAAATGCCGATGCTTAGCATCGTTGGTATAGGTAATCCATGATTGGCGGTACCAAGCACTCACTCCAGACAAATCGGTTAAAGTGCTAGAAAGTAGGCCACCTGTACATGATTCTGCGCATGAAATGGTCCCTCCTACTACTTTTAGCCGGCGCCCTAATCGAGCAGCCAAGGCACTAACTGCCTCATCCATGTTTTCTTTGCAGAGTCTCTTATTCATAAGGTTGGCTTGCCGACCATTTGAAGGAGGATAAGTGCAGCCCATGCCTGCGGGGCTCGTGGTCTAGGGGTTATGACAACGCCTTTACAAGGCGTGGATCACCGGTTCAAATCCGGTCGGGCCCACTTAAAGTTGCTAACAGCAGCGGCCACACAAAGAATCTGTATTAAACTGAGAAAATCGAATACAAACATGAACTGAAATACAATCACGGAATGAAATACAATCACGGAAATAACAACCCCATTTTAGATGCTTACAAAACCTTTGAATGGAAGTCCACCGCATTAACTAGAATGCAGGCCCGCTGGTACCTTGCCCTGCTGGCAATTTCCATCCTCCTATGCAATGCTTCAACAGTATTGGCCGTTGATACAGATGGTGATGGAGTTGATGATGATTTGGATACATTTCCTTTCGATTCAAGTCAACAATTAGATAGTGATTTTGATGGATTTGGAGATAGTCCAGTTGGCAATAATTCAGACGATTGTCCTTTGGAATACGGTACAAGTCTGACTGATAATCTTGGTTGTGTTGACGATGATGGAGATGGGATTAGAAATGCCGATGATCAGTTTCCTTTTGATGACCAACAATGGCTTGACCGAGATGGCGATGGTTTTGGCGACAATTTGGTTGGTGAAAATGGCGATGCTTGTCCTGATGAACCAAATAATGGCAATCATGGCTGTGCTAAAGTGCAGCAAGCAGCGGCTGAAAAACTCCAAGGTGAGGCCGGAACACCAATCTTTAACCTCGCAATTTTAATCTCGATTGTAGTGGGGATTATTGTTGGAATAAAACTTCCGAAAGTTTCAGATGCAGAAAATATGTGGCAGCAAGAAGAGGATAAATCAGAAAACATTTGGCAGCAAGAGGATGATAAACCATTACTCAGTATTTTATTTGGAGTTCTTCTTCTTACATCATTAATTCCTGCACTTGCTCTACTTACAGACGTAGCAGCTGATGGGACGGGAGCGGATGGAGTAGAAATTTGGTTTGATGATAATCACACCTATTTGGCCTGGTGGTCTATTGATGGAGATGAGATGACGGATGGTTTCACTGTCACTTATGAGGTAGAAACAAATGAAACGGATGATGTTGAGTTACGCGTTCAGGCAAACATTACAATTCAGGCTGAGCCTGAGCACTCGATTAATGAGAGAACCGAAATTATATTTTACCATACTAATATTTCTAATTCAACTCCTGATGCAGAGGTTGAAATTCCGATAACCCCTTGGGCAGTTGGAAACTATACTGCTGAGTTATGGGTTCAAAGAATTATAGGTGGTAGTATGTATGATGGTGAATTGTCTGAAGATTTTGATAACCAAACACTGTACATGGAACAAATGGAAAACTATCCCATAATGCAGGGAGTAGTCGAGGGAGATCTGATTGATGGATCCCAATGTACTTTTCAGGTGGAAATAAATGATAAGGTTGGAGAGGATTGGGATAAGAATGGTAGTTGGGAAGTGATTTCATTTGCTGGAATACTAATCGAAGGATCAAGTCCTCCAAAGTATGATTGCCAAGCTGCTGGTGCTAATATACATGTATTTGAATTTAAATACACTTCATATTTTGGTGATATCTCGACTGTTTCATTCAGCATCAATATTATTTTACAACCCGAGGATGGTGACTATTGCGATGCTGGAGACGAGCGCGACGATTGGGGCTTTTGTGTATATGATGGTATGTCGGAAATTAGCGCTATACTACATTTTGATACGGACCTAACTTCAGATACCGCCCTGAACCTTACTGCCGTGATAGCCGCTACAGATTTGACAACTGGATCGATGTATGATATTGATTACTACTTATACCTTCAAGAAGATGGTTTCGTGAATCCTGAATCTTCACTCGATGTTGGTTATATCGAATTCACTGCAACAGACGGCGAAAGAGACTTCTGGAATGAATGGAGCTTAAGCGGCACTGAAATCGACGATGATGAAATCGTTGAGGTTGATAGAGGAGAAACATATTGTCTAAGAGTACAGTTGTACCAGTTTATGTCAGAAGGCGAAATGAACCCAGAGGCAGTGGACGTTTCCTGTGACACTATACCTCTTGACGAAGATGGAAACAACAGCACTGGAGAAGGAAACAACAGCACCGGAGAAGAAAACAATAGCACAGGAGGAGGTGAAGACCCATTAGGAGCCCCTCCTTTAATTCCGGTTGATGTGTCCTTTTCGTCAGAAATATTTATTCTTTCTGAAGCAAATGAATGCTGGTTTAACCTAAGCGTAAATGAATGGACAAATACAAGTGTTATTGTCATTGAAGGCAGCCCGATTGCTGGCATCCATAACGACAGTAATATGACTATTGATTGTTCAAATTGGCCAGTGGGTGTACATCATCTAAAACTCAATTCGAGTGCTGGGAACGGGCAATATCAAGTTGCTTTATTTTCTTTAATCATTGAAGATGAAGAATTAGTTGTTTTGGCAAATAATGTGCAACTAGTAGATGCTCTAGAATCAGCATCTTTTGGAAGTGTACTTGCAACCCTAGTGGGACTTTGCGTTGGAATAATGGCTGCTGTTGCAATTGTAGTTGGAGTAGTCTATTCTCGAATGAATAGAGTAGTCAGCATAGATATTGAAGAGGGTGCCGGAGTCATGCTAAACTTTTTCCAGAACTCCAAGCGAAGGGAATGATATCGAAATCTATTCAGTGAATAGAGTTTGGAGTTCCCCACCATTCATAGATTCTAAAGCACCACCAATCCCAACCGCATCCATGCCAATTTCAAACATCTTCTCAACATCTTCAGCCATCACTCCACCAACTGGAATCAACACAATCTGAGGCATTAGTTCCCTTATCTTCAACAATTCCTCTATATCCCAATTATTTTTCGAATGGAAGAGTTTCAAGCAAACAGCCCCTTGAGCGACTGCGACTTCGGCTTCTTCGATACTAGCGACTCCTGGAATAGCCAATGAATTGAACATTTTACATTCCTTGATGAATTCCTCAGGATTATTTGGAGAAAGGAAGAATCTTGCGCCCTTTTTATACGACTTCAATACTACTTCGAGAGGTTTCTTGACGGTGCCAATCCCCTTCAGCACTCCCCTTTCTCTGATACTGCCTAAGAGCAAGTCGCAATCAGGAGTATCAAGCGAAAATTCAATGCACTTTGCTCCATTATCGAGAATCCTCTGCGCTTCCTTTTCTGCTATTTCTCTAGAAGATGAACGGATTATTGGGATTATTCCAGCATCGATGATTCCACCTATTATTTCAAACTCAGCGATTTGACAATCCACGTCATTTGAAAAGAAAAAATCCCCGAATGTGGATTGTTGAATCACAGCAATCGAGTCAGCATTTTTCTCATTTTGAATAACCGCTGCTACCCAAGCATCGCCAGAACCGAGGTGTTCAATAGGCCTGTGTAGGATTTTATTCTCCCTTGATGATTCTACTTCCGAAGGTGTTGCAACTATCGACCAGCGTTTTTGCCAACCCTGTAGTCTACCAGTTTGAGTTTCCTTGAAAGTACATCCAACTCTATTGATAAGCCACTTACGGGCAATTTGTTTACAAATGTCTTCCTCGCTTCCAAACATCCCTTCCTTGGAGGCGATCCAATGGAGGTCTTGTTCTGACATCGAGAGGAGGTGGACTTTACGAAGATGTGGCTCAATGGCATCCCACAATTCATCACGACTACAAAGGGCTGGTCGGTGATTAATGTCGAGACTCAATTTTATGTCGTCAAGTTCCGAAAATATCATCACTCTATTCCATAGTGCCTTTGGGCCATGGCCAAGAAATGGCGTTATGCCTGTTAAGTGGACCCATTCATGTCCTTGCATGAAAGTTCGAACATTGATGTCATCTGGGTCCATCAATGCGAAGGAAGAATCCTTTCTCTGGTATTGCACTCTTTGCTCATCTTCAATTACAGTGTACTTACCAACCTCGCCATCATTTCTGACTATCACAGATTCGACACCAGTTTGAGATATGGCGTCAATCATTCCTTCATCATTCTCGGGCAGTACACTAAGCCAAGTTGCCTTCCAACCAAGAGAACTAAGGGCAACTGCGACGTTTAGTTCGGCTCCGCCAATACTTTGTTCTCCAGTCTTTGACATGTAGCGCTTCATCGCTTCACCGATGCAGATGATTCTCGCCATCTTAGCAACTCACAGTTTGAAGCGTAATAAACCCACGGCTCCACCAAAACCGAGTAATTGTTGTCCTGAATCGTGTTCGGTTGAGCATTGTTGGACCGTGGCACTGATATCGGCTAAATCATCAACCCATTTAGTCCAAGTTTTGCCATTTATTTTATCTTCTGAACGAAGCAAATCGGCGCTGATGAGTAGAGTTTCTAAGGCCCCTTCATCTAGGGCTTTTTGCAACTGGGCTTTGCCATAAGCAACTGGGCCATCGACTGCTAGGCGTCGCCAGCATTCCTCTAGTAATCCTATTTCTTTGACCAAACCATGTTCTTCGAGTAATTCCCCCGCCAATCCTTCTGCCAATACTTCGTTGACTCCTGACCTGCCGCCAATTGAAGTTCCTACCGTTTTCAGAGTCCTCCCCGTATGCTTCATCTCAGAGAGTAATGCCTCCCTTGCAAGGCCAGGTCCGGCCAATAATAGTGCTACTCCTTCAGGTAATTGCAGATGTAAATCATTGGCAACCTTTGCTCTAAATGAATCTTGTACTTCTTGACTGGCCCGTATCCCTCCGCTGTATTTTCCGCCACCACGCATGGTGAATTGAGCAACTTCTCTGATTCCGTGCAATGCTAATTCGTAGAGTATTATTTCATCGTGTTCGACTATTGCAATAGCTAATCTGGATTCTCCACTGGCTTTGCTGGCTTTTTCCAAAAGGTCCCAGTCTACTTGGGGAAATGATTGGGCTGTAATCTCCACCTCATCTCCAACTGCAATCATGTGGGTATGGTGACTACCCTTGTCGATTTGCGCTTCTTCGATAATTCCGTGCACTCTCAGAGTTTCGCTAAAGGCTTGAACTTCGTGTGACTCAACTCGTAGAACAATCCACATTCGTTTGCGCTCGGCTGCTTTTGCTCTACCACCTTCTTGACCGCCGGTAGTTTGGTCTCGTCGCTCTCCAAGCATTCCGAGCAATCTACCCTTTCTGCAAAGATGAGCAAGGCTCCACAAATCATCTTCGCTTCTAACCCTGATTCTCATCAAGTCCTCAGAGCGTTTGATAATTTGCATCGCATCACCAAATCAACTAAAAATTCCGGTCAGGTTTCCGTTCTCATCCATGTCCATATCGGCTGCAGCAGGACGCTTTGGTAGGCCAGGCATGGTCATGATATCACCAAGAACTGCTACTACGAATCCGGCGCCGGCATTTAGTCTGAATTCTTTGATTGGCACTTCGAAGCCGCTTGGTGCTCCCAGTAAAGTTGGGTCATGAGAGAATGAGTATTGGCTCTTAGCCATACAAATAGGGAGGTTTCCGTATCCCCATTTATTGATTTGAGTTAATTGTCGATGGGCTTTGGTGTGGATATTGATCCCAGCCCCGCCGTAAATATGAGTTACCACTTTGAGGGCTTTTTCTGCTAGTGGAGCATCCTTCTCTAGGAGAGGAGTGAATGGTCTGCCGGCTGCGATGTGTTCTTCACTGGCTGCAATAACTGCCTTTGCTAATTCCAAGCCGCCGATTCCGCCGCGCGCATGGCCATCGAAGACGATTGCATCTTTTGCTCCTGATTCTAATGCTACCAAACGCAATGCATCAATTTCGGCTTGAGTATCGCTGTGAAATTTGTTAATGCTAACTACAACTGGTACGCCGAATTGCAACATGTTTCTGACGTGACGGTGGAGATTAGTTTTGGCCCCTGCTTTTACAGCCTCCACATTTTCCTGAGCCATCTCTTCAGAAGTTTGTCTGCGACCGCCACTATCTCCAAAGGCCCCACCGTGTAACTTCATTGAACGAATAGTCACATTCATGACTACGCAATCTGGTGCTTTACCACTTGTTGCTACCTTGATATGCATGAACTTCTCGGCTCCCATATCAGAACCAAACCCTGCTTCAGTGACCACGTAATCAGAGCATGATAATGCCAACCTATCGGCAATAATACTAGAGTTTCCGTGGGCAATATTTGCGAATGGTCCGCCATGAATGAAGGCGGGGTCCTTTTCCAAAGTCTGAACCAAATTAGGCAGGAATGCTTGTCTTAGAAGTAGGCCCATTGCGCCTGCTGCTTCCAACTGCTCGGCACGCACAGGATTTCCTGCAGTATCTTGCCCAACTATGATGTCGCCAAGCCGGTTTCTCAAGTCTTTGTAATCTGAAGCAAGTACGAGAATCGCCATCACTTCACTTGCTGCTGTTATGTCGAAGCGGTCTTCCCGAACATAACCATTAGCAGCCCCACCTTTGCCAACTGTCACATTCCTCAGGGCTCGGTCATTGAGGTCGATAACGCGTGGCCAAGTCAATCTTAGAGGGTCTATTTTGAGGTCATTCCCATGTTTGATATGATTATCAAGTAAAGTCGATAATAAGTTGTGGGCAGATGTGACAGCGTGTAAATCCCCTGTGAAATGAAGGTTGATTTCTTCCATCGGTAAAACTTGAGAGTACCCCCCTCCGGCTGCCCCTCCCTTAATTCCGAATACTGGTCCCATACTTGGTTCACGAATTGCGCAAACGGCCTTAGCACCATAGCGGTTAAGGGCCTGAGAAAGGCCGATGGTGGTGACCGTTTTCCCTTCTCCAAATGGAGTTGGGTTAACAGATGTGACCAGTATCAAACTTCCTTGTGGCTTGTCGAGACGGGCTTTTATTGCCGGCCACTTGACCTTTGCAATGCCACTTCCAAAATGCATGAGGTCCTCAATGGGTATAGATAACTTCCAAGCAATCTCCTCAATTGGTTCAATAGTTGCAGCTCTTGCAATATCTAAGTCACTGTCCATGGCTGTCGGGTTTTGACTCGCCTCTTCAAGCGTTTCCCATTCCAAGGTCCTAAGGGCCTTGTTCAGTTCTTGGCATCTTCTGCCATGCTACCTAGGTAAGGAGGCAGGTCAACCCCAGCCATCTTTGCAACATCATGCAGTGGTGGTAAGGTATTGATTAGATTTGAGACGAAGTTCGATGTACTCGAGCCTTCACCAGCATTACCTCCTGAATCCCAGACGGTTATCTTGTCAATCTTCAAGTTGGAAATTGCTTCGGCCTGACTAGATACAATGCTCTCAATCTTCTCGACCATCAATAAGGTGGCTGCTGCTTTTGGATCTCCTCCGCTGGCTGCAATTAACTTATCATATCCTGCTGCCTTGGCGTTTAGGACTTCAGTGATTCCTTCCGCTTCTGCTCTACGTAGTGAAAGTATTGCGTCTGCTTCTCCCTGTGCGACTCTACGAGTTCGCTCTGCTTCTGCTTCTGCTGCTATCTCGACTTGAGTCTTGGCGATTTCTTCACGCACGATTTCTTCGGCCTTCAGGCGCTCTTGTTCGAGTTTATACTGGGCCTTTTGGATTTCAGTTTCAGCGATTCTACGGGCTACTTCTGCCCTCTGTAATGCCTCAGCTTCTTTCTCAGCAAGGCCTGCGTTATAGCCGGCAATTTCAGCTTTTGATTTGTTTTCTCCATCTATTCCTATGGATTCTTGTTCTTGAACGAAAACACGTTGACTGACAAATGCTGCTTTCTTTCCTTTTTCCGCTTCAGCATGGTTTTCAGCAACTCCAACCTCCTTCTGGCGGTCTGCTTCTGCTTGTCCTACAGCACCATCTCTTTCTGCTTCTGCAACATCGACCTTGGCCTTGTTGACTGCCTCTGATGCAGCCTTCTTTCCAATGCTCTCGATGTAATTTGCTTCATCAGTAATATCTGTTATGTTGACGTTGATGAGGAATAGTCCTACTTTGCTCAATTCAGGCTCAACATTGGTGCGAATCAATTCCAGAAAAGACTCTCTGTCCTGATTGATTTGCTCGATTGTTAGGGTTGCAACTGTCAGTCTCAACTGTCCGAAGATAATTTCCTTAGCCATCTCTTCAATAGAGGCGGGTTGTAATCCGAGTATTCTCATTGCAGCATTCTGCATGACGTTCTTGACGGTGCTAACACCGATGGTAAAGGTACTTGGTACGTTGATGCGGATGTTTTGCTGGGAGAGAGCATTCTGTAGGTCGATGCTTATCGTCATCGGTTTGAGGTCCAAGTAGGCAAAATCTTGGAATAATGGCCAAACGAATTTTCCTCCTCCGTGATGAGTTTGAGCGAATTGACCTTCGCCGGTTTTTCCATAAATAACTAGAATCTTATCCGATGGGCAGCGCTTAAATCTCGATGCATAAAGCACAACCGACATGAATAATAAGCCAATAAATGCTAAAATTGCGATCGTCATAATTCCTGTTCCGTCATCTGTTGGCATTCTCATTCCTCCTCATTTCTATTTGCGTCATATGGTACTACGACCATCCTACCTGCTACGATTTTCTCGACAGTGATGGTCGCTCCAGTCTTTATATAAAGACTGGCATCTGAAGCGATGGCATCTAGTGTCCTCAGCGCTCCTTGAATTGTCACCTGTATCTGTCCTACTTCTCCGGGCTTGATTCGCATGTAGACAGTGCCATCCTGGCCAACGGCATTTTCAATATTCATATTACCACTGCTTTGAACACTGTGGAATGCTTGGAACATCTTACCCATCGACCACATCGAAGCGCCACCTGCTACTGTTCCTGCAAATAATGCCATCATATCTCCTTGGTCAGAGCGAGAAAGGGCAAGCCCAACCAGTCCAAACATCAGGATAAAGGCAATAATTCCTTGGAAAGTAAAGGCTTTGAATGAAAGGTCAGCACCCATGTCAACGTCAATTCCGACACCATCAAGAATACCTCCGGCCAAGCCCCCAACCATTAGTAAGAAGAACCAAGCGATAAACAGAATACCACCTATTAGAGCAGCAGAAGCGAATAATAGGTCAAGACCGGTTACGTCACCAAGTCCTACCATCTCAAACAGATTGACCATCATATTCACCCCGGTACTCAGCCCTACTCCGACTTGCCACTCGCGGTGGAGGCTTTACTGCTTTCGCTCGATGCCTTATGTGCCCAAGCAACGAATTTATTCTCCAAAGCGATTAAAGGACCTAAACTTCCACCCACAATAATAGCAATCCAAATCTTATGGACCCCCAATGCAACTCCTCCGAATATCATCAATAATGGTACCCCAACCCATAGGACCCGCCTAATGAATATCCAATATCCACCGATCAAATCTTCATGAGTTTCATCACCGATTAGGCGGTTCAGCCTACTGCTCATTCTAATACCTCAAAACAGCCACTTTGAGACTGCGAAAGCAATTGCAAACCAGACTATTGTTACTTTGAAACTAGAACTATCTAGGGACTTAGTGGCTGGTTCCTCGATTAATTTCCCGGAAGAATCGCGAGCCACAACGGTGCGTTCATGTTGATTATAGCCTTGAAGTTCAGAAAGGGTTTCATTTCGCTTTTCCTGAATCCAGAAGTATCCGGCTAAAACAATCATCGCTGCACCACTTGAACCGAATAATGTAGTCATCGGTCCTTCGAGTTCCTCCCACATCGACCACATCAGGAAGATTTGTGATGCACCGAGTAGCATCCACACTAAAGAGCCGCTATTCTTCATCTGCCTCATGCACCGGGGAGCATAGGGGTCATAAGAGGTTGATGCAGGACGGTGCGTAAACTTTGAAGAATCCCCGTCTATGCGAATGCATGGTCGCAGTTCGCTACGGTAGCGCCGGCGACCCAATCTCTCATTCTTTATCTCCAGTTTTGGCCCGCCTTATCGTCTCCCATTTAGCGGGTGAAGGAGAGGGTAAAAAGTCCGCAGATATGGAGATGAAGCGAGTGATGATAATCCCAGCCCGTAAAGTCGAAGATGCACTTGCTTGGGCTTATGCCGATGCCCTACCGCATTCCGTAAATTGGGCATTAACCGACTTACCACTCGATAAATTCGCTTCTTATCATCGCCTAGAAAGAACAGTCGCTGCTGCGACAAAGGCGGTACAGGATTGCCCCCCTTCATTATTACAAAAAGGCGATTCCCCACACCTACCGATTGGCCCAGATAGGATCCCTGGCTCACATGAAGAAGTGTGGCTATCTTTGACTAGTCCATTAAAACATCAACTTGGTGCAGCATCATTGCGCTATGTGGATGAATCTAAAGGAATTGAAAGCATCAACTGTTTGCGTTGGAACAACCGTGAATGGTGGGTTGCTTCAACTGATGGGCCGGGGATGGTTCTTGTGGCTGAATACCTTGGAATATCAATGGAGGATTCTCCCGTTCTGGACATGCGTGGAGGCGGTGGTGCTGCTCGTTCTA
>Ga0302127_10001781_pt1 | contig 12873 bp, 7 predicted proteins | sample CB4_SCM_MG_FD_204452 | JGI IMG/M metagenome (GOLD analysis project Ga0302127, IMG submission 204452) | Marine microbial communities from Western Arctic Ocean, Canada - CB4_SCM | ecosystem: Environmental > Aquatic > Marine > Oceanic | place: Canada: Western Arctic Ocean | collected 2017-09-24
TCTCTATCCCTTCTGGGATGAGATGAACAAACTCAATGTCCCTATCTACGTCCACGGCAACCCGTTCTCCTGCCAAGTCCAGGATCACGTCCCATCCAATTGGACTATTGGGTGGGAGCGCATGCGAAGACTCCACATTTCCAACTACCTAGGTTTCGGTTTCGAGTACATGATTAACATGGCCAGCCTAACTCTCGGCGGGCTCCTGACTGACTTCCCAAATCTGAAATTCGCGTTCTTCGAAGCCGGAGCCTCCTGGCTCCCGTGGGTCATGTACAGCCTCGATCGCGTCTATGGCATCGAGCCGCAATGCGCGCGCTGCCAGGTAAAGCCAAGCGAGTTGATTTTGAACTCCAGCTACGTCGCTGCTGAGCCAGACGAGGGCGCCATCGTGGGTGCCATCCAAACCATAGGAAACAAGAATTTCATCGTCGGGAGCGACTACCCTCACCCGCCTAGCACGTTCCCAAACACGGCTTCAGGCATCCTCAACATGCCAGGGCTTACCGATGAAGACAAAGAAGCGATACTCGGGGGCAACCTAAAGCGCCTGTTCAATCTCTAGGGCTTGCCATCGCCGATAGAATCAGATCAAGCAACAAACAAAATGCTAAACAACGCGTTCATAAACCTTACCTGGAGGTCCCTCGTGGCAACGATAAAAGCCGACGTCTACTTCGACTTTCGCTGACCGTTCGTCTTCAATGCAGCCGTTTGGCTGGATCAGGTTAAAGAAGCACGGGGTGGAAACGAAGATCCCCTAGAAATCACATGGAAGCCTTTCTCCTTGCAGCAGGCTAACCAGAAAATTGGCACCGACTACCAAGCGTGGGATGAGCCCGATGGAGATCTCGACGGTAGCCTTTGGGGCCTCCGTGCTGGTGTTGCGGCCAAGCGTCAAGGCGAGGACGCAATGCGCCGCTACATGCCACTAGTACTCAAGGCACGACATGAAGGACGCAAAGACCTCGGCAACAAAGAATTGCTTAAACAGCTAGCCGTCCAAGCGAATCTAGATCTGGGTCGCTTTTCCAAAGATCTAGACGACCGCACCACTCTCGATGAGATAGCGGCCAGTCATAAAGAGGCAATCGAAGAGTTGGGAGTCTTCGGCACGCCCACTTTCGTGTTCGAGAGCGGAGCTTCAGCTTTCCTGAAGCTCATCCGTCCGAAGACGATAGAGCAAGCAGAAAAGGCATTCGATTCGCTCGTCAACATCATGTCCAGCGACCTCTTCGTTGGTGAGATTAAGCGACCTCAGCCTCCTTGGCCTAAAGGTGTTTTCGACTAGAAAGAATCCCACGCACATGCCTAGGACTCTTTATAGGTATTTACACAATCCCCATGCTCCCAATCCATGCACTGGATACTCCCGAATTTATGGTCTTCAGACTCTTCCGACGTAAAGAGAAAATCTCCCTCGTGCTTGACGGAACCCGCAAAGGTTGGGGCGGCGGGCTCAGGTCGCTATTTCAAGGCGCCGCGCTCTCCACCGAGACGTTGCGGGAAGAGGTGGAGGAAACCATCACCTCCTCCGTTGTTGGCGTCGACATCTCGCTCAATCAAGCACCCAACACGCTCAACACCCTCCAGCACGCCATCGGCGTTCAATTCAATAACACAGTTCTGCTGGAACAGGCGCTGACCCATCGCTCATACCTCAACGAACACCCGGGGGAAGGGTTCGCAGATTACGAGCGACTGGAATACCTTGGCGACGCTTTCCTCGGCTGGGTGATTGCCGACGAACTCTACCGCAGGCACCCAAATTTCACCGAAGGCGACCTCACTCGCGGGCGTGCATCTCTTGTGCGCGGTACGACTCTCGCTGAAATCGCGAGCAGCTTCGACGCAGGTGCCTACTTAATTATGGGCTCCGGCGAAGAGGGCACCGGCGGTCGCGGTCGCCGTGCCACCCTCGCAGCGATTGTCGAAGCACTCATCGGTGCAGTGCTGCAGGACCAGGGAGAACCTGAAGCTCGGCAGCTAGTGCTTCGCTGGCTTGGGCCCGCGATTGCAGCGATGAACCCCGCTGGCGCTCCGCGTGACGCCAAGAGCGCGCTCCAAGAAGCATCGCAACGCACGGGATCGCCGATTCCCATGTACGAGTTGATTAGTGAAGAAGGGCCATCACACGACAAGACCTTCCAGGTGGTTGTTCTCATTGATAGTGAAGTACGAGGTCGGGGCGAAGGCCGCCGTAAAATCGACGCTGAACAAGTCGCCGCCGCGCAGGCCCTTAACTCGATCGACAGTACAGTCGAGTAAGGAGCCCATTGGTTTGCTTGTAGGCACCTGCCAGCCCAAGTATCCTTCCGGCAACCGATTCTCACACTCGCGCCCCGCGCACTGGATCCTCGCAACCCCATGGTCTTCAGACTCTTCCGGCGTAAAGAGAAAACCTCCGAAGCGCTCGCCAGAACCCGAAAAGGTTGGGGTGGCGGGCTCAGTTCGTTATTTCAAGGGGCCGCGCTCTCAGATGAGGCGCTGTGGGAGCAAGTAGAGGACGCTCTCATTTCCGCGGACGTTGGCGTCGACACTTCGCTCGCGCTGGTCAACCGCGTTCGGCAGCGTGTGCGCGACGAAGGTGCGTCCGACGTCGTAGAAATGTTCAAAGAAGAAATGGCCGTACTCCTTGACCCCGGGGACAAGTCGGTCTGGGATTGGTACGACCAAAAAGACCTCGCGGTCAAACCATTCGTCCTGATGGTTGTGGGCGTCAATGGGGTAGGAAAGACCACCAGCATCGCCAAGATAGCTAAGCATTACCAAGATTTAGGAAAAACCGTCATGGTGGGGGCCGGAGACACATTCAGAGCAGCTGCCATTGAGCAAGTACAGGTCTGGGGGCGGCGCTTGAGTATCGACGTTATTGCTCACCAACATGGGGCTGATCCTGGTGCGGTAGCTTACGACGCCTACGAAGCAGCAGTAGCGCGCGGAGCAGATGTACTCATTTTTGATACCGCTGGCCGACTACACACCAAGGGCCCGTTGATCGAGGAGCTTCACAAGGTCCGCAGGGTTTTTGAACGATTCGATTCCTCCTTGCCCCACCAGACACTACTAGTAATTGATGCAACTACCGGCCACAACGGTCTGGAGCAAGCCAAAGTCTTCCAAGAAGCAGTAGGAGTGAATGGCGTTTTCCTTACCAAACTTGACGGCACGGCCAAAGGAGGAATCACTGTTGCCATAGCCCAAGAGCTCAACCTGCCCGTCATATTCATTGGAACAGGCGAAGGGCTCGAGGATATCTCGATGTTTGATACAGATGACTTTGTCGATGGCCTGTTCGGCGATCAGCCTGGAGCGAACTAGGCCACGCCAATGATTGAAGTTTCCCTACTTTGGCTTTTGATCCTTGAACTATTCGGGATCGCCGCTTTCCCCATCGCCTATCGAGCGTTCTCAAAGATGCCCGACCGTGGGTGGGCCTTCAGTAAACCCCTTGGTATGTTGTTCGTCGGCTTCGGAACCTGGGTATTAGGACTCACCCATGCCCTACCCAATTCGCGTTGGACGGTACTGCTCGCGCTAGGCATCGTCGTAGTCGTCAGCTGCTTGTCCTTGCGCTCATCTCGGAGCGAAATTATCACGTTCGTGCGTCGCAACATCAGCACCGTAGTCACTGCGGAGTTACTGTTCATCGCAGTGTTCATCGGCATGACCCTTTTCCGCGCGACGGTCACGTCCATTAGTGCCACCGAGCAACCGATGGACTTGATGCTACTCAACGCAGTCACGACGAGTCTCTATTACCCGCCCACTGATCCTTGGCTTGCAGGCGAGTCCGTCTCGTACTACTACATGGGTTACTTGATGCTTGGCGCAGTAACCATGCTTTCCGGCATTGCCACGCCCATCGCCTACAACCTCGGTCTCGCGACCGCCGCTGCCATGGGTGCCATCGCAGCCTTCGGCGTAGCCTTCAATCTTGTGCGCCTCGCCCGCGGTTCTGACGACGGAGCTGTGTTCGCAGGCGTAACTGCCACGTTCCTTCTACTCTTCGCCAGCAACCTAGTAGGCGCTCTTGAACTCGTACGCGCCGCAGGCATAGGTAACGAAGCATTCTGGACCGGCATCGGGATCAACGGATTCACAGCGGTTGGTGGGCCATCGAAATCATGGCATCCTGATGAAACTTATCTCTGGTGGTGGAGAGCAAGCCGCGTAGTTCCTCCTGGGCACATCAACGAATTCCCCCTGTTCAGTTTCCTTGTCGGTGACCTCCACCCTCATGTGATGTCCATCGGCTACTTGCTGTTAACCGTCGGTATCTCCATTCAACTCTACCTACAGCAAGGCCTTATTTGGATCCGCGGAAAGATTGGCGCTCGCGCTATAACTGTTGGCCTTCTGGCCGCGTTCATCATTCTACTGTCCGCAGTATTCGATCTGAACGTTCTCTGGATGCTCCCGGTCCTGGCCATCGCCGTAGGACTGGTCCTCGGCCCGATGTGGCCTCTAGGAGTCACCGTTATCATCACGACGGGTGCGCTGGGCGCGATGAACCTCTGGGACCTGCCACTGGGATTGGCGCTGATCATTGGCGGGGTACTGCTCGGAACGGCCCGCAACGACCGCTCCTTCGGGCTCGGCGCCGCCATTGACCTCTCGGGCCTCCGCATGATTGCCGGCGCTCCGAACGACTCGACCCACGCCTCCGCTTGTGGCACCGCAACCGTATATGCATACACTGTCGGTCGCTGGGCTAAAGAGGCCGTGCTTCAGCCCCTGTCAGCGCCTCCTTACGCAAAATTCGGGGCCGCGGTAGGAATCGACCACGATATCGCCATCGTAGGGGCGCCTGGCATTGAAGCAGCGATGCTCTACCAGCATATGAATGGAGAGTGGGTCCATCGCACTACCCTTCGTGTCCCCAAAGGCCAGCGGACTCTTGGTTTCGGGCAAAGCGTCGCTATTCGTGGAGACACAGCTGTCGTTGGGGCGAACGGTGCCGTGTTCGTTTTCGATAATCTCTCTACCACTTGCGGGCTCGCCGCCAAGCTTGCCACCCCTGACCGGCGATCTCAATTTGGCCATGCAGTCAGCTTATGGGACGATCTACTTGTCGTTGGGGCACCTGGAACGAACAACGCATTCGCCTACCGCCGAGGTGCAAGGGGGTGGCAGTTGGAACAGCGTTTAGACGGCGCAGTCAGCTTCGGACGTGCAGTATCGGCGGGCAAGGACCGGCTCGCAATCGGTGCCTATAACAGTGCCATCATTTACCGCTTTGTCTCTAATGGATGGCTCATGCAAGAGCAACTGAATTCAGAGCAAGGCGAAGCGGGGTTCGGAATCTCGGTGGCCATTCAACGGCGGTTTTTGGCCGTAGGAGCAGAAGGAGGGGAAGAAGATCGCCGAACAGGGTCGGTCTTGGTTTATGAAACGGACGGCGAAAAATGGGAGATCAGGGATCGCCTTACGGTTCCTGATCTCGCCAGTGATTCTTACTTCGGAGGGGCTATTGCCCTGTCCGAGGACTCCGTCATCGCAGGTGCTGCGGGTAGGGGGCACGGTGCGGCCTACGTGTTCAATCGCAGGTTGGATAGCTGGGGCCTCCACAAGAAATTCACCTCCCGCCGCCGTTTCGGCCCCAGTGTGATAAACGCGAGCATCCTCGTCGCGGCAACTTTGATGGCATACGTCCCGTTCTTCAACACATACGATAGCAACGTCAAAGGAGTGTTGCCTCTACTTAGCCTGCAAACCCGCCCGCTGCACCTTCTGCTTCTCTGGGGAGTCGCAGGCCTGTTAGCGCTGCCTCTGCTGCTCATCGTCATGAAGGGAGTTTTCTTCGCCGGCAATTGGAGTACCAAACGATTAGGGATCTCTCTCTTTGGAGGATTCACTCCCATCGCGCTCTGGCTCCAGCCTCTATGGGCATTCCCGCTGCTGGCAGTGATTGCGCTGGTATTTGCGCTGCACCAAGCTGGGTTTCGCATGGCTCGCGCCGACGAAACAGCGTTCGCGTACAACCCGAAAGCAACTCTCGCTGTTGGTAGCACCATCATCGTCGGAGGGCTGCTTTGGAACGCTATCACGACCGTAGAGCGAGGCATCGGCGGGGAGTTGTTGGCACTCGACCGATTGCTAATCACCGTACCGATGGCTCTAGTGGCCTCCCTCGCCGTCTACGGCGCATGGACAATCGCCCATCGCGACTCAGAGGTCCTCCGAACGGCCGTTGACCCGGCTTTCGCCGAAACCACGGGCGATGCGACTGCGCCCGCGCTAGGGCTCCTGGCCTTGGGCGCAGGCCTTGTCATGGGAGTAGAACTATTCCATGTCGTGGACATCTTCGGTGGCGGTGATTATCGCCGGATCAATACCATGTTCAAACTGCACTACCAAGCATGGCAGTTGTTCGCCGTACTCGGAGGGTTTTCAGTCTGGTATGTCACAACGCGGTGGAACAGGAACTCCCTTAGTGGTCGCATCGGCGTGAGCCTCTGGGTATTTCTACTGGTAATTGCCCTGGCTCTAATCAGTTACTACCCCTTAGCAGCGCTCACCAGTAGAGCGGGAGAAAACGGAGCCCTCGACCTGAACGGCCAGAGTCATATCGAGCGTAATGCCCCATCCGAGTACGCCGCGATTCAATGGATCCGAGACAACACGCCTCGTGATGCTATCGTGGTCGAATCAGCCGTAGTGCCGTGCGGCAACGAAGCACTCGGCTGCCACGCGTACACCAACGCCGCCCGGATTTCCAGCAGCACCGGCAGGCCAACCATCATTGGCTGGATAGGGCACGAACGTCAGTGGCGCCGAGCTGGATTGGGCATCGAGCTCGACCGCAGGCTTAGCGACGTCCGCGCTATCTTCGAGACCACCAGTGTTGATGAGGCCGCAGCCCTGTTGGCCCCGTATGACGCGGACTACATCATCATCGGCCCACGAGAGCGGAGCGCCTATGGAACGCAAGGAGTGGCCAAATTCGCCGAGCTTGGGAGGTCCGTGTTCCTTGATCAAACTAACGGTCAGGACATAGTGATATACCAACTCTTCAAAGACGGAAGGCGATCATGATCACGTTAGATCGTCTCTGGCTACGAGGCAAAGCTCGCCGCTACTACGCGAACGCCAAGTTGCTTCTGCATAGCCCAACGAAGCCCGGCATCGTCGGTTACGCGTTCATCGCTATCACGGTTGTCGCATTAATGTCACGCATGTGGGACCTTGGCGGTCGCGCCCTGCATTATGACGAGATCCTGCATGCCTATTACTCGTGGGGATACGCCGAAGGGATGGGCTACAGTCACACTCCGCTAACACACGGGCCGTTTTTGTTCCACGGCGCAGCCGCCATGATGGCGGTGTTCGGCTCCAGCGACGTGATAGTCCGCATGCTGCCCGCCCTCTTCGGCACCGCACTCGTTGCGTTACCGTATCTGCTTCGTCGGCAAATGGGAGTAACAGGGGCCCTAGCCACATCTATTTTCCTTACCGCCTCACCGTCTCTTTTGTACTTTGGCAGGTTCATTCGCAACGATATTTTCATGGCAGTCTGGGCGCTTAGCTTATTCATCATCATGTGGCATTACATCGAGCGGCCGCGAAGCAAACTGCTTGTCGCATGGACAGTCATTTGGGCTTTGGCTTACACCACCAAAGAATCCAGTTTCCTTTTGGCAGGGTCTTTCGGCTTGTTCCTCATCCTTCTGACTTTACCCGATCTTTGGAAATGGGCGAAAGGCACCATGCCCCTCTCCCGTATGCGGCCTGCAGGTGATTTACTGGTCCTCCTCGGCACCTTATCTCTCCCCATGTGGGCACCATTCGCAGGCATGCTGCAAAAGCTAGTTGGCCTAACATTGGTGAACGCCGACCCCAACGACCCTGGTATCGCAACTGGTGAAGTTATTCGCGCGGGCGTAGAGACGGGCGCTCCAGCGGGTAGTGCATTATTCATCGCGCTATTCTTAGTGCTCGTGCTCACAGGAGTGTCCATCACTCTCGGGTTGCTCTGGGATAAGCGTCGCTGGCCATGGCTAGCGCTGCTATTCGTGGTTATTACTCTGGCTCTATTCACCAGCATGTTCACCAACGGCACGGGTTTCTTCACCGGCTACTGGGGGTCATTGGGTTACTGGATTGCCCAACACTCAGTAGAGCGGGCCAATCAGCCGCTCTATTACTACGTAATCGGTCTTTCAACGTACGAATTCCTCATACTCGTCCCTTCGCTGCTCGGTGGGTTATACCTCGCCATCAAGGGCACGCTGTTTGACCGATCGATTGTCGGCTGGGCCACGCTAACGTTCATCCTCTTCACCTTTGCTGGTGAGCGCATGCCATGGCTCCTCGCCGGAATCACATTGCCCATGACGCTGGTGGCGGGTCGCATCGTTGGGATATTGATTGGGCAGGTGAAAGGTGCAAGGTTCGCCCCAGTCGGGATTCTCGCGGGCGTAGGCATAATGTTAGCGGTGCCCTTAATGCTGTTACAGGTTATTCGCGCTGAGGACGCCGCTTCTAGTGCTGCGTTCTGGGTGAGTTTTTCATTTGGAGTCATACTGATTCTGGTCACTGCCGCCGTGGCATTACAACTGCGGGTAAACCCCGCTATCGCTGCTGCCACAGGTGCCCTCAGGGTCCTCACCTCGGAGCGCAAGTTTTCCTTTTTTGCGGCGGTTGCCCTTGGTGTAATTGCAACCCTACTCGTGTTCACCCTTTTCGTGGGATGGCGCGCCACCTATTCATACGCCGGTATTGAACGACCGACTGAATTGTTCGTCTACTCGCAGACCGGCCAGGAGACCAAATACGCTTCGGAGTGCATTGACCGCATCGCCAAAGAGACGGGGCTTGGAACCGAAGGCCTGCATCTGCTGATCGGTGAATCCGATAATTTCGCCTGGCAATGGCGCTGGTACGCGAGAAATTATCGCAACGTTGACTATCGGTTCATGAACGACAGCCCGCTCGCCGAGTCAATCGATGTTGATGTTGTCCTGATTAGCGAATCTGTCGAAGGCAATCTCACTGAAGCACTCGAAGGGTACACGCGAGCGGGAGACATAACCCACCTTTGGTGGTTCCCAAACTCGGCCTACAGCAACATATCGCTGGACAGCCTCATCACCGACCTGAAGCGGACCGAGGCTTGGGCAATCGCGACGGATTATTTCCTGGATCGCAAGTACGGCGGCAACATCTATCAATCCCATGGCGTCATCTACCTGGCTGATCGCCATGCAGAGTTTGCTGAAGGATGCACCGCTCTCCGCGCGACCGCTCCTGATAAAGGCCTTTAAAGGCCTTTATCGACTGATACACTGGCTCAGTTTACTAACGGTACAGAGTCCTCGGAGGTCACTTTGCTCACCAGCATCCGGTTCTGGGTTGGGGCCACTATAACAGGGGCCTTTTTCGCGCTACTGGTGCTTCGATTTGATTTCAGTGAGATGCGTGAATCGCTGACATCCGCCAACTACATTTACCTGATTCCCGCCATCGGCGTGTATTTCATCTCCCTTTACTTCCGCTCTTTCCGTTGGAGTTACGTGCTTCGACCATTCGCGTCCACTCGCACCAGCCGATTGTTCCCCGTCGTCATGGTTGGTTACATGGCCAATAATGTTTTGCCGATGCGGATAGGAGAACTCGTCCGTAGTTACTACCTATCAACTCGCGAGCCCGTGCGTGGCTCAACAGCGCTCGCCACTATCCTGGTTGAGCGAGTGTTCGACGGCCTCGTGTTGCTCGTTTTTCTTGCGATGGGTACGCTATTCCTACCCATCACTGGTCTCACTGATCAAATTAGCCAAGCCGTAGAACTGCCATTTAGTATCGAGCCCACCGGCGCACTCGTCACCGCAGTGGTCGTCGTTCCATTCGTCGGCGTACTAACCGTGATGGTCCTTGCCGCGCTCTATTCTGAATTATTTATCCGGTGGGCCAGCCGCGTGGTCATGGTCGCTCCCGAAAAATACCGAGCCCCCTCCCTTCGCCTTATCGTACGCTTTCTGGGTGGGTTCGAGGGCCTCAATCGGCCCAGCCGCATCGCATCAGTATTCCTTCTCTCTCTCCCCATATGGCTTGCCGAGGGAGCGGTGTATTACCTCGTCGCCCTTGGCTTCGGTCTTCAATCAGAATTCGACAGCGTAGTTCTTATGATCGTCGCGATGCTCGTCGTCACCTCCACTTCCAATCTCGCAACATCGATTCCATCGTCCCAGGGCTCAGTCGGGCCTTTTGAATTTTTCGCCGCTCTCTCGCTCGCGTTCCTTGGGGTCTCACCTGGACTAGCCTTTGGCTACGCCGTGGTCCTCCATGTAACGCTCCTCGTGCCGGTAATAATCACAGGATTACTGCATCTAGCCCTTCGCAACGTCAGCCTTACAGATCTCACGCGTCGGCGCTTGAGTAACGTCCCGGAGGATCAATCATGAGGGTCGGGATCATTGGCGGCGGTGCAGCAGGCCTTGCGGCCGCCTACGAATTAGGTCTTCGGGGTCACACGGCGGAGGTCTTCGAAGGCGCGCCCTTCCTAGGAGGCCAAGCCTCCACATTCGACGTTGGTGGCACTCCCATCGAGAAGGGCTATCACCACATTTTCCGCAGCGACACCAGCATGATTGAGCTTATGAGTGAGCTCGGCATCGGCCATCAATTGAAATGGATTGACTCCAACGTCGGCTACTTCGTCGATGGTCGACTCTGGAAGTTCACATCCCCGTTCGATCTTCTGCGCTTTAGCCCATTGCCGTTGCTCGATCGCATCAAATTGGGCCTCATGACGCTGATGCTCCAGCGACGCAAAGAATGGCACTCGTTGGAGCAGTTAACGGCCACTGAATGGCTCCAAGAGCACGCGGGCAGCAAGGGATACGAAGTTATCTTCGAGCCCATGCTCCGAGGGAAATTCGGTGACCACCACGACCGCATTGCTATGTCCTGGCTATGGAACAAATTCGCTCTCAGAACAGCCTCACGAGGCAAAGGTCTGTTAGGGCGATTCAAAGAGCAACTCGGATATCCAATCGGGTCCTGGGCCGAAATTTTCGACGTACTAGCTGCCCGTATCCGATCCCAAGGTGGCCAGATTCACATAAGCGCCAACGTCCAGGGCACAGTCGTCGAGGCCGGTCGCTGCGTGGGCCTGCGGGTCGCCATCGGTAGTAGCGAACCGGAAACGCGTACCTATGATGCGGTGCTTTCCACTGTCCCGTCATACATCATGCCCCACATCGCCCCGGACTTACCGGAGACTTACGTCGCCCATCTCACCGACAAGACCTATCTAGCTGCCGTGCTCGTCGTATTAGTCCTAGACCGCCCCCTCAGCCGCCACTACTGGACCTATGTTGGGGATCGATCAATCCCATTCCTCGGCATCATCGAGCACACCAATTTCATCCCCGCTGAACACTACGGCGGCGGACACATCGTTTACCTAACCAACTACCTGGAACGCGACTCGCTGATGTATCAGATGGGCGCTGAAGAGCTGTACAGGGAGTACCTACCGCACTTGAAGCGTATCAATCCGCAATTCGACGAATCCTGGGTCAAGGAGTATCACCACCATAAGGTGGACGCCGCGCAACCAATCGTCACTCCCGGCTACGCCGACACCATCCCCGACCACCGCACCCCCATCGCCGGGCTCTACCTCGCTAACACCACTCAGATATACCCTGAGGATCGCGGGACCAATTACTCCGTCCGCATGGGCCGCCAAGTTGCCGCCATCATCGAAAGCGATGATAGCTAACGCCCGGCAGGCGTTTCACTTTCAGCACTCTCCAGCGTCACCGGCTTCACCGGCACTGTCGCGAACGACATTGCCAAAATCATCACGAAGAAGATCCCGCCGAAGATTGCATACGCGATCCGGTAGCTGCCAGTCGTATCGAAAATATACCCCGCAACCGTCGGCCCTACAGGTGACAGTAATCGAAATGGGGCGGTGAACGCACGTATCTCCCCCATGTGGCGACGCCCGAAGAAGTCCGACCACAGCAGCGTTTCCACCAGCGATGACCCTCCGACCGCAAAGCCGAAGACCAGGCCGAACAAGACCGCCAGCGGGTACGTATCGGCGATGACCAGCACCCCCATGGATAGCAATAGCAAGAAGCTAATCAGCATCGCGCCGAAGCGGATGTGGAGCTTCTCGAACAAGAAACCCCACGGCACACCCATGAACGCCGATGTCGCGGCGAACAGCGACAAGATGCTCACAGCCTGCACCGCACTCAGCCCCTTGTCCTGGAAACTGACCACCATATGCAGATTAATTGCCCCCAAGGCGAAGCGGTCGACCGAAACGAAGGCAACAATCATCCAGAATGCCCGTGTTCGGCGGGCCTCTTTCAGAGTCCAAGAGATATCCCGAAGGTCACGTCCGAATCCACGTGGCGCGGCCGCTGACGCATCTGCGGGTTTCTCCCCGTCCGGGTAGAGCCCTATGTCTTCGGGTTTCCGTCGGAGGAATATTCCCGCAGGGATTATGATTAGCAAACCCGTCAGCACTGCCAAGATGCGCCACGCTTCTCGCCATCCCGTTACGGCGAGCATCGCAACGATAAGCATCGGGAAAATGGCCTGACCAGCGCGCAATCCAGATTGGCGTATCGCGACAGCCCTAGGCCTCCGCTTGATGAACCAGTTGGCAATCGAGATGCCCACGCCGATTTGGATTCCCCCCAGCGCTGAGCCTCGGCCCAAACCGAACAGTATCCAGAATTGCCACGGCGCCTGCATGAACGATATGCCCAACATAGCCAACATGATGATGAGTCCAGCGACGACCACTATGGCCCGGGAGCCATACTTGTCCATCACGCGACCGAATGCGAGTGTCGCTAACGAACTAGTCATGCTTCCGACCGTGAAAGCGAAGGCCATTGTCGCTCG
>Ga0302127_10001784_pt1 | contig 12871 bp, 9 predicted proteins | sample CB4_SCM_MG_FD_204452 | JGI IMG/M metagenome (GOLD analysis project Ga0302127, IMG submission 204452) | Marine microbial communities from Western Arctic Ocean, Canada - CB4_SCM | ecosystem: Environmental > Aquatic > Marine > Oceanic | place: Canada: Western Arctic Ocean | collected 2017-09-24
AGTTAAGTTTATGTGGATAGGAACTCACGACAATTATGTCTCAACATTTAGAGGTAATAAAAAAACTATCGAGAGATACATACACAACAAAAACAGGGAGATATGAAAATGATAAAAGCTATAGATAGCTACATAAAAGGAGGAGAAATAAAAAACGAGCTCGACCTTGAGAGAGCTCTTATGGCTCATACTAAACTTAGAATCCCCGCTCAAAGTGATACAGTACTAGATGCTATTAGGTCAGAAATTGTTGATCTGATTGTTGCATATGAAAAGGAGCATTGGGACATCCCATTAGACGATATCACAGACAAACAAATTAAAGAAAGCGATCTAGCAGAGTTGATAGTTGAAAAAGAGGAAGACTTCCTGAGTGCGAGAGCAGGGATAATTAAAGATAGGCTGAAAAAATTGGGAATAAAACAAAAACAACTTTGCGAGATTCTCAACCACAAGAGTCACACTTACATTTCTGATCTGGTTCGCGGACGGCACCCTATGAGTCTTAATGATATGGTGATCCTGAGTAAGGTTTTGAAAATCAATCTCAGCCTTTTGATTCCTAAGACCATTTCATATCCTGAACTTAAGAGAGTGTCTGATTCGATAAAAAAATTAAACAACCGAAAACTATCCGGGGAGTTATTAGAGCTAGCTACAGCTTAGTGATATCTTTACAATATGGAAATGACCGAGAACATGATGGATGCGCCTAGCACTTCTGAGCAAGCTATGGCGTTAGAGAATAGACACGGAGCTCACAATTATCATCCTTTACCAGTGGTACTTGATAGAGGAATCGGAGTCTATGTGTGGGATATTGAGGGAAAGCAGTATTTCGATTTCTTGAGCGCATATAGCGCGGTAAACCAAGGTCACTGCCACCCAGCTATCGTGAAGGCTATGCAAGACCAGACAGAAAAGCTCACACTTACATCACGAGCATTCTACAGCAGTAATCTGGGTAAGTACGAGCAGTTCATTACCGAGTACTTCGGTTACGACAAGGTTCTACCTATGAACACTGGCGCTGAAGCAGTTGAAACCGCTATTAAGATCGCTCGTAAATGGGCATACGATGTAAAAGGCGTACCTAATAACTGCGCGAAAATCATCACGTGTTTAGAAAACTTCCATGGCCGTACTACGACTATAGTATCGTTCTCAACGGATGATGACGCGACGGGAGGGTTTGGTCCCTATACACCCGGATTCGAAGTGATTCCTTATAACGATTTAGAGGCTTTAAAGGCAGCTGTTGCTGACCCTAACGTGGCTGGATTCCTTGTAGAACCTATCCAAGGAGAAGCAGGCGTGAATGTTCCAGCTGACGATTACATCCGCAAGGCACACGACATTTGTAAGGAAGCTAACGTTTTATTTATGGCTGATGAAGTCCAAACAGGAATCGCCCGAACCGGTGCACTCCTAGCGACATGCGGAAACTGCACTTGTTCAGGTTCGTGCGAACGTCAGCCCACCTTTACGAAAGCGGACCTCCTAATTCTAGGCAAGGCTCTAAGTGGAGGAGCTTACCCCGTCTCTGCAGTCCTCGCTGACGAGGATATAATGTCAGTCATCCACCCAGGACAGCATGGCTCAACTTTCGGCGGCAATCCCGTCGCGGCAGAAGTAGCAATAGCGGCACTTTCAGTAGTTCGCGACGAAGATCTAGCCCTCAACGCACGCACCCTAGGTGCTCAGTTCCGCTCCGGGATAGAGCAAGTCGCCACTGAGTGCAGCCTCATAAAACTCGTTCGCGGCCGCGGCCTTCTCAACGCCGTCATAATCAACGACTCTCCCGACTCAACTACGGCTTGGGATCTCTGCGTCGCAATGAAAGATAACGGCCTACTAGCAAAACCTACCCACGGAAACATCATTCGTTTCGCTCCTCCTCTCGTAATCACGGAAGAGCAACTCGACGACTGCCTAGCAATAATCCGAAAGACATTCCTGGAGTTTAATAAGAGCTAATCCTAGAAGTTCTAGCTAATAAACCCCTGCTCCCGCATCCACTCGTCATTGTAGATTTTCCCGACATAGCGTGAGCCGTGATCGTGGAAGAGGACTACGGGAAGGTCGCCGGGGGAGAGTTCCGATTTAAGTTGGCGTAGGCCTTGGATTGCAGAGCCACATGAGTAGCCTAGGAAGAGACCTTCTTTCAAGGCGAGCTCCCGTGCTGCGAGGGCGGCGTCTTTATCTGTGACTTTCTCGAACTTATCGATGAGGTCGAATTTTACGTTAGCGGGGAGGATGTCCTCGCCTATGCCTTCGGTTAGATAGCTGTAAATTTCGTTCTCGTCAAACTCTCCTGTTTCTAAATATTTCTTAAAAACGGAACCGTAAGAATCGACTCCCCAAATCTTAATATCTGGGTTCTGCTCCTTAAGGAATTTTGCTACACCAGAGATGGTGCCACCGGTTCCGACACCTACGATGAAGTGGGTGATGCGGCCTTCGGTTTGGGCCCAGATCTCTGGGCCTGTAGACAAATAATGAGCCTTTCCATTACTCAGGTTATCGTACTGGTTACACCAAAAACTTCCCTCTATCTCCTTATTCAACTTCTCTGCCACGCTATAATAGCTCTCGGGATGATCGGGCGCCACAGCTGTAGGACACACGTGAACAATCGCACCCACAGCTCGTAACATATCCACCTTCTCCTTACTCTGCTTGCAATTAGTTGTACATATCAGCTTGTACCCCTTCACGATAGCCGCGAGAGCAAGCCCCATTCCAGTATTTCCAGACGTGCACTCAATAATGGTCCCTCCTGGCTTCAAATCCCCCGCAGCTTCAGCATCCTCTATCATCTGAAGCGCCATCCTATCCTTCACGCTGTGACCAGGATTGAAGTACTCCACCTTCGCGTAAACATCACAAGGAAAGTCCTCTACGATTTTATTCAATTTAATCATAGGCGTGTTCCCAATCGCGCCTAGAATATTCTCGTGTACGTTCTTATCTTTATTCATGGTGCAAAAGTAAGTATTTGTACCTTTCGAGAAGATGAGTATTACAAGGCGATTAGCTAATAGGATGAGCAAGGGGGGTGAGGGGAAGTCTTGGGCTAAACCTGTCGTGAGAATCGCAACGGCTGGGGTGTCTCTGGGCATAGCGCTCATAATTATTTCCACTGCCATCGTAACTGGTTTTCAGAGTGAGATAAAGGATCTGGTCATAGGGTTCAGTTCTCACATTCAGATTATTCCTTCTTCCTCCGATAATTCTGGTGTTCTTATAGACCAAACCCTACTCAATAAAATTTCTCTATTAGAAAACGTTGAGTTAATAGCTCCACTTCATCAAAGACCCGGATTAGTAGAAACCTCCAATTCTATTAAGGGAGTGAGTATTAAAGGCCTCGATTTTTCATCTAGAAACAATTCCTTCCCGAGCGATACCTCCATGCTCTCGTCTGCCCTTAAACACGGATTACTACCGAGGGGACATAACGACATACTTATCTCAGCACCTTTAGCTAATCGACTTGAAGTAGAGATAGGCGACAGGTTAAGCCTTTACATCGTAGTTAAAAACAAGGATGTAAAACCTCGGCCAGTTAAAATCTCGGGGATCTACGAAACTGGACTACTCGAGTACGACGAGAAATTCGTGTTCGTTAACTGCTCACTCCTCCAAGAAACTAGCGACAGAGGTGTGCAAGCCGTCATTGTCATAGAAGACGAAAAAGCTATGGGCAAGGTCTTCGGGAATGACGAATACGGCGAAAAACCCCGCGGACGTTGGGAACCGCATCATCCGTCATTAACCTCGGACACCCTCACCACTTTTATGTGGATAGGAGGCGAATCCGAAGTTTCTGACACCGCTAATTTAAACTTCAATAGTGGCATTTGGAATGCGTATAGTGGGAACGGATCGAGCGAGATGTTTTCTGACGGATATGAAGTTTTTATTACCGATTTAAAAGAAACCTCTTTCATAGAAGAACAAATCATCTTCTTCCTCCCCTTCGATACCCCCACTCGGCTCAGAACCTCAAAGGTTTTCGAATCTAACCAAGAGATTTTCAATTGGCTGGGCATGCTAGACATCAACGTCTCCATCATCATAGGCCTCATGATACTGATTAGCATAATAAATATGGTGAGTGCCCTACTAATTGTAATCCTCGAGCGCAGAATGGAAGTCGGAATCCTCAAAGCCCTAGGGATGAACGACACGAGTGTAATCAAGCTCTTTGTAATGTATTCGGCTAGAATAATAGGTGTAGGATTTTTAGTAGGTAATGCTTTAGGATTAGGTCTTTGCTTCATTCAAAGTTCAACCGGTATCATCACCCTCGACCCTGCTGCCTACTACCTTTCTGAGGTGCCCATACTCATCGATTTCTCACAGCTTCTCATCATCGAGCTCGGTGCGTTCGGATGCTGTGTCCTAGCCATGTTCATTCCCGCTTTGTACAGCACCCGAATCCTACCATCAGATGCGTTAAGGATTAAACAATGACAGCCCCTTGATCGCCTTTCGCCACATATCCAACTTCTGCCTCATAATCGGCGCCATCTCTAGCCTCTCCTCGTGCAGCCACGCTCAAGACTCACCCTCAACTGATATTAACTCCAGAATAATTTTAGGGAACGAGCACATAGACCATCTAGTCACACTCACCCACAGTAAGTCAGTCGCAATCATCGGCAACCACACTTCCGTTCTCTATGCCGACACCGACACCACCCCCACTCACTTAGTAGACACTCTTATTTCAAGAGGCATCAATGTCCTTAAAGTGTTCGCTCCCGAACACGGTTTCCGCGGTGACCAAGCAAATGGAGCCATAATCCACGACGGCATAGACTCAGAAACAGGTTTACCCATATTTTCTCTTCACGGAAAACACCGCAAACCATCAGCTGAATCCCTCGCTAATATCGACGTCGTTATTTTCGATATACAGGACGTAGGAACTAGGTTCTACACCTACCTCAGCACCCTCCTTCTAGTAATGGAAGCGGCTGCAGAAAACAACGTGGAAGTAATCGTTCTAGACAGACCTAACCCTCACTGCCATCACGTTAAAGGCCCAATGTTAGATGCCGACTTCTCTTCTTTTGTAGGACTCGCCCCTGTACCCATAATTTACGGGATGACCCTCGGCGAAATAGCGTTGATGGCGAACGGGGAACTATGGCTAAAGGATGGAATTCAAGCCGACCTTAACATAATAGCCTGTGAAAACTACTCTAGAACTACTCATTACTCTATCCCCATATCCCCCAGCCCCAACCTCCCCACAGACGCATCAATATCACTTTACCCATCACTTTGCTTCCTTGAACCCACTAACGTCAGCATAGGCCGCGGCACCCCTACTCCATTCGAGCTCGTGGGCTTCCCGAACAACCCATCGGGCACCTACTCCTTCACCCCAGTCGCAACTCCAGGAGCCTCACCACACCCTAAGTACGAGAACACCATATGTTCGGGAGAAAACCTTCATGACCTTGGCATGAAATGGATCAGTTCAAGCGAAAGTTGGGATTTGAATATCCTTGTACGCTACGCGGACCTATTCCGCTACGAAGATGGCGAATTAGTCGGCTTTTTCACTTCAAAGAGCTTCTTTGACAAACTGGTGGGCACAGACGAACTACGACTCGCATTAGAATCTAACGAGAGCATTGAATCCCTCGAAAAGAGCTGGGAGGAGGATATTGAAAAATTCAAATCCGCTCGCACCCCTTATTTGCTATATCTTCGCTAAACTTATTTTCGCAGAACTATGAAAACTATAAGAACCACCCTATTTGCATTGGTTGCCATCGCATTAGTTGCGAGCTGCACTAAGCACGAAACATTTGTAAACACTCTTTTCGATTGTGAGTGTGGTACACTAGCCCTAGACGGAAGAGACTTAAACGTCAGATTAGCTGAGGGATATTTGCTCGATTTAATGCATATCCACGATGATGCACAACCAGCACACTATCACTGGCGCTACCATGTTCTTGTTGATTTTAGAACTGCAGACGAAATCGCTAATCACATTCCATCTCATGATGTAGCACTCACTGTCGATATACCACTCATCGTAGGAACTACTGATACAGGGCAAGCTATTGCAGTATTGACAGCAAATGAAATTGAAGCGCCTGGAATGGATGTTTTTTGGGATATAACAGGAGGAGAAATCACTGTAAATAAAACCGACAGCCTCCACACCTTGACATTCTCAAACGTAGTGACGAATAAGGGAACCATCAACGCAGAGTTGACCATCGTTCCTGAGTAAGGAAAACATCATTCAATAAAAAAGCACCGACTTAAATGCGGTGCTTTTTTTATGTCGTGAATTTTATGTCGTCTAAGTAAAATACTATTTAGCGTTTTCCGCTTTGATCATATTCAATGCTGAACCGGCTTTATACCAAAGTATCTGCTGCTCGTTATAAGTGTGCTTACACATAACAGTATCAGAACTACCATCGGCATGAACCACTTCTATAGTTAGTGGCTTTCCGGGAGCAAAATCTGAAAGGTCAATAAAGTTGAATGTATCGTCCTCTAGGATTAAACCGTAATCACTTTCATTCATGAAAGTAAGGCCTAGCATACCCTGCTTTTTAAGGTTAGTCTCGTGAATACGAGCGAAAGAGTTTACGATAACTGCATACACTCCTAAATGACGTGGCTGCATAGCCGCATGCTCCCTCGACGAACCCTCACCGTAGTTAGAATCTCCTACTACAACAGAAGCTATCCCAGCTGCTTTATATGCTCTAGCTACTGCCGGAACTTCGCCGAATATACCGTCGATTTGGTTCTTCACTTTATTAGTAGCTCCACCGAATGCGTTAACGGCACCGGTAAGAGTGTTATTTGCGATGTTATCCAAGTGACCTCTGTACCTAAGCCATGGTCCAGCCATAGAAATATGGTCTGTCGTGCATTTGCCATCAGCCTTAATAAGAAGCTTAGCTCCCATTAAATTCTCACCATCCCAAGCAGAAAACGGCTCAAGCAATTGTAGCCTCTCCGACTCAGGATCCACAACTACATTTATCCCAGAACCATCTTCAGCCGGCTCCAAATATCCTGCGTCCTCCACATCAAACCCCTTAGAAGGAAGCTCCTCCCCTACGGGCTCGCTCAGCATAACCCTCTTCCCTTCTCGCGTGTACAACGGGTCAGTTATAGGGTTGAATGTTAAATCCCCCGCAATTGTAATAGCGGTAACAAGCTCTGGAGAAGCTACGAAAGCGTGAGTGTTAGGGTTACCGTCAGCACGCTTAGAGAAATTTCTGTTGAAGGAGTGTATGATAGAGTTCTTTTCATTCTTCTCAGCTCCAGATCTAGCCCACTGACCTATACAAGGGCCACAAGCATTAGCAAAAACTTTAGATCCTAGCTGCTTAAAAGTCTTTATCATACCATCTCTTTCGATAGTAAATCTTACTAACTCAGAACCAGGCGTGATATTTAGTATTCCCTTAGGCTCAATGTCTAATTCTACCGCTTCTTTAGCCACAGACGCAGAACGACTGATATCCTCATAGCTAGAGTTAGTACACGAACCTATTAATCCATACTCTATTGAAGTAGGCCATCCATGGGATTTAGCTGCTTCTTTCATATTAGATACAGGCGTAGCCAAATCAGGAGTAAATGGCCCATTAATATGTGGCTCCATTTCATCCAAATTAATTTCTATCACCTCATCGAAGTAACGTTCTGGGTCGGCATAAACCTCTGGATCACCTGTTAGATGACTGGCAATAACATCAGCTGCATCAGCTATATCCGCACGATCGGTAGAGCGCAAGTAACGCCCCATACTCTCATCATATCCAAAGAGCGAAGTTGTCGCTCCTATTTCAGCACCCATATTACAAATCGTTCCTTTACCAGTACAAGAAAGGCCTATAGCTCCGTGGCCGAAGTACTCAACGATAGCTCCTGTTCCTCCCTTTGTCGTCACAATTCCAGCAACTTTCAGAATAACATCCTTTGCACTTAACCAACCACTCAACTTCCCGGTAAGTTTAATCCCTATCAGCTTAGGGAACTTAAGCTCCCAGGGCAGACCTGCCATCACATCCACAGCATCAGCTCCTCCCACACCTATAGCCACCATTCCCAGACCACCGGCATTAACCGTGTGAGAGTCGGTACCTATCATCATTCCTCCTGGGAAAGCATAATTCTCAAGTACTACCTGGTGAATAATCCCCGCACCCGGCTTCCAGAAGCCTATTCCGTATTTATCTGAAACAGACTCGAGGAAGTTGTAGACCTCGTTGTTTTGGTTTATAGCATTCTGAAGATCAGAAGTCGCCTCGACTTTAGCTTGAATCAAGTGGTCGCAGTGAACCGTTGATGGGACACCTACCTTTTTCTTACCCGCCTGCATGAACTGCAATAAAGCCATCTGAGCCGTCGCGTCTTGCATAGCCACACGGTCTGGTGCGAAATCAACATAATCAACCCCTCTTTGGTACACCTGGTCTGGAGCACCATCCCATAAGTGAGCGTTTAGAATCTTTTCAGCCAATGTAAGTGGCCGTCCAGCTAACTCTCTTGCCGCCTCTACACGCTCGGGAAATCCGGCGTATACCTTTTTAATCATATCGATATCAAAAGTCATGTCTCTTCTTTTTAATTTCAGGAGACAAAGATACGTCACTACCTTCGGGACATGAAGATGAGTAGGTCCGTATTCTTAGAACAAGTAAAGGTGGCTATCCGTTCCATTAGAGGGCAAGCACTCAGGACCACCCTTACCGTAGGAATAATCGGAATGGGCATCATGGCATTAATCGCGATGGTAACGGCAACGGAATCCTTAAAGGCTAACATAGTACAGGAATTTTCATCTCTTGGAACAAATACTTTTACTATTAAGCCCAAACGAACCGGCGGCATCACCCACGGAAGACGGAAGGCTCCCACAGACCCAATATCTTATGATGATGTGAGGCGCTTCACAAAGAGCATAAAGTTAAATAGTGACTTAGACCTCACCACTAGTGCTTCGATTTTCGCAACCTCAACAGCAATTCTCAGCCGTGGTACGAAGCGCACAGACCCTAACACCCAAATCTTAGGTGTCGATGGTAATTTAAACGTATCAAGTATTCCTCTCTCGGTAGGCAGGGGGTTTACGTCTATCGAAGGGGAACAAAGCCCCGCGATGATCGTAATCGGCAGTAAAATAGTTAGTAAACTATTCGAAGAATGGGAAGAGCCGGTAGGCGAGAACATATTATTGAAGGGCTCTAGGTATACAGTAATAGGGGTACTAGAATCACGAGGTTCTGGGTTTGGCATGTCACAAGACAACCAATGTCTCATTACAATACCATCTTCTAGAAGGCAGTTTTCTGATAAAAACAGGAGCTATAGCTTGGTTTGCTCTGTAGATAAAACAGAAAATCTAGCTCACGCAACAGAAATTGCAACTGGAACTATGAGAATGGTAAGAAAAGACGCGCCAGGCAAAGAAAGTTCATTCGAAATAAGCCAAAGCAACTCCCTAGTGGACACATTGATAGAGGCGACTTCAGGAATAACCATAGCAGCAGCGGTTATAGGAATAATCACACTTTTCGGGGCAGGTATAGGCCTCATGAATATAATGCTGGTAAGTGTATCAGAACGTACCCGAGAAATCGGAACTAGAAAATCTCTCGGAGCTAGCTCGAGAGCTATACGGACACAGTTTCTAGTTGAGGTCATAATTATAGGTCAACTTGGTGGGTCTGTAGGAATACTAGCGGGACTGGGGCTTGGCAACCTGATAGCGATATTCTTCGAGACTCCATTCGTAATTCCGTGGATTTGGATATTTATAGGACTGACACTATGTATGATTACGAGCATAGCAAGTGGATATTATCCTGCTAGAAAAGCTGCTCTACTTGACCCTATAGATGCTTTAGGCAGGGCATAGTAAGGGAATTGAACAATCAAAGTTGGGAAAATTGTGACTTTATAGAGACATTTTGATAATTAAGTAGTGTAATTTCGCACTTAATTAAGCATCAAAATTAAAAACATGAAGCTACCTGTTGTAAGATTTGCTAGAGAAACTTCTGGTTTCGGTAAGGTTCTGCGTGAAAGAGTTGAAAATTATTTCGAAGAATCTGGAAAGAAGAAGTCTGGAGGATTTAGCATGTATTTCAAGACTTCATTAATGCTTGCCTTGTATTTCACACCTTGGGCTCTATTTACTTTCGGAGTAATCTCTGGTGGAGTTTGGTTTTGGGTTGCTGAGATTGTTATGGGATTAGGACTAGCAGGCATAGGATTAAATATCATGCACGACGGAAACCATAATTCTTACAGTAAGAATAAATGGATCAACAAGATGATGGGTCGTACGGTGGACCTAGTTGGAGGAAATGCAGAGATGTGGAATATTCAACACAATGTTCTTCATCACACTTTCACTAACATAGACGGATTAGATGAAGACATCGATCCTGCATCTGTTTTGAGATTCAATCCTCATAAACCTCTTTATAAAATACACAGATTCCAACACATCTACGCTTGGGCTCTTTACTCTCTTATGACAATTTTCTGGATGCTCCCTAAAGACTGGATATCTCTAGCTCGCTACCACAAGAAGGATTTAATTAAAACAACTGGACGAACCACTAAGGGTATTTTCTTCCACATGCTGTTTACTAAGTCGATATATTTCACATACTCATTAGCTCTTCCTCTGATTTTCAGTAGTCCTAGTATCTCGTGGTGGTCTATCCTACTTGGATGGGCAGTAATGCACGCAGTAGCTGGGTTCCTAATGGCTATTATCTTCCAACCAGCGCATGTAATGGAGCATAATTTATTCCCTCAAGCAGAAGACGCAGGGCTCAAGCTTGATTCTACACGTCTTGAGCACCAACTAGAAGCTACAGCAAATTTCGGAGTGAACAATAGACTATTAACCTACTTATGTGGAGGTTTGAACTTTCAGATAGAACATCATTTATTTCCTAACATATGCCACGTACACTACAGAGCTTTATCCAAGATTGTAAAGGAGACCGCAAAGGAATACAGCCTCACTTATAGAGCGGATATGACATTTAGTGATGCTCTCAGAATGCACACTATCACTCTAAAAAACCTGGGTAGACGGCGTACAAAATTAGCTTAAAAAGTTAATTTGTGTATCCTAACGAATTATTTCGTAATTTTGCACCGCGTTTAAAAACGCTTGCGTGCCTTAGCCGTTGTCGGCACGCGCCACTTCATGACTCGGCACGTTATCCGCACACGTTTTCGTGCGACAAATAGATTTTCTCTATGTCTTTTAAAGATCTAGGGTTGAGCGATTCGGTTCTCGACGCAATTCAACCCCTTGGCTATGAAAAGCCAACCCCTATTCAGGAACAAGCTATTCCTCACGTTATTAACGGCAAGGACCTCCTGGGTTGCGCACAAACAGGTACTGGTAAAACAGCTGCCTTTGCACTTCCTATGGTTCATGTATTGGAATCTAGACCGCCAAAGTCACAAGGCCGCACAAAACCGGTACGCGGACTTATCTTAACTCCAACTCGCGAATTAGCATCACAAATTGATGAGAACCTTCGCAAGTACATGTCTAAGTCTAACCTGAGATCAACTGTGGTTTACGGTGGAACGCCTCAACGCCGTCAAGTAGACGCAATTAGAAGAGGTGTTGATATCATAGTAGCTACTCCCGGTAGGCTACTAGACCTATGCAACCAAGGCCATATAAGACTAGGTGATATAGAATTCCTAGTTCTAGATGAAGCTGATACTATGTTAGATATGGGATTTCTCCCAGACATCACTAAGATCATAAAGATGTGCCCTGCGGATAGACAGACTCTGTTCTTCTCGGCAACAATGCCAGCTAATATCGTCAAGCTGTCTAGTAACATCCTAACAGACCCTATAAACGTCCAGATCGAAGCTGTCAGTTCTGCTGCAGAAACAGTAGATCAGAAAGTATACTATGTACGTCAATCCGACAAAAAGGATCTAATTGTACATATTCTAGACTCAGGCGAAATAACTAATGCATTAGTTTTCACAAGAACTAAATTCGGAGCAGATAAAGTTGTAACACATCTTCAGAACAATAACATTGCATCTGAAGCTATTCACGGAAACAAGTCTCAGCCTGCTAGAGAGCGTGCTTTAAAGAAGTTTAAGCAGGGTAAAGTTAGAGTCCTAGTAGCTACTGACATTGCTTCTAGGGGTATTGACGTTGATGAATTAAGTCACGTAATCAATTTCGAGCTTCCTAACCTAGCAGAAAGCTACGTTCACCGTATCGGAAGAACTGGTCGTGCTGGAAGATCTGGAGTTGCAGTCTCTTTTTGTAATGAAGGCGAGGAAAGAAATCACCTAAGAGGTATACAGAAGTTAATTGGAAAAGAGATTGATCTTATTACTGATCAACCTTTCAATATGCCTATGGAACCTGTAGGTATGGATTACAAACCTAGCGGCAAGGGATTCAAGAAAAGCAGAAACCGCGGAAGTGGTGGCGGAGGTGGCGGAGGCTATGGCCGAAGTGGCGGCGGTGGCGGTTACGGTCGAAGTGTTGGCGGAGGAAGAGACCGTAACGACAGAAATCGTGGCGACAGAAGATCATCTGACTCAAGTAGTTCTCCATCAAGAGGATACAAGAAACGCGAGTTTTCTAATGAAGACAGAGGTGGAAGAAATTCTGACCGAAGAGACAACAACAGTTCTAGCGAAGGTAACGGTGGAGGACGTGACAACAGAAGCGAGCGTTCTAGCGGTGGTTACGGCGGTGGACGTAATAACAGAAGCGAAAACCGCAGCGACCGTTCTAGCGGAGGTTACGGTGGCGGACGTGATAACAGAAGCGAAAACCCTAGCGAGCGTTCTAGTG
>Ga0302127_10001785_pt1 | contig 12864 bp, 14 predicted proteins | sample CB4_SCM_MG_FD_204452 | JGI IMG/M metagenome (GOLD analysis project Ga0302127, IMG submission 204452) | Marine microbial communities from Western Arctic Ocean, Canada - CB4_SCM | ecosystem: Environmental > Aquatic > Marine > Oceanic | place: Canada: Western Arctic Ocean | collected 2017-09-24
CGACGGCCTGGTCATCGCCGACTACAAGTCCGGGAAGGCGCCAACCGAGCGCTACCAAGATGCGCGGCTGCACCAGGTCCTTCTCTACGCCGCAGCCGTCGCCGAGCTCTCGGGCATTCAGCCGGCCCGCGCACGGTTGCTGTACCTGAATCAGCGAATCATCGAAGTCGATGTGACCGAGAACAATATTGCCGAGGTCACCGCGACCCTGCAAGACACATGGGCACGCCTCCAAGAGGCCTGCCAGACCGGCGAGTTCGAGGCGCAGACCGGTCCACTCTGTGCCTGGTGTCCCTTTGTGGCGCACTGCCCCGAGGGCCAGAGCGAAGTGACCAAACGCCACGGCGCTGGGCGAGTCCGCCACGACGCGCCGGGCCTCGCCATTATTGCCGAGGCAAGCTGAGCCCAAGGAGCCGAGCCGGCAGGCGAGGAAAGGGCCAGGAACTCGAAGAGTTCCCAGTGGCCCCCGAGCGAAGCGCCAAGAGCGCAAGATGAGCCTGGCAGCGAAGTCGGACAATTGCTCCCCGCCGACTGAGCTCCAAGCGTCAGAAATCGTAACCCTTCGAGCCATACCCGCACGGTGGGTGACGCGTAGCCGCTGTTCAGCCCAGTGCTGACTGATTGCTCTCATGGTGCGCCTCAATCGCCCGATGGAACACCTACGATATTTACTTCTATGGGCGACCCTGGGACTCTTCGCCTCGCTGCTACATGAGCACGCCAATGGGCGGGCTCGGTCGCGGGCTCGCAGCCATCCTCACTGGACCAACCGAACGGATTGGCACGTCCCTCAGGGATCGGTTCATCGACTCCGCGCTGACGTCAGTCGCCGCCGGTGGACCCTTGCGTCTTTGCGGCTATGTCCACACAATCGATGAGGACTCAGAACTCACCCTGCGCTCGCCCGATCTACGCTCGCTCCAACCCACCGAGGCCTACCAGCTCTTCACCAAGCTCGGCGAGATCGCCCACCTCGACATTGGCGACCACGGCTTCACGATCGGCGGCGTCCCAGCCAACGCGACGCTACCGGTGGGCTCACAGTCCCACGGCCTCTTCTTCTTCGGCGACAACATGTTGACGCCCGAACAGATCACGAGGCTCGCAAACTTCTGTCGGGTGTACGCCCCCGTGATTCACGAACACGATCGGCCCGCCGGCGAGAATGAACGGGTGCACCTTGTCCTCGATCAAGAGGGTGGCGACGCTCATGTCGAGATCACCGTCGATGGTCGCGTCGGCTTCGGGTCGGCTCCCAAGGCGCACGAAGCTGTGGCACGTGCAGCTCTGACCGCGATCTCCCAAGACGCCAAGTTGGTCGAGGTCGGCGAAGTCCGGGCAGGTGACGGCGCTGCGGCGTTCGTTGTCGCTGCGGGCGAACAAGGCAGGCTCGCCACGGGCGCCGCACCCATCGTCGACGGACCGGACTCAGCAGCCGCTGTTGCTGCGTTGCGCGCCGGCCGGGCGCTTATCGCCTCCGCAAATACCGCCTGAAACGGGCTGAATCAGCTCCAGGCTTGGCGCAACGCGTGCACGAGCATGGCTGAACCATCGTCGGACAGCGTGTTGTTGGCATCGATCACCCCGGCGTCGCGCCACAAAGGGATCACCATCGACAGGGCCCACTCGAAATACGGGCGATCCTTCTTCGGGATATCTGACGTCACCTCCGGGCACCGGTTGATGGCATCGATCAACATCCCCGGTTCGACAACCACGTGCGGCGACGCCCGGTGAAGCCCCAAAACCACGCCTAGCCAGTCGGCCCATTCGAGCGCAGCGAAAGCCTCGCGTTCGGCCTCGGGGTACGACACCGTCCTAGCCGGGATCAACGGGTCGAGCAGGCGTTCATCGCCGGCAACACCAACGCCGACACGGCCACCGTCAAGCACCGCCAGAGCCCAGGCGTTCAGTTCCGGCCGTTCGCTGTCGTCATCGAGGGTCCGGGTCTCGACCGTGGCGTACGGCCGAGCGAAGCCCGTCACGTCCTCATCGGTCAGGAACCGCAGCCGGGCTCTGGCCAAAGCTCCGTTGACCCAGACATCGTCGGGTGGCACCAACTTGCGTGTCAACAGACCTGTCCAGGCGGCGACCATTGCATCGGCGGCATCGCCAACTTCGAGCGGTTCCGGATCAATGAGATCCTCCGAGCCGTCGAAGAGATCGTCTGGCCCTGGGGCCACGATCAGCGAGGTCAGTTCACCGTCGACGATGTCGACGAGCAGCGAGTGCTCGGACCCATCATCGGCGCCAAAACCAATGCCCACAGATTGCGCGCCACGTTGCTCGACACGCCAAGCACGCGTCGGAGCTACTGCACCACCAACCGGGTCGACAACCCGCTGGATCGCATCGAGAACTCGCGCCGAACGGGCATCGGGTGAGTCGCGAAGCCAAGCGACAAAGTGGTCGTCGATAGCCGAAGCCTCAGAATCCTCGGCCCAGATACCCAGGACTGAAGATGCCCACGCGTCCGAGCGTGCGAGGTCCGGGAGCTCATCCAACACAGCAGCCGCGTCGAGGACGGTGTCAAAGGTGGGCTCATCACTCATGGAAACGACAGGCGATCTCTTTGGTTCACGGTGGGAACGGTATCGTCACCGGGTGCCCGAGCTGCCCGAGGTCGAGACCATCCGCCGTCAGCTCGAACCGTGGCTGGTGGGTCGACGCGTCGTCGACGCCGGCGCGTTCGAGTCTGCCAAGTTCACGCCGGCTGTTGAGATTGCCGGTGCCACCTTCGAGTCGGTAGGCAGACGTGGGAAGTTCTTGCTGTTCGGACTGGACGATGATCGAGAGCTCGTCGTGCACCTCGGAATGACCGGCCAGCTCCTTCCCAACACTGACCTCGACGATCCTTACCTTCGCGCGTGGTGGCACCTCGACAACGGCGAGATCCTCGGTTACCGCGATGTTCGAAGGTTCGGTCGGATTCGGGTGGCCTATGACCACAGGTACGAAGGTGCTCTGGCGACGCTGGGGCCCGAGCCATTCGACGCGGCCTTTACCCCCGAGGCCCTCTATGCCGGACTGCGTCGAAGCAGGCGACACATCAAGACCCAGCTGCTCAGTCAACGGCCCGTTGCCGGGGTGGGAAACATCTACGCCGATGAAGCGTGCTTCCAGGCCCGTGTGCACCCGGGTGCACGCCGAGTCACCAAAGCACAGGCCGCTGCGCTGCACACAGCCATTGTCGAGGTGCTCGCGCAAGGCGTTGCCAACGGCGGGACAACGTTGCGTGACTACGTGAACGCAGATGGCGCCGAGGGCGACAACCAGCATCATTTGAGTTGCTATGGGCGCTCTGGGCAGCCGTGTGTTCGCTGTGGCGATGAGCTCCGCAAGATCGTGCTGGACGCCCGGACCACTACCTTTTGTCGAACGTGCCAGCGTCGCTGACGCGGGCTCAGGTCGGCGAGTGCTCGTCGAGGAATGAACGAATCTGCTCGTTGGTGTCGGCCAGCACGTCATCGTCCTGCCAACGCTCGATAAGTCGGGCATTGGGCGCGGCAGCGGCGAGCTCGCGCGAGGTGGACTCTGGGTGATAGATGTCATCGCCCATCATGACCAGCATCGGCGTCTGAACCGCGGCCATGTCTTCGAGCGAAGCAGCCAGGAGAAACTCCCCGTCCCACATGTTCGAGCGGAACGATTGCCATGCCGCAGCGTCCATATGGGGATGGTCGGCACTGAGGTCCTCGGCCCAGGCATCGAACATCTGCTCGAGGGATGGCCGGTTGGCATCGATGCCAACCGGCTGCAGGATCACGGCCGACAGAAACCGCTGGGGAGCGGCACGGAGGAGTCCCGCGATGTAAGGCCCACCGATACACATCCCGAGAACGTGGCAACGGTCGATCCCGAGGTGATCAAGGAACGCGAGTTGATCGGCGGCATAGGTGCCCCAATCGTCGTCTCGTGAAACAGGTGCCGTGGACGAGCCGGCGTTGCGCTGATCCATCCCGATGAGTCTGTAGGAGTCGACCAACGCCGTGCGCGGGTTCCACGGCATACGTTCCCAGATGTTATTTGCCGAACGCATGCCACCCGGAGCAATAAGCAGGATTGGGACACCGTCGCCTTCGATCTCATAGTGGAGATGTAAATCGCCAGCATCAAGCATCGTCATGGTGTCTGCATCCTATGCCAACGGCTGGCACCCCCCGGGGCGCATGGGTGGCGGCGCTGCTGTGTGGGGAGGGTTTGACGCCGCCTGTTGCCGGAGCCGGTAACGTCGCAGCCATGGCGTATCAAGACATCATCGTCGACCGCAATGGCGACGTGGAAACAGTCACCATCAACCGGCCTCACGCCAAGAACGCGCTCACCTACCAAACCTACGACGAGATGGAAGACGCAGTTCGCACCACCACCGCCCGGTGCCTCGTCATCACCGGGACCGACTCCGCGTTCTGTGCTGGAGACGACGTCAAGGCAGTGATGGCCAACCCCGACTCGGACCCGGCCATCAGACTTGCTCGCGATCCCCGCACAACTCCCCTGGCCGACGCGTTGGTGCACACCGACGTACCCGTCATCGCTGCAGTCAACGGCGCGGCGGTCGGATGGGGCATGGAATTAGCACTCTTGGCCGATATCCGCATCGCATCGGATCGCGCCCGCTTTGGCGAACTCTTCGTGCTGCGAGGCCTCAACTGCGATGTCGCTGGGATCGGCCGCCTCGCAGGTGCGGTTGGACGCGAAAAGGCCACCGAGTTGTTGTTCACCGGCGAGATCATCGATGCGGCTACTGCCCTCGAGATCGGCCTGGTCTCACGGACGGTCGACCATGACGACCTGATGCCTACAGCGCTCGAGCTCGCGCAGCGCATCGCCACCAACCCTCCTTTGGCGGTGCAAGCCATCAAGCAGGGGCTTCGCGAAGCCCTGGACCCAGACTGGGACCATTTGGGCGTGTGGGTTTCACAGAACCTGGCACGGCTCTTCAAGACCGATGATCACAAAGAGGGTGTGGCCAGTTTCCTCGAAAAGCGGCCAGCGACATACACCGGGCGCTGATCGTCAGGCCAGATTACGCAGTCGCTCGTGGATCAGGGCAAAGAATCCGTCACTGTCAACCTCGGAGATCCAGCAACAGTTGGATGGTTGGCCCCGGTTCTCCCAGTAGTCGACCACAGTCATTCCCATCGTGAGCTCGGACAGGGTCTCGACCTGCACATAGACGTTCTTGCCCTGGTAAAGCTCGGGTTTGATCAGGTAGGCAATGGTTGCCGGATCGTGCAACGGTCCGCCTAAATCTCCGTAACGGTCGAGGTCGTAACGCTCATAGAACGACAACATCGCAGCGGTCTTGTCGCCGAGGTCTCCACCGATCGCCCGGACGGATTCGATCCAGTCGCGGCTCATAAGCGCTTTGTGGGTCACGTCGAGCGGCATAGCAACGATGGGGACGCCGCTGCGATACATCACATCGGCTGCATGGGGATCGACGTACACGTTGAACTCCGCAGCGGGAGTTATGTTGCCGCCGACGAAGTATCCGCCCCCCATAGTCACAATCTCGGCGATCTTCGGAATGATTCGTGGCTCTCGGACCAGGGCCATCGCCACATTGGTGGCCGGTCCGACCGGGCAGATCGTGATCTCGCCGTCGTCGGCTGCCATCAGCGTGTCGACCATCCAGTCGACAGCGTGCGGTTCTTCCAGCGCCATCGTTGGCTCGTCCCAGTCCGGGCCGTCCAAGCCGGTCTTTCCGTGGACGGCTTCGGCGGTCACGAGGGGACGCACCATTGGACGGTCGCAACCGGCGAAAACGGCGGTGTCCGTTCGGCCGGCCAACTCACACACGAGCCGGGCGTTTCGTGTCGTGTAGGACAGCGGGACGTTGCCCGCGACACAAGTGAGACCCAAGACGTCGAGTTCGGGCGAGCCGAGCGCGAGCAGGATGGCGAGTGCGTCGTCTTGGCCAGGGTCGGTGTCGATGATGATCTTGCGGGCAGTCACCCAATCAAGCGTACTGTCCGAATGGGTCTTCAGCCGCCGCCGCGGATGTCATTGAGGACGTCGAGATCATCAACGATCTCGGTGTATCGCATCTGGCGGCTTTGCAAGAGCAGTTGGCCGTTGGCTGTCCAAACCGTTGCATCCTCATCGACATAGCCGTCGAGTGATCGAGCTGAGGTGAGGTGCACCCGCACGGGTTCGCTCCCGTCAATGACGGTCTCGGGCACGGGTGCGCGGAAGTGAGCGGTGAAATCGAGGGTCCCGCCAACTGCCGGCTCGGACGCACGCAAGAATGACAGCGGCATGTAGGCATCAGCAACCATCATGAGGAACCGCTCGTCAGCGCCGCCACGATCGGCCAGCCGCAGCCACCCTCCAGACTCGGCGACGTCGGACCCGCCAGTGAAATCTCCGCGGTGGCGGGGCCACACATCGAGTTGTTCGAGGAACTTGCCGGGAATGACGGTGCCCTGCGGGGTTTCGTTCGGCGGGGGCGCCACGAGGTCTGGCGGTTGGGCAAGCTGATAGGCCTCTGCTCGTCGGTCGCTTCCGAACATGACCAGACCAACACCGCAGAGGCGCTCGTCGACGCTGAGCCGAACACTGAACGTCGTGGCGGTGCGGCCCTGACGCTCGGTGGCCACCACTACTCGCACTGACCCGGCTGGCATCCGCCGGAGGAAATGCATAGTGATCGCCCGCTCGCGCTGGGTCGAATCGTTGTTCTGCATTCGGCACGCCTGGAGCGCCAGCGCGAGGCTGTAACCGCCGAATTGGCCGTTCCATCCCCACCATGTGTCGTCAACGTCGCGGGTGTAGACACCGTCACCGACGGCGTGGAGCAGCATGGTCCGTTCAAGAGTCGAGGTCAACGTCGAGTGGCAATCAGCGCGTCTGGTCCGGCCCTGTTTGGTCCGGGGGAGTCTGGTCGGAGACCGTTGGTGGCGTTGCAGCCTGTCGGGCCCACATGGCGAGGCCGCCGCGTGGCAGCACCGTGATGGGGTGTGAGATATCGGGATCGGGCCGCAACCTCTTGTCGATGATCAACTCAATGGCCCACATCACCCGAATAAGTTTGCCCTCGAACGACATGGGACCCGCTTCGGGGACCAGCAGCTCAAAACGGCCCGCACCTTGTACTGCTCCGTCCAGCTCGACCTCGGCCACCACACCGCCATCGCTGTCACCCCGACCCTCGGTCCAGTAGCGCAACTCGATGCGCACGCCCCGCGGAGCCGATTCGAGGCGGCCCCAGCGCACCATCCCCGCTACGACGTCACCGCACTCGGCAACATCAGTATCAAGCTTGAGTGACAGGTTGACGTCGCTCATCGACCACTGCCTCCGCTTTGGAGTCGCGACGCCACCTGGGGGTCGACATCGAGCGTGAATGAACTGAGGTCGTCGGGCGCGTTGGGCGCTGTCATGTTCACGATCAACTCCCAGTGCACATCGTTGTTGTCCAAGTCCATACTGGGCGGCGCCTCATAAAGAGGGATGTCAATCCCGATGTCGGCTTCGATCGTGCGGTTGACAGAATCGTTCATCAGGATCTCCAGCGGGGCCTCATAGACGACCTCTGTGACTGTCTGACGATTCTTCCCCTGTTGGTAGCTGACTCGCTCTTCGACTCGGACCAACGCCGTGATCGCCAGCCCATTGATTCCCGAGCGGCCTCGGGCGGTCCGGCGAAACCGAACGACCACATGATCGCCGAGGTGGAGCGGGTCAGATGACGGCAAGAACAGCTGTGGGTTGCTCCAGCCCGCCCAGACGCGCGCTTTAAACCAGGCCACTGACAACGCTGCGACTGCCGCCACGCCCCAGATGATCAACAGGACCAACGGGGCATCAGAGACCCCGACAGCGATCGCGACCAAGAGCGCGATCAATGCTGCGGCGGCGCCGAGGACGATCAGGGCAACGCTGCGATCTGACGTGTCGGAGACGACGTGTTCCAGCGGTAGTCCGCGCTCTTCGGATTCGTGCTCGTGTTGATCCATGGGTGTCGCCTGCCCGCATCATGAGCCGATCGGAGGGTCCTCGGCCGGTACCCTCCGAGGAGGATGCCTGCGACCGATGTTGCCATGACCAGAACCGTACGGCGAGCACCCACCCCATGACCACAGACTTTCGAGCCCTGCAAGCGAAGAACCGACGCACCACATGGGTGCTGCTGTTCGCGAGCTTCTTGTTGCTGACACTGGTGTCGATCACCATTGCTTTGGTCGCTGTTGGCGGCATCATCGCCGCGGTCTTCGCGGTGGTGTTCTCCTTCGGCACCACCTTCGCCAGCTACCGGGCATCGGACACCATTGCCCTTCGCAGCAACCGCGCCCAGCCGGCAGACCCCCAGGAGCATGCGAGGCTCCACAACCTGGTCGAGGAGATGGCCATCGCCGCAGGGCTGCCCAAGCCCCGGGTCTATGTTGTTGACGACCCCGCGCCCAACGCCTTCGCCACCGGCAAAGACCCCGAACATGCCGCCATTGCCGCGACCACTGGACTCATCGCCAAGCTTGATCGCGCAGAGCTGCAGGGTGTCATTGCCCACGAGATGGCACACATCCGCAACAACGACATCCGGGTCATGACGGTCGCCGTGGCCACGGCGGGCGCTATTGCCCTCATGGCCGACATCTTCTGGCGGCTCCTCTACTTCGGCGGCATGCGTGGTCGTGGACGCAGCCGAGGCGACAACGGACCGCAGGCCATCATCGCCATCGTGGGCTTCTTGTTCGTGGCCGTCCTCGCTCCCCTCGCAGCGAGCCTGCTCAAGGCGGCGATCTCGCGGAGTCGCGAGGGCCTGGCCGATGCCAGCGCCGTTGAGCTCACCCGCCACCCCGAGGGACTTCGGAGGGCGCTCGAGAAACTCGATGCCGATGTCACGGTCGTTCGGCGCACATCGCATGCGACGTCACATCTGTGGATCGAGGCCCCCGACGATCACGAGCGAGACCACAAGGGCCGTCGGTTCAACGACATGTTCAACACCCATCCGCCTCTTCGCGAGCGCATCGACGCGCTACGCAAGATGGAAGGCCTCAGTCCCTATGAGGGGCCCACCGACCAGCAGCTTGGCGAAGTACGCGCCGTCGACGCTGAGTTGGCCGGCGCCCAGGCCACTCAGACGATGACGCGGCCCGAGAGTTGGGCCGATCTGGCCAGCACCGCGTCACTGACCGGGCTCGCCGACACCCACACCGACGAGCCCGTCGATCAGGCAGGACCTGGTTGGTATGGCGACCCCACCTCCCAGCACCGTTTGCGCTGGTGGGACGGCCATGCTTGGACCAGCTTCACCTCGCGCTGAAACGCCGTTCGAGCTGTCCCCAAACCCAGGCGACTCCGCCCCCTCACCGTCGGCCGTTACCCTGACCGAATGCCCCGGTCGTCGATTGCCAAGATCCTCTCGATCGTCGCAACTGCTGCGCTGATCGCGGCGGCATGTAGTGGCGTCGCCGATGTCTCGGCCGGCGACGCTGCAGCAACCGGTGATCGCGATGCAAGCTCCGATTCGGTACCCGAAGCCCGTGCTACGCCAACGGCTCCGCCCTCGCCGCGACCCACCCCAACCCCCGAGCCCGACCCCGCTGGTCGAGCCGAGCTTCCCGACGACCTTGTCCTTGAAACCGGGCCCCGCCTCGCCATTCAAACCAGCGAGGGCCAAATCTTCACCGTGTTGGGAGACGGCTCCAACGTCGTTGCACTGACCGAGGCCACCGAAGGCCGGGTGAACACCCTTCCGACCTGGTCCCAAGATGCCAACCGCCTCGCGTGGCTGGCGATCGACGAAGCCGCTGGTGACACCTCGCTGCGCAGCGCCCGATTCGATGGCAGCGCATGGAGAGACATTGCACTTCGCGACACGCCGACCTATCTCGCATGGGGCCCGAGCGGACGGCAAGTAGCCACGCTTGGTCCGGGACCCTTCGGTATTCTCGAGCTCGGCGTCGCCGACATCGACCAGACCGCCGAGTGGCGAGCCGTGGACGAGGGCACCCCGTTCTGGTTCAGCTGGAGCCCAGATGGCGACGCGTTTTTGGTCCATGCCAGCGGCCTTCGACTCGACTTCGTGCCACTGGAAGGGCCGTCCCAAGTACTGGAACAGGAGCCTGGTCTCTTTCAGGCTCCACGATGGCTCGACGGCGCCGTGCAGCTGATCTATGCCGATGAGGTCGCCGGCGAGCAGTTCCTCGTTGTTGCCGGACCTGAGGGCGCAGGCCGTCGGGCCTTAGTGTCCTATGACGGATACCTCCAGTTCTCGATCGCGCCGGAGTCGGGCCTCATCGCGTTGCACGTAATCGACCCCTCGCTTGCGCCGATCCCCGACGTCATCACTGCGTCGTTCCAGGACGACTTCACCGACATCGTCGACGCCATTCCGCGCGGCGAGCTGACGCTGATGGCCGAGTTCGGCGGCGATCCGTTCGTGTTGTACCCCGACCCGGGCAACTTCCAGCCGCGGCCTGTGGTCGGGTTCTTCTGGAGTCCCGACGGAGGGAGTCTTGCGTGGCTGGTCGAACTCGACCCGGGCGATGGTGATTGCGCGTCCGAAACCGCGCAGTACGAGTGGCAGTTCTGGACAAGTAACACATTCTTGCCGGGCCCCCGGTTCACCCCAACACCAACCTTCGCCTGCGACTACATCCCGCGGTTCGATCAGTTCGAGCAGAGCGTGTCGTTCTGGTCTCCAGACAGCACGGTGCTGACCTACGCCGGGACCGACCTGTTCACTGGCGAACGCGGCATCTGGAACCTACGGCCCGGCGTTGGTCCTCAGCTGATGGCAGCGGGCGAAATCGCAGTCTGGTCTCCCGATGCAGCCGGATCGGCGGCAGCGAGCTCGCTGTAGGCGATCTCTCGCTGGCGGGACCACGCCCCGCTGTCTCGTTGGGCGGCTCTCAGACGGCGTGTGTCATCATTGCCGATGACTTCAGAGACCAGCCATGAACCAATGCGATTCGGCGTCTTTCTGCCACCCATGCACAAGGTCGGCATCAACCCAACCCTGGCGCTCCACCGGAACCTCGAGTTCATGGAGTGGCTGGATGATCTCGGCTACGCCGAGGCATGGATTGGCGAACATCACTCGGCTGGTTCGGAACTCATCGCCAGTCCTGAGGTCTTCATCGCTGCGGCCGCCGAACGCACGAAACACATCAGTTGGGCACGGGCGTCAACTCCCTGCCGTACCACCATCCGCTGATCCTGGCGGACCGTATTGTGCAACTCGACCATCAAACCCGCGGCCGAATGATGTTTGGCGTCGGCCCTGGCCAACTGACCTCGGACGCGGCGATGTTGGGCATCGACCCCAACGATCAACGCCAGCGCATGATGGAGAGTTTCGAAGTAATCAAGGCCCTGTTCGCCAGCGAGACGGTGAACGCAGAAACCGACTGGTTCATCTGTCGGGATGCGGTGCTCCAAATGAAGCCTTACTCCAACTTCGAGGTCGCGTGTGCATCCACAATGTCGCCGTCGGGTTCGAAGCTCGCTGGCCGCTATGGCACAGGCATGATCTCCGTTGCTGCGACCGAGCCTGCCGCCTTCGAGGTCCTCGACTACAACTACCAAGTCTGGAACGAAGAGGCCGCGCGAAACGGCCACGTCGCCGATCGAAACTCATGGCGGCTGATGGGCCCCATGCACATCGCCGAAACCGAAGCAGAAGCGCGCAAGAACTGCGAGTACGGGCTTCAGTGGATCTTCAACTATTTGTCGCACATCATCCCCCTCGGAGATCCGAACGCCCCGCCACCCCCTACCGACTACGAAGCGTTTGTCGATGCCGCACTCGAGTCAGGCCAGATGGTCATCGGCACCCCCGACATGGCGGTCGCTCAGCTCCATCGATTGCAGGAGAAGACCGGCGGGTTCGGCAGCTTTTTGATGTTTGGCGCCGACATCGCCAATTGGCCGACCACCAAGCGTTCGTACGAGCTCTTCGCTGAAGAGGTAATGCCACATTTCACCGGACAGCTGAACCCCGTGCAGACCAGCTACGACTTCGTGACCGGGCAAGGCAACAAATGGGTCGATGCCACCCTGACGGCGCAACTCAACACCATCGCCGAGTACGAGGAAGAGCGGGCGGTGCGGTAACCAGCCACCCGCGGTGTTAGCCGCCGATGACGACCGGGAAGCTCGTGTGGTCCAGCGGGTCACCGGGGCTCTGCACCGCTGCCGCCGCAATCTGCGCGAGCGGCGACTCGAACAACATGGTTTGGTATTGGTCGAAGCGATCCCAGTTGCGGTAGTCGTCCCAGAAACGTCCGGGGCCTCCATCGGCGGCGTATCCGCATGAGTACGGCCCGGGAGCGGCCATGTTTTGCTCGATCCCTCGGCCACAAGCTCCAACCACTCACGGTCGAGCGCGCCGCGGACAACCACCGCGCCGTCGCGGGAGAAGTCAGCCACGTCGGATTCGCTCAACACGACCATCGACAATAACCGCTTCGGTGTCATTGGGGTTTCAGGCGACGAGCGCTGCAGCGAGCGCGACCATGGCGATTCCCGAAACCCGCTGGATCATCAAGCGGGTTCGCGCATCCAGGCGAGTTCCGACCGAGCCGGCGGCAGCGCCCAACATCACATGCCAGGTGACGCTCGCCAAGGCCAGGCCCAAACCCACCCGGAGCAGCGCCGCGCCCCCGCCAAACCTTGAGCCCAGCGTGACGACCAGCCCCAGCCAGACCATCAACGACATGGGGTTCCCGGCCGTCGCCACAAGCAGCGTCCGAAAAGGTCGACGGATCCGGCCGACTAACGATGTCACGCCGTCGCGGTTACCTATCGCATGGAGCCCAAAGATCAGCATCCCGACACCAAGCACAATTTCGATACGCCGCTGCCAGTGATCTCCCAGCCCAGCGAGCCGTTGTGAGCTGGCGAGGACAA
>Ga0302127_10001786_pt1 | contig 12860 bp, 9 predicted proteins | sample CB4_SCM_MG_FD_204452 | JGI IMG/M metagenome (GOLD analysis project Ga0302127, IMG submission 204452) | Marine microbial communities from Western Arctic Ocean, Canada - CB4_SCM | ecosystem: Environmental > Aquatic > Marine > Oceanic | place: Canada: Western Arctic Ocean | collected 2017-09-24
AGCGCAGCGCGATAGGTATCAAGTATGGCTTCGAACTCATCACGCTCTTGCACATCTTGCGCGCGCTCACGCACAATCTGTCTGAGTGCTTTGGCATCAAACCCCATTGCCTTGGCTTCGCCGTAAACATCACGAATATCGTTTGCTAAAGCCAGCTTTTCCTCCTCTAGGCGCTCAATTCGTTCCACAAAAGAGCGCAATTGATCACGTGAAACATTCATCCCATTACTCCCGTTGTCTCATTTGCCCTTCACTGGAATAGTAATTCATAGTCCATGCGCTATCCCGATGGCGCATTGGGCCCCAGCTTCCAGACAGATAGTACCGCTTGCGGTCGCATAAATCAGTATGATTTACTCATGGCAATTCAATTGATGGATTTACTAGCCTTTCTAGGCGGCTAACACTTCTCCATATAGTCTAACAACATTAGATTAATATAAGGCAGATACGGCAATGCGTGTCCATGTGATAGGCGACTTCACTGACCAGACGGAATATGACGGCCATGAGCAAGTTCTAAAAGTTGAGGACGTAGCGTCCGGCCTGAAGGCGTTCATCTCAATTCACAGCACAAAGCTTGGTTCGGCGCTCGGTGGATGTCGGATGTGGAACTATGAGAGTGAGGATGCAGCTCTGCGCGATGCGCTACGTCTATCCAGAGCCATGACCTATAAGAACGCGCTTGCCGGTCTAGCCCATGGAGGAGGTAAATCAGTCATCATCGGCGATGCCCGCAAGGACAAGACCTCTGCGGTGCTTCATAGTTTTGCTCGGGCGCTAGATAGTTTGGAAGGGCGTTATATAAGCGCTGAGGATGTTGGCATAAGCATGGAAGATATTGAAACTATGCGTACCATAACGCCCCATGTTCGAGGTATTGCCGAAGGTGGCGTGGGTGATCCGTCTCCCCACACCGCTCATGGCGTTTTCTGTGGCATCAAGGCGACTGCCATGGCCGCCTTTGGTACCGATGACCTAAGTGATGCGTGTGTGATTGTGCAGGGTTTGGGAAATGTTGGGATGTCGATTGCAAGGTATCTTTATGATGCTGGCGCCAAGCTACTAGTTTCCGATATTAAACAAAACGCACTTGATGCTGCAGTGGCCAATTTTTCCGCCGAGATTGTCACTCCTGATAAGGCCCATGCTGCTGATGCCGATATATTTTGCCCTTGTGCGCTCGGCGGAGTTTTGAGCGCACACACAATACCTAATATTCGTGCCAAGGCAGTTGCCGGTTCGGCAAACAATCAGCTTAACGTACGCCAAGAAGACGGACGCCGTCTGATGGATCGCGGAATTATCTACGCACCCGATTATGTTATCAATGCTGGAGGTGTCATTGCTATCAGTCATGAGGGGCCAGATTTTGATACAGCTAGGCTGAGGGAGGACCTCGGAAAAATTGGACCCACGCTTACCAAAATATTCGAGCGATCCGGGCTATCAGATATGCCAACATATGAGGTTGCTGAGATTATGGCGCTTGAGCGCCTGGGATAGGTTAAGCAGATTTTTGCAGGGCGCTTGGACGTGGCGGTATAGCCAAGACGATTGTCCATCGATACAAGGTAAGTCAGATGACGTTTTTTTCTAGTGCAATCCAGCGGATTAAGCCTTCGCCAACCGTTGTGGTCACGCAAAAGGCTCGTGAGCTTAAGGCCGCTGGCCGGGACGTGATTGGCCTGGGTGCCGGCGAGCCAGATTTCGATACGCCCGAGCACATCAAGCAGGCAGCTACTGTCGCTATAGCTCGCGGCGAGACTAAATACACCGCGATTGATGGAATTCCAGAGTTGAAGGAAGCAATTGTCGACAAATTCAAGCGCGAGAACGAGCTTGACTACAAGGTGTCTGAAGTTGGCGTCGCACCGGGCGGTAAGTCAATCATCTTCAATGCCCTGTTGGCGACCATAAATCCTGGAGATGAGGTAATTATTCCTGCGCCTTACTGGGTTTCCTATCCCGATATCACTCTTTTTAGTGGAGGAAAGCCGGTTGTTATGGACACATCGGCTGATACTGGTTTTAAGATCACTCCTGAGGCACTTGATGCTGCAATCACTCCGAAAACCAAGTGGTTTATTTTTAACTCTCCTTCAAATCCGACCGGTGCCGCCTATACCTATGATGAAATCAAGGCGCTTTGCGATGTCTTGATGCGCCATGATCACGTTTGGGTGATGACCGACGATATATATGAGCATCTCATTTATGATGATTTTGTCTTCTCCACCATCGTGCAGGTCGAGCCCGGTCTGAAATCACGCACTCTGACGCTGAATGGGGTATCAAAAGCCTATTCAATGACTGGCTGGCGTATTGGCTATTGCGGTGCACCCGAGAAATTGATCGGGGCGATGCGTACCATTATGTCTCAATCAATTACCAACCCGACCTCAATCAGCCAATGGGCCTCGGTCGAGGCATTGAATGGATCGCAGGGGTTTATGGATCAATGGCGCGACGAGTTTAAGGATCGCCGTGATCTTGTCGTCTCGATGCTAAACCATGCACCAGGTATTTTTTGTCCCAACCCGGAAGGTGCTTTTTACGTCTATCCGAGTTGCTCCGGTTGCATTGGAAAAGCGCCACCCGGACAGGCGCCGATTGCTGATGATGCTGACTTTGTGACACGCCTTCTAGAACTAGAAGGGGTTGCGGTCGTGCAGGGCGAGGCGTTTGGACTATCTCCCCACTTTCGGATCTCTTACGCCGCTTCAACTGAGGCTCTGACTACTGCTTGCGAAAGAATTCAGCGTTTCTGCGCTTCACTCAGAAATTAAACACATGGTCAATTGAGAAAATCTTCCTGAAACATATGATTTGTCTTCCTGCCGCTTTGATCATCTGGCGAAATTGATCTGCCAGCTGACCGCTGCCGTTTTGGAAACAAACTACGCCTCCTGATGTTTTGGCGGTGAATGGCGTGTGCTTATATTTAGCAGTACATACTTTGTTACGAAGTCATGATTTGGATAGCTAGCGCTAAGGCACCATGTTTGTGTGCAAGCGCAAATATTCGGAGTGTGAAAAATGTTAATTAAGTTGCCTAAAATCTGGGAACTTCCGGACTTTCTTGCCACCTCTGAAGAGGTTTTCTTGAACCGACGACAATTGCTAACTTCCGCTGGTATTGGTGCAGCTGCGCTTTCGGTGGCCGGTTGTAACATGGGGAACAGTCCGGAAAACAGCGCTGAGGGTAATCTGACAATTGATCCTACTGGTGATCTTTATCCTGCAACGCGCAACGAAGTCTTCAAGATTGAACGGCCAATCACACCGGAGTTTTTGAATGCTAAATACAATAATTTTTATGAGTTTGGATCCCACAAACAGATCGCAAATAAAGCTCAGCGCATGCAGATACGGCCCTGGGAGGTGCAAATAGATGGTCTTGTGGAAACGCCTAAAATCCTGGGTGTCGATGACCTCATTCGGGCAATGCCTCTTGAGGAACGCCTCTATCGTCTTCGCTGCGTAGAGGCTTGGTCCATGACCATTCCGTGGTCAGGCTTTGCGCTATCAAAACTGGTTGAATTGGCAAAGCCTCTTTCTAGCGCGAAGTATTTGCGTATGGAAACATTTAATAATGCTGAATTTGCACCCGGTCAGAGAGCTGACTGGTATCCTTGGCCGTATGTTGAAGGTATGACCATGGCTGAGGCCACCAATGATTTGGCGTTTCTGGTAACTGGTGCTTATGGAAAGCCACTTGCCAAACAGTTTGGCGCGCCACTACGCCTAGCGTTGCCTTGGAAATATGGGTTTAAGTCCATTAAATCAATTGTGCGATTTGAGTTTACCGCGGTGAGGCCAATTTCGTTTTGGGAGGAAATTCAATCGGCTGAGTACGGTTTTTGGGCGAATGTTAATCCGGCGGTCCCTCATCCTCGCTGGAGCCAGGCAATGGAACGTGATCTCGAAACTGGTGAGCTTCTACCAACACGTTTGTTCAACGGTTATGGTGAGCAGGTGGCAGGTTTGTACCAGGGCATGGAGAGAGAACAACTCTATATTTAGCTACGTTCCTCCTGACTGTGTGCGGAGTTATCATACTGCCTTGCCAAAAAATAAGCCGGCCAAGATGGGCCGGCTTATAGTCTGTGAGCCATATTCTATCGTGAGAACTGGGTCTGCATGTAAAAATAAACAGCCACCAGGGGAGGAATAAGTGGTTATTTACTTCAGAGATTTGCAATGCAAATCAGTTATCATATTTGAGGTGATTTGCTGTATTCTGCAAGCCTATTCTTGGAATATGAACTATGCGTTAATTGCATGGGTGTTTGCTGGGAGATATAATCTTAGTAGGAGAGATCTATAGCTAATCTGTTGGTTGTCTGTCCCGGAATAGCGACGCTTTTATGCGTTGAGCGTGCAGGTTTAGAAAGACCACTCACGCGCTTTTTGGACTAAAAAATCGCGGAAAACCATCAGCCTTTTTGAGGTGCGCTGTTCTTCTGGATAGGTGAGGTAGGTATCAATTTCTGGTAGCTTGGCATTCATTGAAATGCAAGACAGATTAGGCGTTGTGCCAATCACATAATCTGGCAGTAAGACGATCCCGATCCCGGCAGCAGCCGCATGCTTCAGGCCGTTTAGGTTATCGATTTTTAGGATCGAGCCAGGATTGCCGTATTCGTGGGCTATCGTTTCCAGCCAATTGATAGATTTTAGAGATGTTGGCGCATGACCATATGAGATAAGTTTATGATTGCTCAGTTCATCAAGCCGGTTTGGTGTCCCGTAAAAGTCAAGATACTCGGGCGATGCGTAGAGATGAAAATGGACCGTAAACAGCCGCCGCTGCACCAAATGGGCATGCTCTGGCCGGTGAAACCGGATGGCAAGATCAGCCTCGCGCAAGGACAGATCAAGATCGTCGTCCGTGAGTATGAGTTCAAGTTTTATCTCTGGATACTTTACAACAAACTCATTGAGCCGCGGCGTCATCCAATTGGCACCAAGTCCGACAGTCGTAGTAATGCGCAAATCGCCCGACGGACGCTGTCGCGTGTTGGTCAGCTCGATCTCTATATCCAAGAGTTCTTTGGAGATCTTGCTTGCCGATTTGGCCAGAATCTCTCCTTGCTCAGTCAGAACCAAGCCCCTAGCATGGCGATGAAACAGCGGTAGACCGAGTTCTTCTTCAAGGGTGCTGATCTGCCGGCTGACCGAGGACTGACTCAAGAGTAGATCTTCGCCGGCTCTTGTAAAACTTCCGGCCTCGACAACCGCGTGGAAGATACGCAATCTATCCCAGTCCATGTTTTTATCATTCGGCCAGGTATTTACTCGGCCGCCTCTTTATTTCCTATGAGTTCAGTCAGGTAGTGCTGGGCTTCTAGCGCGGCCATACATCCCATGCCAGCAGCAGTTACTGCCTGGCGATATATGTCGTCGGTCACATCACCGGCAGCAAACACCCCTGGAATGCTTGTTGCAGTTGAATCAGGCGCGGTTACTAGATAATTGCCCTGTTTTATCTCAAGCTGCTCGGTAAATAGCTCTGTCGAGGGTGTGTGACCGATAGCGATAAACACGCCATCCGCCGTGAGATCGCTAACTACCCCGGTTTTGGTGTTTTTAATATGTGCGCCGGTAACACCGAGAGGCTCTGATGTGCCGACAATTTCTTCAATGACGCTATCCCACACGATCTCAATTTTCTTATGATTAAACAGGCGAGACTGAAGGATTTTCTCCGCCCGTAATTCGTGCTGCCGGTGTACCAAAGTAACCTTAGATGCAAAATTTGTTAGAAATAGCGCTTCTTCAACCGCTGTATTCCCGCCACCCACAACGATGACCGGTTTGTTGCGATAGAAAAAACCATCGCATGTAGCGCAGGCTGAAACGCCGAACCCTTTGAAGCGCTCCTCGCTTTCTAGTCCCAACCAGCGCGCCTGAGCGCCTGTGGCGATGATCAGGGTTTCGCACTTATAAGTATCGCCACCGTCGCCAATAAGTTCAAACGGTATAGCTTGCAGCTTGGCTTTGATAATATGATCTTGGATTAACCGCCCACCAACATTTACCGCCTGCGCGCGCATTTGCTCCATGAGCCAGGGACCCTGAATAACATCAGCATACCCAGGATAGTTCTCCACTTCGGTCGTTATGGTGAGCTGTCCGCCAGGCTGAATGCCCTCAATGACAATTGGCTCTAGCATAGCCCGAGCCGCATAGATTGCCGCTGTGTACCCAGCAGGTCCAGAACCGACAATAATAGTTTTAGCAGAATGTTGGGTCATAAAGACGGGAAAGCCCTTGTTAAGTCGGTCAAAAACAGTTGGGATAGCCCCCGCGCTTCTAGTTTATATATTACTGCCTTGGTAGAAAATTATTTAGGTAAGAGTGGTGCTGTTTTTAGGTTAATTTTGCATGCAGCACGGGTATGCATCAATCTCTGTCACCCGTAATTGACGCCGAGGACTTCATAACTTTTACCGCCGCCTGGCGTGACTACTTCAACGTTATCACCAATACTTTTACCCATCAGCGCGCGCGCAATAGGTGCTATGACCGAGATCATTCCCTCTGAGGCGTTGGCTTCAAGTTCGCCGACAATCTGATACGTTACCTTTTCGTCTGTGTCTTCATCTATCAGATCAACGATTGCCCCGAATTTGATGATGTCTCCTGAGAGTTTGGATATATCAATCACTTCGGCGCGGCTGAGCTTGTCCTCAAATTCGGTAATGCGGGCCTCGTTTAGGCTCTGCTGCTCTTTTGCAGCATGATACTCTGCATTTTCCGATAGATCACCGTGCTTCCGCGCTTCCGAGATGGCTTGAATGATTCGCGGACGCTCCACTGACTTCAAGCGTTTGATGTCTTTATGCAGGGTCTCAAGCCCGGCCGGGGTCATTGGAACCTTATCCATAATCCATGTCCTATTTCACGCGCTATGACTGAGTGTAGAGTTATTTTTTTTTGGTTAGCCCAGATAACTCAGTCTCACATATATTTGGCTTTGCTTAAAGAGATTTGCTCAACTCTGTTTTACGCCCACCCTTACGGAAATAGTCTTGTAAGGAGTGAACTTCAAGCGGGCCTGTTCGCAACGCCTCGATACCGCGTGCTGCGGCGGTAGCTCCCGCGATAGTTGTATAATAGGGTACCTTGTGCATGAGTGCAGCCCGGCGTAAAGATTTTGAATCTGATAGTGCCTTGGCACCTTCGGTGGTATTCAATACTAGCTGCACCTGGCCGTTGGTCACGGCATCAACAATATGTGGCCGTCCTTCGAGTACCTTGTTAACTTTGGTGCACTCGATACCATTCTTGCGAAGATATCTCATCGTTCCACCGGTGGCGATAATATTGAAGCCTTGGGCGATCAACCGCTTAATTGGCTCGACCACTGCTGGTTTGTCCCGGTCTCGGACCGAAACAAAGGCAGTTCCTGAACCGGGCACTTCAGCGCCAGCGCCGAGCTGGCTTTTGGCAAAGGCAATCCCGAACTCAGGCCCCAATCCAAGCACTTCACCGGTCGATCGCATCTCAGGACCAAGTAAGGTATCCACACCGGGGAAACGGGCAAATGGGAATACGGCTTCCTTAACGCCAACATGATCAAAATTTTCGATTCGTGGCTGAATATCTGACAGCTTCTCACCGACCATTACCCGAGCGGCAATCTTTACGATCGAAAGCCCGGTAACCTTGGCAACAAATGGTACCGTTCGGCTTGCGCGTGGATTAACTTCAAGCACGAATATGGATCCATCTTTAATCGCGAATTGGACGTTCATTAGTCCGACTACTCCTAGTCCAAGCGCTAGAGCCTCGGTCTGTGATCTCAGCTGGTTAGTGGTGTTAGTGCTTAGAGAATGAGGTGGAAGCGAGCAGGCACTATCGCCGGAATGGACGCCAGCCTCTTCAATATGTTCCAAGATACCGCAGATGAAGACGTCCTTACCGTCTGATATTGCATCAACATCAACTTCGATCGCATCACTCAAATAGCGGTCAAATAACAATGGATTTTTGCCAAGGACGGTGTTTATCTGGCCGGTTTTGTCATTTGGATATCGTGCTTTTACTTCCGGTGGGACTAGTATGGGCAGAGTATCCAGCAAATAGGCATCAAGCGTCTTGCTATCGTGAAGGATGGCCATAGCCCGTCCGCCCAGTACATAAGACGGGCGAACCACCAGCGGCAGCCCCAATTCACTCGCGACCACCCTAGCCTGTTCGATTGAATAGGCAATGCCGTTTTCCGGTTGGACCAGGTCAAGCCGTTGCAACAATCGCTTGAAGCGGTCACGGTCCTCGGCGAGATCAATGGCATCGGGCGGGGTACCCAATATAGGTATACCGTCGGCCTCGAGCGCAGCAGAAAGTCCTAGAGGTGTTTGCCCGCCAAGCTGTACAATTACGCCCATTAGAGTTCCAGACCTGCGCTCTACATCGATGATTTCGCGAACGTCTTCATAGGTCAGCGGTTCAAAGTATAGCCGGTCAGAGGTATCATAATCTGTTGATACCGTTTCTGGATTGCAGTTGACCATGATGGCTTCGAAGCCAATATTCGACAGCGATAACGCGGCGTGACAGCAACAATAGTCAAATTCAATTCCCTGTCCGATCCGGTTCGGGCCTCCGCCTAAAATAATAACTTTCTCACGGGTTGATGGCTCTGCTTCACATGCTGGTAGGTTGGGAAATGGTGACTCATATGTTGAATACATATAGGCAGTAGGGGAGGGGAATTCTCCGGCGCATGTATCGATACGCTTGAATACCGGACGGACGTCAAGTCGGTGTCGGTGAGCCCGAACTTCCTCGCTCTCAAGACCGGATAGTGATCCTAGACGGGTATCTGAAAATCCCATTGATTTCAGATACCGCATATTTTCGCTATCTTCGGGTAGGCCGTGGGTGCTCACCCGCGCTTCCGCATCGACAATGTCTTGAATGCGGGCAATAAACCATGGATCTATGCGGCACGAGGCATGTATCTGCTCATGGTCTACACCTAGTCTCAGTGCTTGCGCTACCTTGAGGAGGCGATCAGGTGTAGGTAAACCAAGCGCGGCGCGAATGACATTTTTATCATCACCTTCGCCAAGTCCGTCGAACTCGATTGGATCAAGGCCAGTCAGTCCTGTTTCCATCGAACGTAACGCTTTTTGCAGGCTTTCAGTGAATGTGCGCCCGACTGCCATAACTTCGCCCACCGATTTCATCGATGTGGTAAGTAGCGGCTCGGACCCGGGAAATTTTTCAAACGCAAATCGTGGAATCTTGGTAACCACATAGTCGATGGTTGGCTCGAACGAGGCAGGCGTCGTACCACCGGTAATATCGTTCTCCAGCTCATCAAGAGTATAGCCTACCGCAAGCTTGGCCGCGATCTTGGCGATGGGAAATCCTGTGGCTTTGGAGGCAAGCGCCGATGAGCGTGATACACGTGGGTTCATTTCAATGACCACAAGCTGACCATTTTCCGGATTAACCGCGAATTGCACGTTCGATCCGCCAGTCTCAACGCCTATTTCGCGCAGCACTGCAATTGAGGCGTTGCGCATAATCTGGTATTCTTTGTCAGTAAGTGTAAGAGCCGGCGCTACGGTGATCGAATCGCCGGTATGAATCCCCATTGGGTCGATGTTCTCGATCGAGCAAACTATGATGCAGTTGTCTGCCCGGTCGCGCACCACCTCCATCTCAAATTCTTTCCACCCCAGCACAGATTCCTCGATCAGCACTTCAGTAGTTGGAGATGCGTCAAGGCCACCCTCGACTATTTCAAGAAACTCATCACGGTTATAGGCGATGCCTCCGCCGGTGCCGCCCAGAGTAAAGGATGGTCGAATGATTGCGGGAAGACCAATTTCCTCTAACCCGGTAAGTGATTCTGCAATCGAATGGGCAAGAAATGATCGCGGGGTCTCCAACCCGATCTTTTTCATCGCGCGCTTAAACAGCTCGCGATCCTCGGCTTTGTCGATTGCCTCGGCCGAGGCTCCAATCAACTCAACATCAAATTTTTCAAGCACTCCGTCGCGGCGCAGGGAAAGCGCCGTGTTAAGGGCAGTCTGTCCTCCCATGGTAGGCAGCAATGCAAACCCGCCAGGGGAATTAGCCCTTTCCTTTTCGATAATACGAGCAACAATTTCTGGGATAATAGGCTCGATATAAGTGGCATCAGCCAGTTCCGGGTCAGTCATAATTGTTGCTGGATTGGAATTTATTAGAACAATCCGGTAGCCTTCTTCGCGGAGCGCCTTCACGGCTTGTGATCCGGAATAATCAAATTCGCACGCCTGACCGATAACTATCGGTCCAGCGCCGAGGATTAATATTGTGTCAATGTCAGTGCGGCGGGGCATGGGCAGCCAGTTAATTGTTGCGTGTGCTGATTTGCGGTATCTGCGACGAATGCGATTCAGCCCGCAACTCTGGTATGCCAGAGCCGCGAGCTGATTGTATGTATTTTGCTATCGTGACGAGAGATCTATTCCCACCAGTGCATTGGATCTTTGTCGTTGCCTTGATCACCATTCGGGCCGCCACCGCCTGAGCGTACGAATGTCGAACGCTCATAGCCGTCGGTGTACTTGCCATCCAGTGCCTCGATTAGCCAGTCCATTCCCATTGAGTGACAATCGAGCCGTTGGCCATCTCCCGGAAACATGTTTGTCTGATGATAGGTATCCTCATAGACCCACAGTTCCTTAGGCGCAGTGATATTGTTGTAGAAATTATAGACAAGCTCGATAGGACTACGGGCATCGTACTCGCCCGCGGTAAGTAGTACCGGGCATTTGATGTTGCCCTCGCGGCCTTCGACCGCCATGTCGGAAACTAGCTTGTTGAGCTCTTCTTCGCTTTTTGCGCCGGTGAGATACCCGAAGAGCTGCTTGTAGCGTGGCGAAAACGTATCGAGAATGAAATACTTGTCGATATAGGACGCCCACAGGCCGACAACGGCTTTGATGATGGGATTGGCGAGCGTTGCTACCTCAAGTCCCCAATGACAGCCCATTGAAATCGAAAAGACACCAATCTTGTTTTCATCAACCTCATCGCGTTTGGCTAGCCATTCGGCTACTGCGATCACCGCACGGGCATAATTGTCCGAGGTTAGTTTCGTTCCGCGAATATTGCTCATTCCTTGACCAGGACCGTCCATCACCAACATGTGGAGGCCACGATTAATCGCATGATTAACCTGCGGATCTGGATGGATTTCCTTGGTCATATCGCAGCCGGGAATAACAATTGCTACCGGTGCTTTTGGACGTCCTGGAACCATATGGAAATTGCATTGTAACTCTGCGCCTTCAAACGGAATTTCTACCCGCTCTATCGGATAGGGTGATAGCTCTATTACTTTCTCGTAATTGGCGATACAGCGCCCGTGCAAATAGCGCTTTTCATCGGTAGTTTCCAAAACGGGATGCTGCGCTGCAGCGAATCGGAGGGAGGCTTTGTAGTAAAGCTCAAGCGCGGTCACTTTGTGACCAGCCGCCTCTTCTTCCTGAGCAACGCGCTCAATACGTTTACCAATGCGGCCAACATGCTTTGAAATCTGTGCATGGCTCTTGACGCTGGTCGGTAGGTTGCGTTGATCTCCATCCCAGTGGAACACCCGGCCTGTGGTTTTAACCAGATAATCGAATGCCCATTGTTGTTTGTCGCGTTCTAATCTTGGCGTGCGCATTGTTGCCCTCCGTTTAATTTGTTTTGTTGGTGCGTGCGCCGATCATTGTGCCGTACGCAAACAAAATTTTGTGGCAAATCTCCGAAATATGCCTGATAAAATCCGGAAAATGCGCCGCCCAGTCTGCCAATTGGGTAGTGGCAGATTATGTTGGCGTTAGTTTGCCGCAGGGAGAATATTGCATCGCTGCCCCAGCCACGCAATGCCAATGAAGAACAATTGATTGCAGTGGCCGTAGAAGCGCCCGTCAGCAAGTTGGCTCAACGTCTTTCAAAAAACCATCGACAAGCTGGTTCCACATATCCGCATGGCGCCGATAGGAATAATGGCCACCCTCTTTGATAATGTGGTGTCGCGCGCCAGGAATGGCCTTGGCTAGATCTTCTGCAAAATAAAATGGCACGGTGGCATCGTCCTGCGTGCCGATGACTAGAGATGGTTGGTTGATTTTTCCAAGTTCTCCTAGTCGATTGTGAGATAAAGTCATGTCGACGCGTGCGATCAGAACTTCAATCGGCGCGACGGTTTTCAACGATTGTTCCTCCAATTCCATCACCTTGTCGAGATTGTTGCGAAATTGAAGAGCGCCATTGGTGAAGATCGAAGAAACCTTGACATATTCTTCAGGCCCGCAGGCAATAGCGATATGTCGGCGCATGGTCTGAACGCGGGTGATGTACTCATCCGCCTTGGTCCAAGTGTTTGAAAAGATGCATGCTCGTAGTCGATCCGGATGGTCTATAGCTAGATTTTGCAAAATGCATCCGCCGGTCGATGTGCCAACCATATGGGCTTTCTCGATGCGCAGAACGTCCATCAAAGAAATTACGTCATCGGCTAATTTCTGTGTTGAATAAGCTCTCGGCTCAATTGGCTTGTCGCTGTCTCCGGCGCCACGATGATCAAACGTAACGCAGCGATATGATTTAGAAAAATAGGCAAACTGGCTCGCCCACGCAGCACCAATCCCAACTAGTCCTGGAATAAATATGAATGGCTTGCCGCTGCCTTCCTCGATGACATTGAGGCTTAACTCACCGATGTCTATACGCGCCATGCCGTGTTCTTGCTCATATGACCGTTCCCCAGCGGATATTTTCATATAATTGCACTAAAGGAAATCAGGCCATGAGTGAATATAAAACTGCAAGATCAACTAACACTTGCAGTTAGAACTACT
>Ga0302127_10001789_pt1 | contig 12856 bp, 10 predicted proteins | sample CB4_SCM_MG_FD_204452 | JGI IMG/M metagenome (GOLD analysis project Ga0302127, IMG submission 204452) | Marine microbial communities from Western Arctic Ocean, Canada - CB4_SCM | ecosystem: Environmental > Aquatic > Marine > Oceanic | place: Canada: Western Arctic Ocean | collected 2017-09-24
GAGGCCGCATCAGCACCGACAGACGCGATCAGAATTGTGCCGCGTAAGCCGCTCATCGATAGCACGTCACTGGCTCGGGTAAAGCTCGCTCCAGTGGCCCCGCCTCCGATCGACGCACCGTCCCCAAATAGGTTCCAGTTTGTCGGACCGCTAGTCGAAGCGGTGTGGTCGAATTGATAACTATCGAGCGTTAGCGCGAGCCCTGGTTCTAGGTTGAGTTCGAATCGCAGAGAATTTCCAGCGACAAAAGATCGCGCAGCTAATGAGCGTCCAGTACTCGGTTGACCAGAAAAATCTGTCAGCGAATCGCGCTCGTCGAACCACGGCGAAGCCGTTAGGCCAAGGCGACCAGATTGCGCGAGATTCTCGAATTCACCTTGAGTGTCCTCAAAGTCGAACTCGATGACGAACGAGCTGGCAGATGCCGTGACGCAGGTAAAAATTAGCACAGCGGTAACAGCTGCGCGCATTGATGGGGTTACAAACAGTTTTGTGTACATTCCATGTACCTCCTCTTCCATGAGTGAGACAGTTAAAACCAGTGCATTTGAGTCATTCAAATGCATCCTGGAGTAACAATTCTTACCCTATCAGGTATTTATTTCAAGAACCGATTAAACTACACACGGATCGTTTTAACGACCTCGTTAAATTTCCGATTTTCACCAACAGCGATTGGCTAGACGGCCGAAAACTTCGATGGCAGAACAAGAGCTACGCAATTCCCTCAAGGCGGGTCACGAGCTGCATTGGTATCGGATAAAAAGCGTCCTTGGCCAAGGTGGGTTTGGAATTACCTATTTGGCCCACGATCCAAACCTCGATCAACTCGTCGCCATCAAAGAATACTTGCCGATGGATTTGGCTGTGCGCGACGGTGATAACTCCGTTTACCCGGCATCGTCAGCGAACGGCGAAAGGTACCAATGGGGCCTCGACCGATTTATTTCTGAAGCGCGAACGCTGGCAAAATTTAAACATGCGGCCATTGTTCGGGTCCTGAGCGTTTTCGAAGAAAATAATACCGCCTATATGGTGATGGAGTACGAGCACGGCGAAAGTCTGCAATTTATTCTCGATGGCCGTAAAACGTTGACCGAAGACGAATTGATTCCGATCCTCGCGCCGTTGCTGGACGGCCTGGAACTCATTCATGGCACCGGGTTTATTCACCGAGATATAAAACCCGCGAACATCTATATCAGGGATGACAAAAGTCCCGTGTTACTGGATTTTGGTTCGGCTCGGCAGGCACTCGGCGAACAGACAAAATCGCTAACTAGCATTGTCTCCCCGGGCTACGCCCCGTTTGAGCAGTATTATTCAAAGAGCGATCGACAAGGGCCATGGACCGATATTTATTCCTTGGCGGCAACCATGTACCGCTCGATATCTGGCGTTATGCCAATGGATGCGATCGATCGCAGCGAAGCGATATTGAAGGCGGAGCGCGATGTGTTCGTCTCTGCGCGTGAGATAGGCGAAGGGCGTTATTCAGTTAACTTTATGCGCGCCCTTGATCACGCCCTGTCTTTTAATGAGAAGAAGCGACCGCAAACCGTCGCTGAATGGCGCGCTGAACTCGGCATCGAGGCAAGAAATTCATTGTTGATTTCCCAGCCGCTGCCACCGGCCGGTCCGAGTAAGACGGTCTTCGAGCCCCAGCCGATTGCGGCCAGTGAAATCGAGACCCGGGTAGCGGATTCAGCCTTTCCGGGTGTGCAAAACATTGACGCCGTTACAGCCCCTGGTACTGCGATACCGAATGCGGATCCGTTCCCGCAAACCGTTGTGCCAGGTGCGAAATCGACGCTACAGAAGAAAATTTTGATCGGCGTTGCGCTGTGCATCGGCTTGTTTGTAGCGGTTGCGTTCTGGATTCAGTCATCCCCGTCACAGGACCCGCAATCTCTGCGCGGCAGACTCGCATCTATTACCTCCGACTTCTCAGGCAACAGTCTCGAGCGTTTAGTTTCGCGCGGCGACCGTGCGTTATCCGCTGGTCGACTCTTTGATCCCTTATTTGGGAGCGCCATCGACTATTATCGCCGCGCTATAAAAATTGATCCCACGCACGAAGCCGCGCTCCAAGGGATCGCTCTGATTTCCGCACAAATGTTGCCGGCGGTCGAGTCTGCAATTGAAGATGGCGATCTGGAACGAGCTGGAAAGTTACTCGAGATATTGCGCAGTTTGCCAGCGCACCGTGAGCTGCTCGCGAACCTGGAACAGGAATACGCCTTGGCCCGGGCGAGTCTCGCCGCAGACGCCGTTCAAACCGATCGGATCCAAGAGTTTCTTAACGAGGCGGCGACGGATGTCGCAGAAGGAAGATTGCTATCACCGAGCGGAAATAATGCCTTGTTACGTTATCGAACGGTTCAATTGTTGGACCCAGAAAACACTGCGGCCAAAAATGGAATAACGGCGATTGTGGCAAGTTTGACTGAGAATTTTGCAGCGGCATTGACCGCGGGCAAGACACCAGTCGCTCGAAAACGTCTCGCCGATCTAAAGCCAATACACAGTGACCGGGAGCAATACAAATCTCTCGTCGCGCAACTCGATAACGCCCAAAAGCGGAACGCCGAATTGGCAAAGCAAGAAACACAGGTTGCAGAGTTAATTCGGTTGGCCGCAGCAGATCTTAAGGCAAATCGACTCTCTACCCCAGCGTCAGGGAACGCACTTGACCGATATAACCAAGTATTAGCGATTGATCAAAAAAATAGTGATGCAGCTGCCGGGTTAAAGAATATTGGAGACCGTTATGTTGTGCTTGCGCGTTCGGCAATACGCAATCAGCAATTTAGCGGTGCGAAAGATTACATAGCGCGCGCCAGGGTGCTAGAAGTCGCAAAGGCCACGATTGCGCAACTATCTGCCCAGATTGCGACAGCTCAAGCTAGTAAAGACAACATCGCGCGGTCGCTTACTCAAGAAAGGGAACGTTTAGCGCTGCAGGCAAAACAACAACTCGACAAAGACCGCCTGCGGCAAGAACTCGATGCAGCAAAAAATGCTGCAGCACAGGAGAAGCGCAGACGTCAAGAAGCAGAAGCCAAGCGGTTATTCGAAATCGGACAAGCGAAGCAGAAAACGGTCGTCGCGAATAAGCGATCCGCAAGCGATCGCGCTCAACGTTCAACGTTAGTTATTGAGTTCGACGGGGTTGGCGGCCAGACCGAACTTTACGGCTTAATGCAGGATGAAGTTCGCGCAGATATGGAAAATCGTTTGCGCGCACTGGGCTATAACATTGTGCTTCACCATGAGGCGAATCGTTCTTCGTTAACGCGATTATTTATTGTCCGATTCCGAGCCAACTTGAATTCCGCTTCCGGCGTATTCTCCTACTCCGCATCGCTGGCTCTCTATCCTAACGTCCCTGTAACGGCCAATAGTATTGCAAAATCAGGTATGAATCCGGTCTGGACAAAAGGCGTTAGCGGCGTCGCAGTTCAAATGCAATTGCGTCGAGTCCGCGACCAGTATCAGCAAATTATGCGTTTGTTTTCTCAACAAGTCGGGCAGGCGCCGGGGCGATTGTAAAGTTAAATCCGGCACTATTGTCCGATCATCACATAGTGCGGGATTTAGTGACCGTCGTTAAAATTTACTAATAACCCGGCGGGGCCGGTTTCAATACGATGCACGAGTTCGGCTTGTCGATTAATTCCGGTTTTGTGAAACACATGTTTCAAGTGTGTGCGGGCCGTGTTGATTGAAATCTCCAACTGTTTCGCGGCTGTGTCCAAGGTAGAACCCCCAACTAACAACTGCACTATTTTGCCTTCGGTTTGCGTTAAGCCGTATAGACGTGTGAGCACATCGTGAGAAACGTGGCGTTCGACACTCGCATCGAATAGATAAAGAATGACACAAGCGGCCTCATCTGAACGTAAGCTCGAGGCAACCGGTGTGGCAATGACTTCAACTTGATCGCGAATCATTGGGGCCTTGATGAACATCGCATCACTCTCGTCTTCGATTCCTTCGCGTGCTTTCGTAGCAGCTGAAGCGACCAATTGACGCAATTTTTCGTCGAGTTGCCGATCCCGCGCCGACAGGCGGTTGTTCGTGAAATCCAGGCCGCGGTTGTGTTTAAGGATCTCGCGCGCGTAAACATTCATATGTTGGACGGTCATGTTTTCTGAAACAATCGCAATGCCTACTGGCAGCGCGTTCATCGCAGTTGCTAATGCTTTTGATTGTCCTCCTGCGATCGGTCCGGCTAGCGAAGAGAATTTTAATGCAGCGCCAAAGCTTTGGCCTTGCATGTCGCGTAGCGGGGTCAATAAGTCTACCTCGCCGAGACCCGGCGTCTCTTCGTTGCGCAGTAATTGCTCCTCGATTCCCAAGGTGATCACTTTGTGCACCATGGCGTTCGCAACCGCCTGTTCAATACCGTAAATATCGGCCAATACCTCTGTCAGCGGACTACCAACGATTTGTTTACGCCGCCAGCCAAGTAGTGCTTCAGCTGATTTGCTAACGAAATTTACTCGCCCTTCGACATCGGCTGTAACTACTGCGTCTTTGCTTTGTTCGGCCGGATTCTCGGCAAGTGTGGTCCGTGGGCCGGATTGCATCCCTCGTTCACTGCGCTGAAATAAAGCCAAATCGATCGTCGTTAGGAGGTCTTTCGTCGTAAAAGGTTTATTGATGAAACCGGCGGGGTGCGTTTGGCGCGCGCGGTCCAACAGCTTTTGGTCGACGTACGCGGAAACGTAAATTACGGGAATATCGAGCTGTGTTCGTATTTGGTGCGCAGCTTCAATTCCGTCCATCCCTTCGCCCAATTTTATGTCCATGAGGATCAGGTCGGGTCTGAGTTCTGCGGCTTTCTCAATCGCTTCAAGACCGTCTTTGGCGATTGCCAAACGGCATAGCCTAAGCCTCGTAGTCGCATTTGTAGCGCACCGGCGACTGCGCGCTGATCTTCCACTACGAGAATTTGCTCGCCCGCCATATTGCTGAATACGTCCCTACAGTGGTTGCCCGGGTAAAGGTCAGGACGCGGCAACTGGGCCTATGCATCGATTTTGTCACCCGCGTGGCGTGTATCCTACGCGGATTTTGAGTGCAGCGTTGTGCTATTTACCCTAGAAGGGTTGCACGCCTAAGTTTGAAATTGACCGGACCGCTGGTGAGGCCTAGCGATCGTCGCGAAACTGCTTTTGAAACATTTCGCGACGTTCCTGAGCGTCGACCGTTAACGTTGCAATTGGTCGTGCTCCAAGTCGACCTAGCCCGATTTCCTCGCCGGTTTCTTCGCAGAACCCGTAGTCGCCATCGTCAACTCGCTTTAGGGCTTCTTCAATTTTGCGTAGCAGTTTTCTATAACGGTCGCGCGTCCGCAATTCGAGGATATTGTCGCTTTCTCGGCTTGCCCGTTCTGCCTCGTCGCCAACGTCCCGTGTTTCGGTGCGCAGATGCTCTAAGGTTTCTTGGGACTCGACAATTAATTCATCGCGCCACAATTGTAGTTTCTGCCGAAAGTAGAGTAGATGTTTGGCACCCATATACTCTTCTTTATCCGAAGGCTTATAACCTTCCGGAATCTTCACATCGTCCAAATTAACCATTTTTCGGACGGGTTTGGGTCGCAGCTGCGAAGTAGCAGATGAGGCGCGCGCTTGGCCAACGGTAGATTTCTCCCGCTTCACTTTGATTATTTTCGATGCCTTAGTTGTTGGTACAGGTTTTTTCTTAGCCGGCGTTGCTTTTTTTTCAACGGGCTTCTTTTTCGCGACCTTGGGGGCCGAGGCTTTTTTCTTTGTCACTATTTTCTTTTTTGCGGCCGTTTTTATTGCGGAAGTTTTTTTGTTCGCCGATTTTTTGTTCGAGGACTTTTTGCTAGGTGATTTTTTTTCCGCGGCTTTTTTACTGCTCGCTGCTCTCTTCGTACTTACTTTTTTCGTCACAGCTTTCTTCGTAGCGACCTTTTTAGTCGACTTTTTCTTAGCCACTTTTTTAGTACTCGCCGTTTTTTTCGACGCTTTTGCCTTAGTCTTTGCCTTTGCCACGGTTTCCACCTCTCCCCAGTTCCGTTTTGAAGTCGGGACACGTCCTCTGCGACAGGCAGCCAATGTCGACCGCCCGTAAAGAAACGCGCACATTAATCATTTTCGATTCGGAACGCAACGATTTGGGGGCATAAAACACCACTACCTTGTCCAATTACGAGGGTTCATTTACTGTTCAGGAGAGGGTAAATTGCGGTGGCGATCTGTGTTCGGCAAAATTTCAGCAGGATAAATTTTGACCGCGGGACTCCAGGCTTACGTCTATCGTTCGTTCTAGGCGCCCTAGAGTTCATTAATCTAGGTGAACACCCTATCGACGTATATTATTACGCTCTGAAGCTAGTAGGATTCGAGTTCCATCACTATCGAGCCGGCGTTCAATGGAGTCGCGTCAGATCGCTCTGTACGTCTCGACAGGACCAGGCCGACATTCGGCGCATACCACTCGGTCACCTCGATACCAATAGTCGTTTGGCCAATGTAGCTGCCAATGCTAGTCGTCTTTGCGCCGGCACCGAAAACACGAATGCATTGGGTAAACTTTCCTGCGGGTACCGTGATAACGTCATCAATGCTCTCGATGACGTACTTCATCTCGACCGATTCGTCGATACGAAAAAGGCTCTCCCAGGGGGGGCCAGAGGATTCCAGGGCACTCGTATTCGTCGGTTGTTGCCATGAGGTGCCAATTCGGAGATCTTGAGGTAGGACAATAAGAATCGGCGTTTGCGTTTGGATTTCGCGCGTCCCATTTAGGCGGTAGGCAATCCGGCTTACCCCGCGTTCGTCCACGCGATAGAAAAATTGATGCCCGTTGAAAGTTTGCTTCGTGCTCACCAGGACGCCATCGATTTCTATCGACGGAATGGTTTCAAGCAAATATTTTTGCGTCACCATACCGTCCATCGTGCTTTTATCGACTTTGTAATGCCATTGACGTCCAAGCTCAAGAGGGAAATATGTGGTCTGTGTCTCCGCGCAACTCACCAGCACGGTAATAATCGTGACAGCAACTAGGCGGGTTACGACACGCAAGAGAAGATTTTGGCCAACCATTGATAGGCATCATATCGCCGCCAACGCTAATTGTGGAACCAGTTGAACGTTGAGTAGGTTTTAGCTAACGACAGGTTCGGGCTCGGGTCTTCGATGTAAGGGACCGGGTGCCACTTGTTTACCCAAGCACCCGGTCGTATAGCCTCAGCGCCCTAACTTGGTTGTTTCAATGGAATTTGCACGGCAAGAAACTGAATCCGCCGCTGCCGTTGTACGAGTAGCGGTATCGTAGAGCCAGGCTTTGTCGCGGCGCTAAGTGCCGCGAGCTCGGCGACATTATCAATCGGCTTGTGGTTGAACGAAACGATTACGTCGTTTTGCTGTAGCCCGGCTATTGCTGCCGGTTTTCCGGATTCAACCTGCTCAATTCGTACGCCGTTGTTTATCCCCAGTGCGGCACGATCGTCGCGCGTGATATCGGATGCAACGATCCCGAGTGGCCCCGTCGATTCACTCACTTGCGCAAGGTCGTCATCGACTAGCAGACCGATTGTTATGCTGATTTCTTGCGATTTTTGGTCGCGGATGATGCGCAGCATCGTTTCGACGTTCTCCATCGTAGCCGCAACTAAAGGTGGTAACGCGGCAGAGCGCCCTATTGGGTGACCGGCAAACTCTACGATCACATCTCCCGCCCTGAGCTGCGCCCTATCTGCAGGGCTGTTCTTTTCAACCCGCGAGATGAGGGCGCCTCGAGGGGACTCAAGCCCAAACGAATCTGCGAGTCCTTGGTCGAGATCTTGTATCGCGATGCCTAGCCAACCGCGATCGACCTTGCCGCTAACTTTTAGCCGCTCGGCAACGTTGCTGGCCAAGTTGATCGGGATCGCAAATGACAAGCCCATATATCCGCCCGTGCGGCTGAAGATCTGCGAATTGATACCGATCACCTCGCCTTTTAAGTTGAATAGGGGGCCGCCCGAGTTTCCAGGGTTCACCGCGACATCGGTTTGAATGAACGGCACATAACTATCGTTCGGCAGATTACGTGACACGGCACTGACGATTCCTTGGGTGGCTGTTTGTTCGAGCCCAAACGGCGCGCCAATCGCAAGTACCCATTGGCCCACGTTCAAATCATCAGAATTGCCGAAGCGAGCGGCCGGTAACTGTTGGGCTTCAACCTTTAGCACGGCGATATCGGAATGGGTATCCGCGCCGATGAGCGTTGCGATGAGCTCTCGTTGGTCGTGTAACTGGACGATAATTTCGCTCGCACCTTCAACAACATGAGCGTTGGTCAATATGTACCCGTCGGCCGAAGCTATCACCCCAGACCCGATACCTTGCTGCTGCGGTTGGGAGCCGCGCTGAGGCGGCGCTTGAAACTGACGAAACCGGCGCAGGAATTCCGGTAGCCGCGGGTCCCCCATCGATGGATTCGACGTTGCGCTGGCGGGACTGCGTTTGGTTTGAATATTAACGACCGAGCGGCTCTCATTAACTACCAAGGTTTCGAAATTCGGTAATAGTGAGTCCGCCTGAGCCGACCCAACAGTCAGGACGATCAGCGCCATAACTGTCGAACTGGTGATGGCTGATATCGAGCGTATTGGCTTAAGGATTGGTTTTGTGCGCATTGGACGCCTCCTAGATAGTGTGCGGTGTATCGTTCGGTGTATGACTGCCGAAGGCGCTTTTCGTTACATTACAATTTGGTAATGTTGCCAGCCGCGACCGGCGCGTCGAGTGCGGCGCGGCTAGGTCTTCTCTTCCCCTAAGAAGGTTGGTTTAGTACCATGCGCGCTGCGCGCAATCTCACGGACATTTTAGTATTGCGCGTTTGTAAGGCCTTTGACGGGCTTAATAAGGAGCCGTAGGGGTGAGGAGTTTCTCGATGAATTGGCCGACAATTTCGGTGCTAGTGGCGATTTGTTCGCTAAGCTGGGCAAACGCAGCACTAGCGGCGGATGCTGCAAGAGGGAAGTACTTGGCCGAAACTTGCATGGGTTGCCATGCAGTTAAGGGCTATTACAACGTCTATCCGTCCTACCGAGTCCCTAAATTGGGCGGTCAGGGAGCGAAATATATCGAAAGCGCCTTAAAAGCATACAAAACCGGCGAACGCTTGCACGGCACGATGAATGCGAATGCCGACAATCTATCTAACGAAGATATGGCCGACGTCGGCGCATTTTTCGAAAGTCACGGCGAATAGCGGCTGTCGTTGACGAACTAATATTTCCGGAGCAACTACTGCATGAGAACGGCAAAATCCAACTTTTTCGCACTCTTTCTATTGCTCGCCGCGGCGACAGTCTTTGCGAGCGAATCAGCCACGGACGGCGCATCATTCGACGAAAAATTAAAGGCCTGTGCGGCGTGTCATGGGCAGAACGGCGATACTCCACTGGCCCCGGAATACCCACTACTGGCCGGTCAGTATGAAAGCTATCTTGCCAACTCATTGCGCCAGTATCGTGACGGCCAGCGGACCAATCCGATCATGGCTTTGCAGATGCAGATACTGAACCTCACGGAAGACGATATCGAGGCTTTAGCGAGCCATTTCTCATCGCAAAGCAGCAACTTGCGCAGCCTGGCGGATTAGCGCCAAATATTAACTGTAGGTCGGGCAGCGGTTACTAAGGAATTTTTCGCTCCAAATTCAGCGCGAGACGAAACGATCTGCGCTAATTTGAGAAATGGACCGGTGCGGTTTTGCGACGACGACACACGACATTGATTGAACATATCGGACAAATCGTACTCCAAGTACATTCCTCGTCCGATTCCGTAAAATGGCAGTAATGAAAGGTCTCAATCCCCAACTGTCCGTACCAATTGCCGTCCTCGCAGTTAGCCTCATTGTCGCGGCTTATTTAATTGGTTCGCGACCTCAGGCTCGAGCGAATCCGCCTACCCAAGTCGTCGTTCCGGTCAACGTGATCATCGCGAAAACTGAAACGATCCGGCCGATTTTACGTCTGTACGGTGAGGTGGCACCGGGCCGCGAGGCGGAAATTCGGTCCATGGTCGCAGGACGACTTATCCACCTCGAAACGAGTTTTCGCAGCGGTTCTTATGTAACGCGTGGTGCTGAATTGGCAGTGGTGGATCCATTTGAATACGAGATTGCCGAACGAGAGCAGAGCGCGGATCTTACCGAAGCTGAGGCAAAACTACGTGAGTTGGATTCGGATTTCGCTGCTGAACGACGTTTGCTTAAATTACACGACGAACAGATCGACCTGCGCCAACGCGACCGCGACCGAATCGCCAACCTAGCAAAGAAAAATCAAAGTAGTGAAAAAGCATTGGACGACGCGAAACTCGCGCTAAACACCGTCCGCCAACTGCGTATTCAAGGTGACCAAACTGTCAATTCATTGGCCGCGCGTATCGAACAACAACAAGCAGTCGTCGAACGTCATCGGGCCCAATTAGATCGCGCTAAACGAGATCTTTCAGACACCAAAATTGCCGCGCCTTTCAACGGATTTTTGCAGGATATTGACGTTGCTAACGGCAAACGCGTTAGTGTCGGGGAGAGTATTGGTCGTCTGATCGCCGCAGATGATTTGGAGGTGCGTTTTGAAATCCCGAACGCCGACTATTCACGTTTAGTGGGGAATTCACTACAGAGTTTGAACATTGATCGGCATCCGTTACAAGGCAGAAAAATAGTCGTCGACTGGCGACTCGGCGCGAATAGTTTTACCTATCCTGCGATCATTGAACGCGTTGCTGCGGAAATTGATTCGAGCACAGGAGGGGTAGAATTATTTGCTCGAATTGAGGACGGCCCAAGTGAAATTTTACGTCCGGGGGCGTTTGTCGAAGTCGCAGTACCGGATATTAATTACGAAAACGTTTTTGTATTGCCGGCCGCTGCGGTATCTCGCGACGGCCTTCTTTATGTTGTGGAAGACAACCGACTCATTGCGAAGCAGGTCGAGTCAGTTCGCGAATTCGCCGACAAAGTTTACGTGAGAGGCGAAATCGCCCCAGGTACAACCATAGTCGCCGAACAATTCCCCGATATTGGACCAGGCGTCGCTGTGCGCCCGAAGCGCTAGCGTTGTGTCGCTCGCCCGGATCAATCGATTGACGTAGACGATGCACACCGACACAAATTCAACCGGCATCATCGCGATGTTTGCTAAACACCCGACCGCAGCGAATTTAATCATCGCCTCGATGGTCGTTTGCGGCTTGTACGCGATAACGAACATCAATCGGCAATTTTTCCCTGACTTCGGCATTGACTACGTCACCGTAGATGTCGTCTGGCCGGGCGCTTCGGCGAGAGATGTCGATTCCAATGTTGTACAGGCAATCGAGCCGGAAGTGAGATTTCTGAATGGCGTAAAACGGGTCATCTCGTCTTCCTACGAAGGCGTAGCCCGCGTCTCGATTGAATTTGAGGCAGGCCACAATATGCAAGAGGCGTTGGCGGACGTCGAATCCGCCATAACCCAGTTGCGTACATTGCCGGAGGATTCCGAAGAACCTGAAATTCGGCGCATAATTCGCTACGAGACGATCTCTAAACTCGTCATATCAGGACCATTTCCCGAAAGTTCGCTGAAGGTGATTGCAAAATCACTGCGCGACGAATTGTTGGATTTAGGAATCGACCGAATCGATCTATTCGGCGCGCGCGATGAAGAAATTTGGGTTGATGTAGAACCGGCGGTACTGCGTCGTTTCGATTTAAAGCTTGCCGACATTGCTGCCCGTATCGGCGAATCTTCACAGGACCTGCCGTCCGGTGAAATCGGTGGCGGCGAACAACAAATCAGAAGTCTTGGACTTAAGCGAACGGCGGCCGAAGTTCAACAGATCGAAATCAAGGCAGCACCAGGCGGCGGAAAAGTGCTGCTTAGCGACATAGCCGACGTACATGATGCATTCAAGGACTCCAATCGCGTGGCCTTCCGGCATGGTCAGCCGGCAATCGAGTTGCATATCCGTCGGGCGACAAACACCGATGCCTTAGAAGTAGCGCAGACTGTTAGCCAGTATGTCGCCGATGTCAGGCCGACATTGCCGCCCAGCTTATCGCTGGAGCAATACGATATTAGGGCGCGTTCGATTCAACAAAGGATTGGATTGCTAGTTAACAACGGATTGGGCGGCTTGATTTTAGTATTGGGGATCCTATTTCTTTTCTTAAACGCAAGGGTCGCCTTTTGGGTTGCGGCAGGGATCCCGGCGGCGATGCTCGCAGCCGTTGGCATCATGTGGGTTAGTGGGCAAACCATTAACATGATCAGCATGTTCGGCATGATTATGGCGATCGGAATTGTCGTCGACGATGCGATCGTCGTCGGCGAGCACGCGGAAGCTCGCTTTCGCGAAGGATTACCTCCGCTGGATGCCGCGATCGCGGGCGCTGCGCGGATGGCAGCGCCGGTTACTAGCGCGACTTTAACAACGATCGCAGCGTTTATGCCGTTATTTTTGATCTCCGGAATTATGGGGCAAATTATTTCAGCGATCCCGTTTGTGGTTGTTGCCGTGTTGCTTGCAAGCCTGCTGGAGTGCTTCTTTGTTCTTCCTGGGCACCTAAGTTCGGCTTTGCGAAACGATGCAGAAGAGCCTGGACGACTTGGCCGATTTCGGCTTCGGTTCGACAATCGATTCGTGCATTTTCGCCAAGGAATATTCTTCAACACGGTCACACGGGCGGTTCGGTTTCGTTACGCGACCCTCGCGATCGGAATTGCGGCATTCGTCATTGCAGTTTCAAGTGTGATCGGCGGGCGAATTGGATATTCGTTTTTCCCCTCGCCGGAATCCGACACGATATACGCTAACGTAGAAAT
>Ga0302127_10001792_pt1 | contig 12849 bp, 10 predicted proteins | sample CB4_SCM_MG_FD_204452 | JGI IMG/M metagenome (GOLD analysis project Ga0302127, IMG submission 204452) | Marine microbial communities from Western Arctic Ocean, Canada - CB4_SCM | ecosystem: Environmental > Aquatic > Marine > Oceanic | place: Canada: Western Arctic Ocean | collected 2017-09-24
TCGGTCGCTTAAGCGACAGGCCATTCATTCATGCTGTGATCATCACGCACTTGTTGAAGTTACTGCAGCTTGGCGACTTCTGGATGAGATGGGTTCGAGTTATCAAATCGAGAGCACGGAAGTTGAAATGCCGTGGGGGCAGTCGATGGAGTTTGCAATCGCCCGCTTGATCACAAGGTCTCTGTAGCAGATCTACATCATTGGTGAATGAGATGAATTCAACTATTGGAACCATATTTAGCGGATCTGTTACTGGGATGACTTGTGCCTCTTGTGTGAGAAGAGTGGAATCAGCACTTTTAGAAGTAGAAGGAGTAACCATTGCTTCGGTAAGCCTGATCACAAATAGTGCCATAATCGAAGTCAATGAGGTTGCGAGTGATACTGAGGATGTATTAGCGACAGCAATTAAGCAGATCGGATATGAGCTAGAGTTCCCAAGTGGCGAATCGAGGTTTTCATGGCTGGAATCAATTTTCCGTAGACAAGATAAAGAAATCACAATTCTACGATTCAGGACGTTCATAGGAGTCCTTACGGCAGTACCTGTTTTGATATTCATGTGTTCTCGCCTTTTCTTCTCATTTGAAATTATTGATCCGGCTGTTCAATTTTTCGATGTTGGGGCGAGTCATTTTATATCGTTCGTCTTAGCGAGTATTTCGATTAGTTGGGTTGCTGGCCCAATTCACGCAGCAACATGGCGATCTCTTAAAGGTAGATCGACTGATATGAATACCCTGATAACTCTTGGAATTACCACGGCATATATATATAGCGCAATCGTCTTATTTAAGCCTTCTTTACCGGTATTAATACAGAGTTCTAATCAGGCACTTTATTTTGATGCGGTGGTTTTGGTAGTTTTTTTCTTATGGTTAGGTCGCTTTTTAGAGGCAAGAGCCCGGTATAACGCAGGGGAGATGTTGCGAAATTTAGTGTTGACTTATCCGGAGACAGCGCAGGTAATCGAGAGTGATGGCTCAGAGTTTCAGATACCGGCAAAAGCGGTCAGGACCGGCGAGATCGTGATTGTTAGGGCAGGGGAAAAAGTGCCTGTTGACGGACAAATTATTGAAGGGGAGACGTCAGTTGATGAATCGATGGTCACTGGAGAATCTGAGCCTGTCGTGAGGGCAATTGGCGACTCATTGATCGGTGGAAGTCAGAATATCAATGGCACGGTGAAGATTAAGGCGACGACGGTTGGCGAATCAAGTATTTATTCAAATATCGCTCAACTTGTGGAGCGTGCTCAAGCGTCAAAGGCACCAATTCAAGAACTAGCAGACAGGCTAGCATCGATTTTTGTACCAGCAGTATTGTGCTTGGCACTTCTAACTTTTTTTTGCTGGTGGTCTTTTGGTCCTGCCAACGCATTCAGTTATGCCATTATTAATGCAGTTACTGTTTTGGTAGTGGCGTGTCCCTGCGCTCTTGGACTTGCGACACCAGCTGCTATTGCAATGTCAGTGAGCCAAGCTGCAAAATCCGGAATATTAATTTCGGATGCTGGAGTGTTTGAAAATTTGACCAAGACAACAAAGTTGTTATTTGATAAAACTGGGACAATAACCCATGGGACGCCTCAAGTGGCTGAGATAATCACCAGCACGGACTCAGTGTTTAGTGAGGATGAGCTGATTTTTATGGTAGCAAGCGCTGAGCGAGGATCTAACCACCCACATGCAACCGCAATGTTTGATATTGCTCGGGATAGAGATATAGAACTTGCTTGGCCTTTGACATTCAGAGCTTTACCTGGAAATGGAATTATTGCTGAACTCGAGAGAGGCGACGAAGAATATCGAGTGGTTATCGGAAATAGTGCCTTGCTTTTATCTGAAGATATTTCAGTGAGTAATCTGGATGAGGTTTTCGAGCAGCATTTTACAAATGGACTAACTCCTATTTTTTTGGCAGTTAACGGATGCGCAGTAGGAATATTTGGACTTGAAGATCCGATAAGGGATGATGCTAAGTCCGTTATTCATGAGCTGAGACGACTTTCAATGGTGCCCGTTATGCTCTCTGGCGACATCGCTTCTGTCACAGAACCTGTTGCTCGGGGAGTAGGAATTGACGTGGTTTTTTCTGAGATTAGCCCCACTGAAAAGCACCAAATCGTGTCGACGGAGCAAGAGAGTGAAATTGGCCTCGTTGCAATGATTGGTGACGGAATTAATGATGCACCAGCGCTTGCTCAAGCTGACGTTGGTATTTCCATGATGAATAGTTCTGACCTTGCCCAAAGTAGTGCCGTGGTGAATTTATTGCGTCCAGATTTATCAGGGATTTTATATTTAGTAAAACTCTCTCACGCCACGATTCGCATAATGCGCCAGAATTTGGGTTGGGCTTTTATTTACAACTTGCTTCTATTACCAATTGCCATGGGGGCAGGGTACGTGTTGACTCAATTATTTTTTGGCGATGTTGAAGTTCCCAAGTTACTATCGATTATATTTTCTGAAAATTGGTTTTTAAATCCCGCGGCAGCTGGGGCAGCTATGGCATTCTCATCATTATCAGTAATTTTAAATAGTCTGCGTCTGGGATGGCTACAGAAAAATTATTAGATAACATTCGAAATATTTCTAAATCACTAAAAAGAGTTTACTGATCCATTAGACTATTCAGACGGTTTTGTATTTTTATTTGGAGGATTTTATGGACTTCAATTTCACAGCTGAGCAGACTGAATTTCGCAGTACTGTTCATGATTTCATAGAAAACAATTGGGTTAAAGGCGCTTGGGCTGTCCGCAGTGAACGTTGGAAAGCCGCTAGAGCATATGAGAGCTCACTGGCTGATGGTGGCTGGCTTACCATGTCATGGCCTGAGGATTACGGCGGCGGCGGCGCCACTTATTGGGAACAAATGATTTTTAATGAAGAGTCAGCATTAGCGAGTGCACCTTCTGGCGGCCAAGGAGCTGACAGAGTAGGTCCAGTACTCATTATTCACGGTACCGATGCTCAGAAGCAGGAGCATTTGCCTCCTATAGCTCAAGGTGAAGTGATGTGGTGTCAAGGCTATTCGGAGCCAGGTTCCGGCTCTGATCTGGCATCGTTGCAAACTCGTGCGACTCGTGATGGTGATGATTTTATAATTAATGGCCAGAAAATATGGACATCAGGAGCTATGGAGGCGGACTGGGTACATATACTTACACGAACTGACGCTGAGGCACCTAAGCACAGAGGTATTTCTTACTTCATGCTTAAGTTGGATACCCCAGGCATCACTATTCGGCCGATTTCGCAACTTCATGATGAGGGCGATGGCGATGGACATGGTTTCAATGAAACATTTTTTGAAGATGTACGGGTACCTTCGAAAAATATGATCGGAGAAGAAAATAGAGGCTGGTATGTCGCAGCGACCGCGTTAGACTTTGAGCGCAGTGGGATTCACCGGATGGCGGGTGCTATCTCGCCCTACTACCGATTGTTGGAGAATGCCAAGCAAGCAAATTCGGGGGGCAGCGGCAGGAAAATATCAGATCATAATTCTTCACGCCAGGCACTAGCTGAAACGCGTATTGAAATTGAGGTTGCTAGGTATCTTGGATATCGTGTTACTTGGATGCAAGCCTCCAATCTTGTACCCAATCAGGAGTCATCAATGTCAAAAATGTTTGGGTCTGAGTTGCAACAAAGAACAGCTCGCCGAGGTATTAGTATGTTGGGGCTTTATGGCGGGTTGCGACCGACTGATTCTCATGCACCGTTGAATGGAGAGTTTTGTCAATATTACATGACTACCGTCTCGTTAACGATTGCGGCTGGTACAAGCGAGATTCAACGAAACATCATTGCGACTCGCGGACTAGGGCTTCCTCGTGGTTAGGAAAGCGGTCCTTTCCGAAGGTAGTTGGAATGTGTTATAACACTGTAAGTTAAAGATTTATTTACTGAAAAAATATAGTTGGAGCGACCTGATGACAACCGAGATTTCTATATCTACAGACGAGAGAATAGCCCTTGTGGGGCATTTAATGCGTAGAGTTGGCGCAGGAGCCAATCGGGATAGGCTTGAATCCCTTTCGGAGAAGTCTTATGAGGAGCTGGTAGAAGACTTATTGAGTCCGAATCGATATTCCGATCCGGATGTAGACCTTTTAGATAGATACTTTCCACAATCGGCAAGCCCAGATTCTGGTGTGACGTGGGCCTGTCGCTGGATGTACAACCTTGCTCAGAGTGAGCGTCCTTTAATGGATAAAATGGCGTTATTTTGGCATCATGTTTTTGCAACTGCTTGGTATAAGGCTGAGAATGGTCCTGCGATAGTACAGCACATTGATATGTTTAGAAAAGTGGGCCTTGGCAATATGCGGGATATTTTGTTGGCTCTCTCTAAAGATCCGAACATGATTTATTGGCTAGATAATTCTGAGAGCCGAGACGGTGCAGTTAATGAAAACTACGGTCGGGAACTATTAGAGTTGTTTTCGATGGGTATTGGAACCTATACCGAAACTGACGTCAAAATGGCCGCTAGGGCATTTACTGGATGGACTTTTAAGCAGCCAATTCCTCTTTACCCTTATGGCGGATATGCGGCAGAATTTATTTATCATCCTGAGCAACATGATAACTCGGAAAAAGAATTTCTCGGTGAAAAAGGAAATTTCAATGGAGAAGATATTATCGACATTATAGTGAAGCAGGAGGCATGTGCTCGCTTCATTTCACGGCATTTGTATAATTTTTTCGTTGCCGACGAACCACAAGTACCTGCATGGAGTATTACTCCGCCTCAGGATCAGCAAGCAATTGATGAACTTACGAGTGTGTTTTTGGATTCGGATGGTGATTTAACAAAGGTCATGCGAGCCTTGTTGAATGCAAATTGGTTCAAGGATGCCCGCTATAAAAAAATAAAGAGTCCGGCGGAATTTGTCGCCGGAGCATTAGTGTTGTCAGGTTTACCAGAAACACCGGACCCTATGTTGGCCTCATTGAACGCTGCGACGACTGCTATGGGGCAACAATTGCTTAATCCACCCACCGTTGAGGGCTGGCATACAGGGAAAGAGTGGCTGGACTCTGGAACACTGACTGAAAGAGTAAATTTCGCAGTAAATCAAGTTGCAGAAGCGTCACTTCCTGGGGTGAGCAGTATTTTGTCGAGAATTGAGTCGCACGGTGATAATTTATCATCAGAGGAATTGGTAAATTTATGTTTGGATCTCACCGGTCACGTGGAGATTAGTGGTGACACCCATGCGGCACTTGTTGATCTTGCCAGTCAAGGAGGACAGCTCCAATTTGATACGGAAGTAAATGTCACGGAGAGTCAAAAGCAGATTATTAGACTTTTGCAGCTGATTGTATCGGCGCCTGAGTATCAGTTCGCCTAACGAAGTTAATCGTGGAAATTGTTTACCAAGGAGATGTATATGACGACTAAGAAGAAAGATCCAGTTTTAGTTGTAGTTCAGCTATCAGGTGGCTTGGATTTTATGAATACACTGATTCCTTATACGGATGGTCGTATTTATGACTGGAGACCTACGGTCTCGGTAGCTGCGGAATCTACTATTTCTCTTGATGATCGACTTGCATGGCATCCCTCTGCGCAAGCACTGTCTGAGCTCTATAACGCTGGCAACGTGGCAGCTATCCAAGGTGTTGGCTATGAGAACGCGAGCCGATCTCACTTTCGCGCTATGGATATAATGCATACCTGCGAGCCTGAAAAGGTAGCAACCGAAGGCTGGTTGGGTAAAGTCACCCGTGAATTAGATCCCAATTCAGAAAATCCATTAACTGCTGTCTCTATTGGGAGAGGTCTACCTAGAGCGTTAGTTGCACCAGGGGTAACGGCAACATCCGTGGGCAATCTGGACAAATTTGGATTAATGACAAAGATTGAGCAAGTGGAGGAGCGAGCCGCTAACCTTGATATTTTCAAGCGAATGTATAGCCCAGCCGTGGGTAACGGATTGGTCAATGACTACCTTGCTCAGACTGGACGCGATATTCTGCGTGGTGCAGATATGTTGGCGGATGTGCCCTCTCGGTATTCAAGTGATGTGGAGTATGCGAACAATCCGATTGCTCAGGCGCTTCGCGACGTCGCACGGATACATACCGCGGGCATGGGCACCCGGGTTTTTTATACGAACCACGTGGGGTACGACTATCACTCTCTCGAGAATGAAGTTCACCCGCGCATGTTGACCGAACTAACAGAAGCAATATCTGATTTTATGACTGATATCAGAAATCATGACGCATCTGAAGAAGTGACTATCTTAGTCTTTACGGAATTCGGAAGACGGATAATGGATAATGGCTCCGGGACTGATCATGGAACTGGTGGTGGTGCATATATTATCGGAGACCACGTATCTGGTGGGTTGTATGCAGAATATCCGTCACTGGATCCAAAAGATTGGTTGTATGGTGAAGACTTAACGCACACGATTGATTATCGAAGCATATACACCAGTATTCTTGAGCAATGGATGGGTATGGATGCTCAACCAATTGTCGGTGGCACATATGAGCAAATTAGACCATATAACACGACAATGCTGGTTTAGGTTAGTGAAAAGCGAGAAAAAAACATGACTACAGATATTGAGAAGCGAGGCAGTACGGATTACGAAGTTTTGCTTAGAGCTGGCTTTCCGTACGAAAAAACATTGGGGATGCGAAGAATAACTTGGTATCCAATTGACATAGAGGTTGGTCCCAATAACGAAGTGTACTGTCTAGGTAGATTCGATGTTGGTGGCAGTATTAGAACTGTAAGTTGGGACGACAAAGATTTAGGTGGAATTGGCGGTGGCTGGACTTGGCCAGCCGGAATAACCAAGAATCAAGAGGGTCTTTTATATATATCAGATGAAGGCGCTCATAATATTACGATGCTAAAGCCTGACGGTGAAGAGATTGGGCGATGGGGAGAATACGGTTCAGAGCTTGGTCAATTGAATAGGCCTTCTCACATGGTATTCGACTCTGACGGAAATATATTGGTGTCAGATACGCAGAATCATCGGATTCAGAAATTTTCTTCTACCGGAGAATTTATATCGTCGTTTGGAAATTTTGGTGACGAACCAGGTCAATTTAATATGCCTTGGGGTATTTCAGTGACCCCAGAAGAGAATATCGTGGTTGCTGATTGGCGAAACGATCGAGTTCAAATATTCGATTCATCTGGAGCTGTTCTAGATGTAATAGGCTCGTCAGGATCTGGTCCGGGGCAATTATCTCGTCCAGCAGGAATATCAGTTGATGATGACGGAGATATATACGTAGTCGATCGAGGTAACGGCAGAGTTTTGCAATTTGATCGAAATGGGAGACACGTGGAAGAGTTTGTTGGAGACTCAACACTTGGTGAAATGGGACGGATTTATATATTAACTAATCTAAAGGTCTTGCGACTTCGTGATATGGCTGATCTCGAGCCTACGAAAAGGTTTAAGTCACCAAGCTCGGTTAGAGCACAGGATGGCCGATTGTTTGTAGGAGATTATGGGTGTCACCGGGTTCAGGTTTATAAGAAAGAGGCCTACAGACTAGCTTCAGAAGAGGTTATGGATTTACCTAAAGTGCCAAATTTGTTTACGGTTTGAACGCATGCCAATAATGGTTGGTTTTTCGCAGCATAGGAAGACACTGCTCTCGGAAGAACTAGACCGTGTGAGAGTGGAATTTCCCTCACTAGGTCTTGTGAAAGTTTGGTTAGCTGGTGACTTTTCAAGAGGTATTGTGGACTACGATACACCACTAGAATTTTTGATTATTCAAGAGACTACTGATCCCTATCCAAAAAGAGCTGATTTCTTTACCGATCATTTACGCCCTCAAGTTCAGACCCATTTTCATGTGTACAATCCTGATGAATTTAGTCGAAGTGAATCTGAGGATCGATTTATAGAGTTAACACTGAAAGCAGGAGAGTTAATCCATGGCTAGGACGTACATGAATGTCGATTAACCTCAGTGACAGCGTCGACGGACGACGGAGGAGAGAAGCCGACAGGTGGCTTAGTCAGTCTGGCCACGATCTTGAGTCAGCTCGTTTTATATTGCAGTCTGGAATGTATGCATTAGCATGTTTTTTATCTCACCAAACCGCGGAAAAGGCAGTCTCGGCATATCTATACGCTCGAGGAGCTGAGTTGTTATGGGGTCACGGTTTGGCTGACTTATGCGAAGATGCCATGGCATTTGAACCATCTTTTGATTTAATTAAATCGAGCGCGGTACAGCTTGATAAACACTACTTGGGGGCACGGTACCCTAGCGTTCTTCCAGCAGGCGTGCCCTTCGAATCATACTCATCTGAGGATGGAGAACGAGCTCTGGTAATTGCTGAGGATACATACGACTTTGTTGTTGAACAGTTGAGACTGTACAGGGGAGATAAGTAACAAGTTTATCTGTAAACGGAAAATTGGTGAGAGTACTAAGTTCAGTTACTTGTCTTTATCAAGTACCGAGGCCGCAATTTGTTCGAGTGCACGTCCTTCGATTGGAGGATTAAAGAGTCCACTGCGGACGTCTCGAAAGTAGCGTTCAAGTGGTCTAGATTTTTCAAGTGCTGCGCCCCCAACAATACGAATAGCTAGGTCTGTGATTTGAATTGCAGAATCGATAGAGTTCAGCTTGGTCATCGTAATTTGAGGCAAAAGATCTGGCCGGTCTTCTGAGTTAAATTCCCAGTCTTCAGCGGATGTCATTAAGATATTTTTTGACAATCTACGCAGAGATTCCATTCGGGCCACTTGTTCGCGGACGTGTGGAATTTTGGAAATTGGCGCCGGAGCTCCGGTCGGCTGTCTATTCTTAGCAAAATCAATTGCGTAGTCACATGCGGCAGATGCAACTCCTAAATTAGCTGCGCTAAGGAGTAGAGGAAACCACGCAGCCCCGTCGATGCCATCATTGGACGGAGATTGTGAATTCGCACGCTGAATAAAGTCATCTGCGTTAACTTTTACGTTTTCGAATACTATGTCATGGGATCCTGTTGCTCGCATAGACATTGAGTCCCAAGTTTCAGCAATGGATATTCCGGCAATGTCCATCCTTTGAGCAATTCTTGCCGTATCGTTGCTGCCATCTTCGACTGCAGCAAAAGTAATTGCATAAGTTAGCTGTGGAGCTAGGGTCGACCAAGTTTTACGGCCATTCAGTAGCCATTTTCCATTCCCATCAGGAACCAATGTAGTTGCTGGGCGACCACCTCCGCGCGGCGATCCTAATTCAGGCTCCGAAGCGATGTTATTTAGCAGTGATCCATCGGTAAGCACTGACTCGAACAGTTTTTTTCGAAGATGTTCAGGCCATTTCTTTGCAATTGCTTCAGTTCCAACTGCCATGTGATGCATACCAACACCGAGTGCGGTGGAACCATCTCCGGAGGCAATTGCGTATTGGGCTAGAGTGAGATCTGTAAGGCCGTAACCTGGGCCACCATATGTTTTGGGGACTGCCGACTTGAGATAACCACTGGATCTCATGAGTTCAAAATGTGAATGAGGAAAACTATTATCCCTATCATGTACCGCAGCCGTTTTACTGATTTCGGCTGAGATCATTTGGGCAAGGTCTAGGAGTTTGGCTTGGTTGTCGGTTTTAGGCCACATTTTAATGGAAGAACCGGGTTCTTATTAACGAGTTGAATAGACTCAACTGGCTAATAATAGATTCCGGTCCCAACCCCTCCTCCGGCAGCGATAACTTCACCTGTCACTGCAACAGAAAGTGGAGACGCAAGGAATGTAACAAGCGCGGCTACATCAGAGGCATCAACTAACTTTCGAATACTGTTTTGGTTCGATAACTCATTTTCAATTTCGGCGCGAGTCTTCTTCTTTTCCTCCATTTGTTCACGTATACGCGACTCAGTCGCTTCGGTTCGAGTCAAACCTGGGTGGATACAGCTAACTGTGATTCCAGAAGGCCCAAGCTCATCAGCTAGGTTTTTTGTCAATGCTGCCACAGCTACATTACGAATGCTACCTACGGTACTTCCACTGTTCCGTGCCTGCATTCCTGAAATATTTATGATTCTACCCCAGGTTGATTTTTTCATGAGGGGTGCCACAGTTTGTGCGCATCGTAAGTAACCCATGACTTTTGTGTCGACCTGCGGAAGTAAATGCTCTTCCCAGTCAATTTCACTTAAAACTGGTCGCGGCCCTCCTGGTTCGGCTGCATTATTGACTAATATGTTGATATCACCCCAGCGGTTAGTTATTTCACTGACCATTTGTTGGATAGAAGATAAGTCTCTTGTATCGCAAATATATCCAGATATTTGACCGGTATATTTTTCGTCTAGTTTGGTGACTGTATCGGCTAGTCGGTTTTGGTCGCGAGCGGCTATTGCAACTCGTACTCCCTCATCGAGGAATTTTTCAGCAATAGCTTTGCCTATTCCTCGACTGCCGCCGGTAATGAGCGCGACTTTTCCTTGAAGCTGGAGATCCACGATTTGAGATCCTTTCTGATTAGCCAACGAGTTCTTTAAAAGCCTCAAATCGTTTGTGCGGATCAGTTTCGTTCACGCTGACGCCGTGCAGGTCAAAGCCAGCTTCGGTAGCTTCTTCGATGTAGTCGATACATTCACCAGTTGATCCGGCAACGCCAAGGCTGTTGACTATTTCTTCTGGCATGGCTGCGGCTCCAGCCGAGGAGCCACCATCTTCCCATGCACGTCTGACCGCATTCGCTTCGTCGGCATAGCCCATTCGACTAAAGTGTTCGTAATAAAAATCTCCCATTCGCGCGATATAGAAGGCAGCATTAGCCGCCGTACCCATTCTTACGCTCTCAGGATTATCGGTAACGGTTATACCGCCTGGATTTCTTACGTCGATATCTGTTCGTGCTCTACCAGCATTATCGACATATTTGTTAAATTCTGTTAATTGAGGCGCCCACTGTTCCTTTGGAAAGAAAATAGGAATCCAACCGTCCGCTATTTCAGCTGTTTGCTTAACTGATTTCGGAGTAACTGAGGCTATATGAATTGGAATATGGTTTCGGACAGGGTTGAAGCGGAGTGTAAATCCACGCTCGAGCTTATAAATGTTTCCATCGTAGTTAAGAGGTTCACCCGACATGATTATATTAATAATTTCGGTGTATTCTTTGATTCGAGTGAGTGGTTTTTCGAATTTAATGCCGTGAAAATGTTCGATCACTTGCGGTCCTGAAGAACCAAGCCCAATTACCATTCGCCCGTTAGAGAGTTCATCGAGGGTGGCAAAATGCTGTGCTATTGCGCCCGGGGATCGCGAGAAGTTATTAATAATTCCGGTACCAAGTTTGATATTAGTGGTTTCTCGGGCAATTACCGCGAGGAGCGTAAGGGCATCTCGTCCCCAAGCTTCTGCAATATTTAGTTGCTCGATTCCCGCATCATCAGCTATTTTCGCATCTTCGATTACCTTGTCGAGATCGAATTCACCCTGCCAATTCAAGCCAATACTTAGCCTTCGTGTCATGTTAGGTACCCCTCATTCGCTATAGTTAACTTCTATATTGTCTTTCAGTATATGCGCATCTGGACGATGAATATATCTGAGGCTACTTAGAGTTATAGAGAGTGAGACTTTCTTTTGTGAGTTCATTGCCAAGCTCTTCTTGAAAGGAAGAAAAAGCTTCCAAATCCCACTCCGCCACAAAAATAATGGACTTGCCTGATTTTCCTGCGCGTCCAGTTCTTCCCGTTCTATGAGTGTATTCTTCAATGTTTTGTGGGAAGTCAAAATGAACAACATGGGTGATTTCAGGAATATCAATTCCCCGCGCTGCCACATTTGTCGCAACTAGTAAATCTAGGGCTCCCTCACGAAATTGCTTTACGACGCGGTCTCGAGTTCTTTGGTCCATATCTCCATGTAGCGCGCCTACTTGTATACCTTCACCGGACAATGCTTTGGCGAGCCTCTCGACCATTCTTCTCGTTCGACAGAAAACCAAACTTTTGCCTCTAAGCTCACGTTCAATCAGTTCCTTCAACGCAATTATTTTGTCGCGTTCAGCAACTTCTACGTATGTCTGTTGAATACTTACGGGTGCTGAGAGCTCTTTATCGATTGCCAGCGTTTCTGGATCCTCCATGAATTGCCATATTAGTCGTTTGATGGTTGTGGGCATGGTTGCTGAGAAGAGAGCTGTTTGGCGAGCGCGTGGTGTCTGGGAGAGAATTTTTCTGATCGCAGGAAGAAAACCTATATCTAGCATTTCATCTGCTTCATCTAATACGGCGAACGAAACTTTTCGTAGACTTAATGTTCGCCGTTGCAGGTGATCGAGCACTCGACCAGGTGTTCCCACCACTATGTGAGGATTTCCTTCTAACGCCTGAAAGTCTTTTTTAAGGGCATGCCCACCTAGTAAACCTATTGTTTTGAGATTCCATGGCTTTGCAAGCGTAGATATCACGTCAAGCACTTGTTGGGCTAGCTCTCGCGTTGGAACCAACACAAGTCCCTGAACTTGATTTTTTCTTTGATCAAGAGTCTCAATCATTGGTGAAGCAAAGGCGATAGTTTTTCCACTACCTGTTTCAGCTAATCCCACTACGTCTTTTCCTGCTAGCAAAGCAGGAATAGTTGCGGCTTGAATAGGAGTAGGTGTGATGAAGCCCATATCTTTGAATACTTCGAGAGATAAATCTTGGAGACCTAATTTTCGAAATTCTTCTGGAAGGGTACCTACACTCTTTGATCCATTTAATTCATCGGTTTGTGACTTGCTGGTGTCCTTCATAAGTGAAGGTTCTTTAACCTCTTTCACTGACTCGGCAGCGTTATCGGACACCTTTGCGTCTTCAGATTGCTGTGAATTAGTATCAAGTTCATCG